>Ga0214921_10009738_pt1 | contig 12075 bp, 9 predicted proteins | sample LL1505_MetaG_FD_177992 | JGI IMG/M metagenome (GOLD analysis project Ga0214921, IMG submission 177992) | Freshwater microbial communities from Lake Lanier, Atlanta, Georgia, United States - LL-1505 | ecosystem: Environmental > Aquatic > Freshwater > Lake | place: USA: Georgia | collected 2015-05-28 | reverse complement strand
TTGCCATTGTTTGCCTAATTCTACCCAAGCAGAAGCTTGACCTCGAAGCTGTGATTGCTCTAGCCCTAGTAGCTGCCGCTACCTTTGCAATCCTTGATTTATTCGCACCCACCCTATCTGGTCCCGCACAACTAGGTGCAGGTCTCGGCATTGGCTGGCACATGACTTCAATGTAATTGTTATTTTTACATAAAATTTATTTCAAAAAATTAATATTAATTGTTTTCTATGAAACTTATAGGTAATAAAAATAATTTAAGAATATCAAATACCAATAAGTAGTAAATACAATGTATAAATATATCCTTTAACCGGTTTTGAATTTTTAAAAAAATCCAAAACGGTTATGCGGATCGCAGCAACGTTTATTTTCGATTAATAGTGTTGTAAATCTCATATTCAATCTGCAAATTAGGATCGGCATCAGGATGTACGTTCTCTAGCAGACAAATCACACTGTTTCCATACTTAACACCTAACGCATTGCAATTGAAACTAATCCATTTTGCTTTGGCACATACCGGATTGTGTGCAGCTGTCATCATTACTTCTTGTAATCTATCACGGAAACCTAATGCTCTATATTCTACTAGATTTCTATTGGCATTACTATTAAATTCTTTTGTAGTAACTAAAACAATATCATCAGCACATCCGATTTGTTTAGTGAAATATAGCCCATTACTAGGTGGTAGATTATTTTTGATTAAGGTTGGGATAAATTGAATCTGATTATAGAATGGATCATATGGCAATTTGGAAATAAGGCGAAAACTATCCATATCTAGCTTTGGTATAGAAGTGCTTGCTCGCCGAAACAAAGAACGTAAAATTTCAAAAGACATTAGCTTTATTGATTTCTAAATGGTAGTAGTTGTTATTTATTATTAAATTATATATGATTTTATATTCTTTTTATTTTTTATTTTTATCTAGATGATAATATATTTTTGCTGATTTGCTGAAATACAGAATTTAATTTATTTTGCATTAACAGCATTATACTTGGTCCAAGCAATCCAGCCTTGATACCCAATAACACCAATACCTAGGATGATTAGCAACTGCCACATAAATTGCGGAAAATTGGGATGGTCGTGATATAGACCAATGGCAATTAGCAAGGGTCCAACAAATAAGACGTGAAAAAGATTAATTGAGTAAATTGCCATTATAGAAATATTGAAATCTTGGAATATATATCTAGAATGTATATCTAGAATATTGGAAGAAATAAAAAGCAAGATAAATAATCAAAATATATTCTAGAACGATATAGATATTAGAAAGTAATATTGGAAATAATACCTGGAAATAATACCAATACCACTAGAGATGACTACTCTTAATTTTCCAATGAATATGCCGATTTCACATATTCTTTTCAAACAATGCAAGCTATGGATTTGGGATTTCGATGATACCCTAATAGATACTGCAACTTATTACTCTAGCAATATGACCCCATCCGCCATCCTAGAGAGAACTGATACCCAGTTAGATACCGAGGTACCCCAATGGCGTTATTTTCGCCGGCTAGTTGAATTTCTAGTAGGCAATGGTCGATATGTAGGTATTGCTAGTTTTGGCACATATGAAATAATTCAAGCCTATATGAAACGCATTATGGGCTTCAATCAACAATTTTTTACTAGGAAGAATATAGTTGCCCCGGAACTTAAACAACGAGATGTTTATCGATATAATCAACCACCTAATAAGAATGAATATATATACCAATTAATGCGGGTTTATAGAGTCCAAGATTTCAAGAGGGTTGTATTATTTGACGATAATGCTACAAATATTGCAGATGCCATAGGAATTGGCATTGTCGGTGTACAAGTCCCTAGCCGGAATGGAGGTGATAAACCTAGCGGAGGACAAAATGAAAATATGATGTTCGGACCATGGTTGATGTCTAAATTTGATACCGATTTGGCAAGTAAGTGTGGTGATGAAATCTACCGCAATAAGACTTATACTGGATTAGTAAGTAAGGAAAATTACATTGGAACTGCATATGATAATAAGGATATAGACTTTGGAACCGGTGTTCGTTCACGGGATGGATATTTTATGGAACCATACGGGCTAGGGGTGGATGATTCAAGTGTATATGCCGGAAAAACAACTGCATTTGGAACAGGAATTGGTGATAGGAAGATTAACGCACGACCACAATTTGCCTGGAATAGTTATCGTATGCCTAGAAAGATAACTCCACAATGGTGGAATGGGAATTATATGAATGTCCCTGGTGTAGTGGAATCTACCGGATATTGGGATGCTGATACTCTAGGAGGTGCTACCCCTAGCTATTGGGATAAAATGCAAAGTGTTTTGAAAGAACAACAGGAAGATGAAAAAAAGGCAAAACGCCAAATAATATATCCTAGCGAGGGGACAAATTTAAATATTGGTAATGAAAATATTCAGGGTGTTGTAGAAGGATTTTCATCAGGCGCGGGATGCGGTTGTGGTATTCCACCTTCTTGGGTATTGATATTATTGTTTATTGTAATTGTGTTAATTGTGATTGTGATGATGAAATTGTGAATAACTAGCCAAATAGTAATGCATTGCTAGCAGTGTTGCCTAATTGCTTCTAGTTACAGTGGTGTTTCTGTTTTTTATGCATCGGTAGAGGTAGTAATATTTGCATTTCTAAGATTTAGCGTGTTTGCGAAAAGCTTTTGTATATTGCTATTAATATTTTTATTTAGAATATGTGTTTTTGTTTTTTTCTTTTCAGCTCTTTCTTTCTTTATAGCATTAGCTTCTTTTGCAGTTTCAATTTCAGCGTCGATGTATTTGCTTAATAAATCTCTATAATGTTTGGTGTGATTGATAGCCTTTTGTTTCGCTTCCAAATTTTTCTTAGTAGCGTTATTTTGGGCAACAGCAAGTTTTTTCTCTAATCTACTTTCACTCTTTACAATACTATTATCTAAATGTTGTATTTTAGATTGTAATCTTGCAATATATTGATTTGGATCTTTACCTTCACCCGGATAAAATCCAAGTCCTCCTAAAAATTTGGTAAAAAAAGTAGGACCACGACCAACTTCTGCTTCTGCCTTTCTAAGCTCACGTAATAATATCTGTTTTTGTTCGGAATTATACAAAATTTGTTTCTTTGTTTTTTTACCTACCTTTTTTGTTCTATATGTTTTTGCGATCCCCGTTTTTGAAATATCACCTTTTTCAACCTGAGAATTTATGCTAGAAGAGCTTGTGACTACACCTTTTACAAAAGTACTTAATTTCTGGGCTTCTAATATGGTACTTCTCACACTTGAAGATACAACCTGCCTGTTACCATTACTAGGCGGTATTGTTGTTTCTATCAAAACGCGCTGAGCGGTTGCCATCTGTGTTGCTAGAGAGTTTTGTTTACTTAGTCTTTCTGCAATTTTGCCTTTACTTTTTGTACCTGTTTTTGTTTTTGTTTTTGTTTTTGTACCTGTATTTGTACCTGTTTTTGTACCTGTTTTTGTACCTGTTTTTGTACCTATTTGGTGTTGAGATTTTCTATTAAGGGTTCCGTTTGCTAATACCCGCATTGATGAACTTCTAGACCTACTTAACATGCGCTGTCCCAATCTCGCCATTTATTATACAAACCCCTTTTCTATCATATTCCTAGAAATAATACTAGCATACATTCTCCAGAAAATAACAAAAACACATATAATCTTAAAAAAATTGATTCCAATTAATCTATCACAATAATTATTCTTTTCAAAAGTCATAATGGCTGCTGCATACCCTTTCCACGTACCTGCCTATCGTACCCCTAGCCCTGCCTATCGTACCCCTAGCCCTGCCTATCGTACCCCTAGCCCTACATACCAATACCCAGCCCACGTGGAATCAATGTTCCAGGCTGCACCAATGGTATATCCTAATATGCCAGTTGCGGCACCAGGGTTGGTTTATCCGATGACTCTACCAGGATATCCAACCCCCGGAATGATTCAATATCCCTCATCTGCTGATAGACGCCCCTCCTCACCAGTTAAGCAATATCTACCTATGCAACCTAACATGCCCCCCACTATCAGAACTAGACCCAATACACCGGTTCATATACCAGTCCATACACCGGTTCATACACCGTTCCATACTCCAATTCCATCACGTATACCAACACCAGTACCTAGCATCATCCCAACGCAGGAATGGTTGCTAGATACTTTGAAACGATACATTTTCACGCATCGGGGTATCTTGTTTGGCGATTATCCAAAATATGAAATTCGAAAGAAGGATTGCACTGATAAGTTTCACAAGCGGATTGCAGAACTATATCCTAGTTATGAATATAATATTACTAAAGAATGGATTTCTGGTGCAATTGCTAATCCTGAATTTCTGCCAGAATATGCAGAACGGCTGGATACTTTTCCTAGCACATCAGAATTTCGTATTGCTATTAATGAATTGGATTTACAAAATCTTGCAAAAGATATAGATGGCACTATCAAGCCATATTTCGATATTCGAGTCGAATCTGATAGATTACTTGATACTAATGTTAGAAAAATCATCTTGGGCTTTTACAATTATTTAATTCCAGAAGGGCAACGCGTGATGTTCTATACAGATAAAACTTATTCAACTACTCCAGTTGGAATTCCAATTCCTCAGTCTGAGTTGAAATACCAACACGACTATTTAACCTATGATGGAAATGTATATTCAGTTCTAGATACTTATCCATATAATGGAAATGTATTTCAAAACGCTAGTGTTGATAGCTCTATAAACCTTTTCGAGATTGTAAATAATATTCGAAATGGGATTGCCATCTTTATGGCATACGTGGATATGGAAGAGTGTAGAGAACTGATTCTAGCCGCTAGCAACAAGGACAAATATGAAAACCAAGAAAAAAAAACAGGACAGCAAAGCCTAGTATTTGATAAATTTATTTCTCCACGCGTTAAACTGGATTTCTATATCAAAATATGGAAACCAACTAATAATGCTAGTGTAGATGCTGGTGTAGATGCTGGTGTAGATGCTGGTGTAGATGCTAGTGCTTGCCCTAGATGCAGATGCAAAGTAGTTATCGAATCCGGCGATTTGGTGTGTACCACAAAATGTTGCCGGCGGACGATGCACCCCAGCTGTCTGCTAGAACTATATTTGCCCGAAGATTCCAAACATTCCACTTTTAAATGTGATAAGTGTATTATCAATCGGGAGGATAAGTATGGCCGGAATACTGAAATGCTGATGGGATTATGTTTCAATGGTTTTTAGAATATCTGGATTTTGTCTGATGTATGCTAGAATTTCTTCCCTTTCTTTTATTTGTTTATCAAGTTGTTCTATCTCTTCGTGTGAAGGGTTTCTTCTAACTGCTTTCTGTATTTTTAATCGGCTAAGATCATTAATTGATCTTTCTAGATATTGTATTGAATTACCACCTGTTCCTTGTATTCTGGCAGCACGTGACTTTTTAGTTAGAAATTCCCGTGCAATAGAAGCTATATTTTTAGGCGTTGCTGCGGTAGTGTATTCTAATTCTGGAAGAAGGAACTTTCTAATTCTTATTTTAACACGTTCATATTTCTGAATTGTACGTTGTAAAATTTGCATTTCTCCTAAAATACTCGCCCTATCTGTTGGATTTATTGTCCGTGTTAATTGATTCCGTAAATTTTCCAAACTTTTATTTTTACGATCTATATTTGTTTTAACATTGGTTTGTAATTGTTCTAACTTACGTTTATTTCTTTTTGATTTCTTGTATGTTTGTTTAGCATTTTTAGCTTTTTCTAAGGATTTTTCAATTTCTGGTGTTGCAGTAAAGTTTGCCTTATTATAAGGTGATGTTAAACCTGCATAAACTTTTGCTGTTTTTACAGTATTTTTAAGAAATCCATATTTAGCTTGTGATGCTTCAAATCTAGCTCGTCTTCTTGCAACACGCTGTTTCAATGCTTCTAATCCTTCGGTCTCTAATTTTCTACTCTTTTCTTTTTCCAATTGTGCCCTTTTTGATGCAATTTTATTATATTCTTCCTCCGCTGAAAATTTTTCTTTTAATGCTTTAGGAATTGCAGCAGTTAATAGTTTTCTTTGTTCTAATGATAATTTAATAAATTTTCCTGGTGAAACACTTGATAAAAAATTATCTCCTAAAATTGGTTTTAAAGAATTTGTGTATTTTGCAACTTCATTATAATTAGCAGTGCCCTGTTCAATTTTTGTAAGAATATCATATTTGTTTGCAGCATTTGTTTTTGCTATTAATTTTGCAGGCATATCTTTTGAGATGTTCTGTATTTTGTCTGTTATTTTTTTAGTTAATTTTTCATTATCCATTTTAGTTTTGTTTTCCATTACTTTAGCAACACTGTCACGAAATTTTTTTATTTTGTTTTCTGTGCTGTTTGTCTGCCCATGAGTTATTTCCCCTAAAACATTTTTATATCTCGTTTTTGTTAGTTTGTTTCCAATATAATCTTCTGTTTTTTGCTGTCTAGCTATTAATTTACTTTTTAATTCTGCCATTTGGCCAGCATATTTTTCTTCTTTTGCCCTTGTATTTTTGCCCTTTGTTTTTAAAGACCCTAATTTTATAGAATGTTGTTTTTGTAAAGCTTCTATTTTTTCTTGAAGGTCTTGTGTTTTAGTTTTATATTTATCTAATTTTTGTGTAAGAAGAGATGCGTTAAAACCTACTTTTGATTTAAGTTGCCATTGTGCCGTACCTAATTTAATTAATTGCCCCGCGCGTTTTGGTGCAAAAATTAAACGTTTCGGTGCTTTAAATATATCTTTACCTATACCTACTGCTGCACCTACTGGTGCACCTATACCTATTCTTGCACCAGTTTTTGTCTTGGTAAATGCGCTTTTAGTTTTCTCTTGAAATCTATCCCATTTTAAACCACCACCAATTGATTTTTTTTTTGTATATTTAATTATCATTATTTAACTATTAACAAATTGAATTATCTACTGATTGTATATATTTTAATTAGAATATTTATTTTCTCCATAAAAAATAATAAGAATAGGATAAATGCAAATAACAAAATACATCTATAATAATCTAGAATATATTATCTTCTTCATCTTAACCGCTATTCTAGCAGTACTAATTCTTAATCGAAGTTGGGAAGGTTTCTTCATTGAAACCCTCGGGATAAATCAGCTTGATGCAATTATTTACATCAATCTAGAAAATCGTGGTGATCGGAAAGATTTACTTTTGAACGAATTAGCCGCGCTAGATACTAATATGTCAAAAGTCCATAAAGTATCCGGCATATATATGCCAAAAAATGGTCATAAAGGATGCATTCAATCCCATATCTTAGCTTTAAATATGATTAACTTGAATCAACCGCAGTGGTCGCGTGTTCTTATTCTAGAAGATGATGCCGAAATTACTGAGGAACCCGAACAATTCAATACAATTCTTACACAGGCAATGGAGAAGCTAGATACCATAGACCCGGATTGGAATGTTTTAATGCTGGCAACTGCGTGGAAAGTGGTTCATCCCGCTGATACTCCCGAACGGCAATCACTAGAAATATACAACCCACAAGGCGAACGCATGCCACTAGCCTTGCAAAGATTGAAATCGGCCACCACTGCATCGGCTTATATAGTCAAAGCATCGTATGTAAATGAAATATTGAAATTATTCGATAAATGTAATGATAATCTCAAACCAGATAGGTTAAATGCGGATAATTATGAACCATGGGCACTGGATCAACAATGGCGGAGTTTGCAAGAGCGAGACCGATGGTATTGCTTAGATAAAGACCCAGTAAGGCAGAGAGCAATTTGGTCAACTACAATGAGCCAATCACATAAGTAATTGCAACATATTATTACTAAAAAAAAATATATAATTCTGTGGATTTAGTATCTCATTTCAATCGAAAGGAAAATCTCTTCATCACGGAATCGGAATCTCTGCTAGAATAGCAGTGAGTAGGTATGAGTGGGTGTCTTCATTTTGCACGTGATGAGGTGGATGGCACAGGAGCCATGAGGAAAGTGCAAATGACGAGTGACAGTTCTTCAATAGACGTTGGCGCTAGTCCGAACATTGCACGTGCCACTGCCTGGATGTCCGGCTTTTGTAAGTTTGCAATCATTGTTGTCCGGACAGAAGGATCCGCATCTTCTGCTAGAATCTCGTCCAAAATCGCAAGCTCATCCGATTTGCAAGCCATCACAATGATTCAAATTGCACACAATATGCGATACGTGATACGCAAAATGCAAAAAATATTATTTAAACAAGTAAAATATATGCATCAATTTTTGTTAATATTTATGTTTTTGCCGGTAAAGCATAAGTAATTCATTTACTGGAAAATACAAAAAAACATTTTTATGTGGTTATTGATTAACCACAATGGGCATATCCCTAATTAAATCTATGGGAAAAATAATATTCAATTTTATTTTTAAAATATATAAATGAAGAAAAATTAATAAGGTAATTAAAACAATATACAGAAAATTAAATCTACTACTTTAGCTAAGTGAAAATACATCATGAGGCCTAAAAAACCACCTGATTTTTAAGTAGTATGAGGTTATTTTGGAAATTCACAATTATTTAGAATTCTAAATAGCATTTATTATCTTAAACAGTACCACTATCCCATATCGCCTTTTATATAGCTTTATGAGATGCACTAGAACAAAAAATCTTTGATTTGAAACTCTACTGCTTACCAAACAGTGATTATTCATTAGGAGGTTATATAAATGTGGTTAATTTATAAGATATATATTTGATAGTGTTTTCCAAAGTATTTATGATTACTAAACCTAACATTTCAAATGGAAACCAAACTGGCCAGTAGTAATCAACTCATACGTATACACTTTATTTTTCAATGAGAGATACTAACCGTAGATTGTTTTTTATCTTCTACTGTCAAGCCAGGCCGACGGCCTGGCGTAATGGTCGGGCGCACTTTGTGCGCCCTTGTGAAATAGTATCCTGTATCCTTTGGATATCTTTTAGGTATGTCTTTTAAATAACGCCCGTTAATTTAAGGATGTGCCTAATATACAATTAAATATTTATATAAGTCATTTTTTGTTATTTTTTTTTTGTTTTTACTAAAAAAATATATTCATTTGATAACTACAAGGATAAGATAATAAAAAAATATGTAATGCAGTTTAGAATAAGTTAATACTAGATTTTAATGAGAGCGCGTACGCATTCTAATTTCCAGTCGAACGTAGTGTGAGACACAATTAAGAAGGATGTGTGCGCATTCTAATTTCCGGTACGCCGGATTTCTTGCCTAGATAAATCTTGGTTAGTTTTGGATATTTCTTATGTAGGTAATAAACTGATTTTAATGCTTCTTCTTTACGGTTCTTACCTTCATCTTGCATTCCACCTTTATTCTTATAATAACGGGTTTCAATACCTACATTGTTGAATCGTAAAACGGCGCCATCAATTGTATAATGTTGTAGAGTACGTTCGGCGTTTTCTTTTTCATCTATGGTAATTCGCAGGTCTGGCCGTTGGCGATTAATGATTCCCCAAAATGGACCAACAATAAATCGTAAATCAGTTGTCATCTTGGGGGTCATAAATCGAGCATTGGCCAAAGGATAAACACCCCATAGAAATATACCTTTCTTATGACAAATTTCAAACGCCCTAGTAATAAATTCATCTAAATTAATAATTGGTCTCGTCCGTCGGGTAGATTTGCTAGATTTTCTTACTGCCAGCTTAGACGCCTGCCTAGAAGCCCGGCTAGCACTATGGGGTTCGATAATCAATTCCATAATTTTATCTAAATCATCATCCATTTGGACTATATGCGCGCCATCTGGATAATAATCCATTATAAAATTGCGTTGGTTTCGTAGTCCAATTACACCTATTACTAATTTTCCATATAACCAACTTGGGACTTTGGCTTTGTATAAATCGTGTTGTTTTTGATTAGCAACGAATACATTTATCTTAGTTGCAGGAATGCCGTGTCGATGTAATAGTGCTAGTGTTTTTACTTGTATTAAATCTGGACGATTATAACTAGGTATTGCTATTATATAGGATTCCAATACATCCTTTTTATCTTTAGCATTCAAGGTCTTAGTATTTCGATTAAGTGCTGGGAATGATATGATTGGTTGTTCAGTATTAGATAAATCTACTTCCATTTCGGGTATTTCTAGCTCACCCATTTTAATAATAGGTTTTAGATATTTTTGTTTGTCTAGAATGGTGGGTTCTTGGGGTATGGATTCTCTAGATACTGTATCTAACCCTAGAAATTGGATTAGTGCTTGTGCTTTGATAATATCTTCTTTGGAAGATTTGTGTGTAATTCTGCGTTTAGGTTCTAATTCCCTTTCTTGTAATCGTGCTTCTAGGAGGTGCTGGCGATATTCTTTAGGACCAATTATTCTTTCTCGCTTAGCTTGTTTTTTGTATTTAATATCTTGTACTTTCCTGGCTAGGGAATAAACTCTAGACTTGCGGCTAGATGATTCTCTATATTTTAAAGTCATTACTAGATTTTCTAATATATTAATCGATATATTTGTAATTCGTTATGCTTAGAATAGTATGCTAGAATAAATGTAATTGGGAAAAAATAGAAAAATAATTAGTTATAGATTACACAGGCAACCTCAGCCTGATGAAGGGTGATCTATAGTTCACCCTGGATTTCCGAAAATGCGATAGCATTTGAGGCCTAATCCAAGAGATAGACCCCTAGAGTTCACCCTGAATTTCCGAAAATGCGATAGCATTTGAGGCCTAATCCAAGAGATAGACCCCTAGAGTTCTCCTTGGATTTCAGAGGATTTGTAAGAATCCGAAGTCTGATGAAGGGTAATTTATAGTTCACCCTGAATTTCCGAAAATGCGATAGCATTTGAGGCCTAATCCAAGAGATAGACCCTAGAGTTCTCCTTGGATTTCAGAGGATTTGTAAGAATCCGAAGTCTGATGAAGGGTAATTTATAGTTCACCCTGAATTTCCGAAAATGCGATAGCATTTGAGGCCTAATCCAAGAGGGAGACCCTAGAGTTCTCCTTGGATTTCGAGTGGCCGCCGGTTAATGTCGGGCTCAATAGTTGTTTGCATCCAGGGTGAAACCTTGACTTGAGGGTTAAGTGGCTCACTACGGAGTTGACGGTTAGCATTACGGAGAGTTTGACCAACGGTGTTAATACCAATATGGAATCCAGAAGTTAGGAAGTTTTGGTCAGCTAGGGAACCTTGACCGGAAGGATTAACTTGAGCCCAGAGGGAGTTAGCATCACGGGGTAGAAGGTCTGCGCTAGATAGAACATCCTTGGGATAGCATTCGGAGGGGAGTTGATTCATTGTCATAGGGCTAGGTTGCATTAGACCTTGAGGCTGTTCAACCATACCAATGCTTTCACTAGCATCAATATTATATGCTTGAGTTGGCATGGCACCTGGTTGCATTCCAGAAGATACACTAACCTGGTCAGAAGGTGCTTGGCTTTCAAATGTTTCAATACCAGCCTTGATTGGAGGCACCATACCGGACGCCATCATACGACCAGAATTGGTAGTTGTAGGGTTAGCATTCTTAGAAAAAACGATGTAGCCAAGAGCCAGAACACCTAGAAGACCTAGAACTATAAGCACGGTTTTAGTAGTATTTTGCATTTTGATAAAATAAGTTTCTAGACAACGTAATAATCTATATTACACTTAGATAAAAGTTATATTTTTTATTATGATATTTTTTCTTATTTTCTTATTTTCTTAAAATCACCTAACCGAATAAACCTAGTAAATTATAAAATAATAAAATAATAAAATAATATGAAAATAAAAAAAGATAATACTTCTAGAATAATTTATATTTATCCTGGGCTTTTAGGATTTTGAGGATTTTGAGGATTTCGAGGATTTCGAGGATTTCGAGGATTTCTTACTCATTGTCATTCTAGATTGATTTCTAGGAATCATATATTCTGCAATCTGACCATTATGTAATTCTGAAACCTGGATATATGGTTTAGTTGAATCATTAATAACTTGTTTACCTGCTGAGTGAACA
>Ga0214921_10009736_pt1 | contig 12077 bp, 10 predicted proteins | sample LL1505_MetaG_FD_177992 | JGI IMG/M metagenome (GOLD analysis project Ga0214921, IMG submission 177992) | Freshwater microbial communities from Lake Lanier, Atlanta, Georgia, United States - LL-1505 | ecosystem: Environmental > Aquatic > Freshwater > Lake | place: USA: Georgia | collected... | reverse complement strand
CGGTCAGCCAGCCATCCTAAGGGTATGCCCATCATGGTGTAGAACAGGGTAAAGGCAAGACCGCTCAGCAGGCTGAATTGGGTGTCGCTGATGTGTAGGTCGCGCCGGATCGGCTCAACCAATAGCGTTAGGATCTGCCGGTCAATAAAGGCCACGGCATAGGCCGCGAGCAGCACGAAGACCGTTGCCCAAGCCCTCGTACTCGAGGGCCAAGCGGGCGGACCTTTTTGCCCCTGGTTCTCGAGCATGTCGTTGGTTTGGGTCATGATTTGCTCCGCCCTATTGTATCTGGCTCCTATTCCTTTCACCCCCACTATTATTATGCAAGTGCGCAAATCGCGATTTGGTATATGTGCGAATCTGGCTCGCAACCCGAATAATACTGAGACGGATTGTCGCAGGCGTCAGCGTTCGAAACCCTGCAATTTTGGCAATTTCAGGCCATTTTGACCTGAAAGCCGTACCCTCGCCCATCTGGTTCAATTTTAAGAGGAATTTAAACTTACGCAAACACGCATGACGTTTCGGCGAAATTTCATTAGTACCCTAACGTCGTATTTAGGGCTAAGTTTTGCCGGGCCGGTGGGTTAACGCGGTGATTCAGGACGAAGACTACCGTTAGAGGCTGCCATGAATGTCGATCACGTTTCAAACCCATTAGATGTCGCTCTGGGTGCGCGCATCCGCGTACGCCGCAAATCCTTGGGCCTTTCCCAGGATGATTTGGCCGTGCAGGTCGGACTGACCTTTCAACAGATTCAGAAATATGAACGGGGTGCAAACCGCGTCAGCTTCTCGCGTCTGGTCGAAATTGCTCGTACGTTAAAGTGCCGCGCGCAGGACCTGATTGGGGATTTGGATGTCGAGGGTGAAGTCTCCGATCAGGTAGCGGCAGAGGCTGTGCAGTTGAAAGAGACCGGTGCCTTAGAACTGATCCGCGCCTATAGTGCGATCCGTTCTGCGGGGCGCCGCCGGGTCGTTGTCAGCCTTGCTCAAACCCTTTCCAAAGAAGATGAGCCTGACGTCGTGACACCAGCGCTCTGAGTCTAAAGGCTCTGATAGACCGCTTCGATTAGGGCGGTCACGCGTGGGTCACCGACCAGATGCACCGACTGACGGGTCATGACATAGGCGCCGGAGAGCCCTGTTTTAGGGTCTGCAAAGGCGCAGGAGCCGCCCCAGCCATAGTGCCCGACGATGGTCGGTGATGGGCCAAAAACGGGCTCGATGGTGTTGCGCATGGGTCCCGCCGCCCAACTTACCTTGCGCGGCAAGACCAGATCGGGTCCGCAGATCCGTTCCTGCATCACCTCGGCCGCTGTGCCCGGTGAAAGACGCGCTTGCCCGTCTAATTGTCCATCATCGGCCAGCAAGGCCATGATCCGAGCCAAAGCCGGGGCGGTGGCATGGCCGTTGCCGGAAGGGATCTCGAAGGCGCGCCACTCTGAGGTCTCTCGGCCCAATGGCGCAGCCCAGCGCGTTCCAAAGGCGAGGCGGCGCGGTTCGGTCATCTCGCCCAAATTCGGCATGCCGCTGGGTCTTTGCATATCGGCGCAGCGCCCATGTTCGCTATCCGGCAGGCCGATCCAGAGGTCCAGATCATGGGGCTCGGCAAGGTCCTCACGCAGCGCTGTGCCAAGGGTGCGCCCGTCTACCCGCCGAAAGATCTCGCCGACCAGGTAGCCGACCGTGATCGGATGATAGCCGCTGGCGGTTCCGGGAGGCCAGAACGGGGCCATGCTTGCAAGCTTGCCGCAGATCACGTCCCGGTCGAACCAGAGGGCTGGATCAAAGGCCTCGGCTATGCCGCAAAGCCCCGCCTGATGGGACAGGATCTGAGCGATGGTGATCGTGCCCTTACCATTGGCCGAGAAGGCAGGCCAGATCGAGGCGACGGTCTGGTCATAGGCCAAGAGCCCTTGATCGACGAGGCGGGCCATCATCAGGCTGGCCAAGAGCTTGGTGGTCGAAAAGATCGGCGTCAGGGTTCGCTCATCAAAGGGCCGGGTCCGGGCGCGGTCGGCGTGACCGCCATAGAGGTCGATGATGATCTCGCCGCGATCGGCCAAGGCAAAGCGTGCACCGACCTCCTGCCCGATGGCAAAATTATAGGTAAAGACCTCGCGCACGGCGGCAAACCGGTCAGGGCAAACGCCGTGGATTTGGGGATGATCGGTCATCGAAGGCCTTGGCTTAGTCGAGCAGGATTAGGGACACCTGATCAGAGCCTTGGGTCAAGCGCTTGCCCATGGCTACGATGGGCAAATCGCCCGGGCTGCCCGCTTTGCAGGCTTCAATGGCCTCATAGACCCCGCCGACCGCTTGGCTAAGGGCGTGGTGGGGGGCAATGCCAGCAAGACAGGCCTGCGCCATCAGGGCGGCCAACAGATCGCCCACCCCGTTCGGCGCTGAGGGCAGGAGGGCATGGGTGACCAGCCAAGCCTCACCCTTTAGGGCCAAGACCACGCCCAAGCCATCGTCGCAGGGCACAGAGGAGACCATCACTATGCGTCCCATGGTGCGCGCGGCTGCTAAGGCGCTGGCCGGATTTGTCACCGGCAGGCCAGACAGATGGCCAAGCTCCCAGGCGTTGGGGGCCAGAATATCGGCGCGGGGAACCAGATGCTGAGCCAACGCGGCGGCGACCTCTGGCTTGACATAGAGACCCTTGCCCGTGTCGCCCATGACGGGATCGACCAGCACCAGCGGTGGGGTGAGCCCGGCATCGGCCCGCGCGGCTCGGATGGCGTCGATCGCGCCCGACGCCGCGTCGATCTGGTCGGGATGGGAGAAATAGCCGGTCAGGACCAGATCAAAGGCGGCAAAATCGCCCTTGGCCTCGATACCATTGAGCACTCCTTGGAACAGGTCCGGACTGACCGCGCCGCCGCCCGGCGCCCCAAGGCCGGGATGGCGACCAAACAGGACTGTGGGGGCCAGAACAGCATCAATGCCCAAGACCGCGAGGGCAAGGGACTGGGCCCCGCCACCGACTCGGCTGGAGGCAACGAAGCTAGACATCAAAAGGGCGCGCGTCATGGAGCCTCTATGCCCCCGAACGCGCGCCCTTGACCACCCCTTGCGGGACGGCTGAGACAAAAAGCCTTGATCGCCTAGTAGCGATAATGGTCCGGCTTGAAGGGACCGGCCTGCGGCACATCAATATAGTTGGCCTGTTCGCTGGTCAGGGTCGTCAGTTTGGCACCAAGCTTCGCTAGGTGCAGCAGGGCGACCTTTTCGTCCAGCGCCTTGGGCAAGGTATAGACCTGATTTTGATAGGCCTTACCGTTGGTCCAAAGCTCGATCTGGGCCAAGGTCTGGTTGGTGAAGCTGGCACTCATCACGAAGGAGGGGTGACCGGTCGCATTGCCCAGATTGACCAGACGGCCTTCGGACAGAAGGATGATCTTCTTGCCATCGGGGAACTCGACATGGTGAACCTGCGGCTTGATCTCGTCCCAGACCAGGTTCTTCAAGCCGGAGACTTGGATCTCACTGTCGAAGTGGCCGATATTACAGACGATGGCATTGTTCTTCATCGCGCGCATATGGTCGACCGTGATGACGTCCTTATTGCCGGTGGCGGTGACGAAGATGTCGGCCTTACCCGCCATGTCGTCCAAGGTCTGAACGTCATAGCCTTCCATGGCCGCCTGCAGGGCGCAGATCGGGTCGATTTCGGTGACCACGACGCGTGCGCCGCCATTGCGCAGGCTGGCCGCTGAGCCCTTGCCCACATCGCCATAGCCGCAAACCACGGCAACCTTACCGGCTAACATCACGTCGGTACCCCGGCGGATCGCGTCGACGAGGCTTTCGCGGCAGCCATAGAGATTGTCGAACTTAGACTTGGTGACGCTGTCATTGACGTTGATGGCGGGGAAGGGCAGTTCGCCCTTTGTGGCCATCTGATAGAGACGGTGAACGCCGGTGGTGGTCTCTTCCGACACGCCCTTAATGGCGTCGCGGATGGCCGAATAGAAGCCGGGCTTTTCCTTGAGGTAGCGCTTCATCACTGAGAACAGCGCCTCTTCTTCCTCGTTCTGCGGATTGTTGAGGACGCTGGGGTCCTTCTCAGCCTTGGGGCCAAGCACGCAGAGCAGGGTGGCGTCGCCGCCATCATCGAGGATCAGGTTGGGATAGCCGCCGTCCGACCATTCAAAGATCTTGTGGGCATAGTCCCAATATTCAACCAGATTTTCACCCTTGAAGGCAAAGACCGGCGTGCCCGCCGCCGCGATGGCGGCTGCGGCATGGTCTTGGGTCGAGAAGATGTTGCACGAGGCCCAGCGCACATCGGCACCAAGGGCCTGCAGGGTCTCGATCAGCACAGCGGTCTGGATGGTCATGTGCAAGGAGCCAGCGATCCGAGCGCCCTTGAGCGGCTGGGCTGGTCCATATTCCTCGCGCGTGGCCATCAGGCCCGGCATTTCGGTCTCAGCAATCAAGATTTCCTTGCGGCCAAAGGCGGCAAGGGAGATGTCGGCAACGATATAGTCGGCCACGGTGAGGCTCCTGACGGGAATTTCGATGGCCGTCTATAGCCCCTTCGGTGCGAAGGGGCAATAAAGACATAAAGATATCTTTATATGAGCTGTGCGGACCTAGCGGTCCTCGTCGAACCGGTTGGCGATCAGGGCGCCGAGCGCATCAAGGGCGGCTTCGGCTTCAGGGCCTTCGGCGGCGATGTCGATGGTCGATCCAATACCGGCGGCCAGCATCATCAGGCCCATGATGGAGCGGGCATCGACGGTCTGACCCTCACGGCTGACCGTGACCTCTGCGTCGAAACCCGAGGCGACCTTGACGAACTTGGCCGAGGCCCGCGCATGGAGCCCGCGTTCGTTGATGATCTCGACGGTTCGGCTGAGGCTCATTTGTCTCCCGCCAGAACATAGGAGGCGACAGAGATATATTTGCGGCCTGCCTCTTGGGCATGGGCTACGCAGGTTTCGAGGGTTTCTCGGCCCCGAACACTGGCCAATTTGATCAGCATGGGCAGGTTCAGTCCGGCAATGACTTCGGCACTGGTCTGTTCCATCACCGAGATGGCCAGGTTAGAGGGCGTGCCGCCAAACATGTCGGTCAGCAGGATGACGCCGTTGCCGCTATTGACGGTCTCTGCCGCGGTCAAGATATCGGTGCGCCGCTGCTCCATATCGTCATCGGGACCGATACAGACGGCCACAACGTCTGACTGGGGCCCAACGACATGTTCCATCGCCAAACGGAACTCTTCGGCCAGTCGCCCATGGGTGACGATCACAAGCCCGATCATGCAAAATCTCTCAAGGGGTCTCTCAAGGGGTCTCTCACGGGGCCTCGCACGGGATCGCTCCCGAGCGCAGCAAGAACGCTGCGCAGACAATTCATAAGGGGCTTATCATCGGACGGGAAGCCGGTGCAATGCCATCTGTATCATTGGTAGGCAAAGGGCGGAAAAAGGGTCAACCGCGATCATGGGCAGGGACCGGCCAACCAGAACCGTATGGGCCGGATCTGGAAACCGCTCGATGGCCTCTTGGGGCACCATCTGGACGATCAAATCGATCTGACAAAAGCTAAGGACGGGGGTTGCTGAGGGCAGAATGCCAAGACCGCGCACCTCGATCTGACCGGTCAATTGCGGGTTAGCGCGGCCAAAGACCTTGCCTGCATCTGGCCAGACAATGACCCGATCATCGGCGACCAGCCGCCAACCCGCCGCCAGAGCTGTGAGGGCCAGATGGCTCTTGCCTGAGCCGGACGGTCCAAGGATCAGGGCGCCGTGCCAGCGCCCCATCGCGTGCCGTGCGATCAGTCCGCCATGAAGGGGCGCGCGATCGGTCATGTCGACAGGTAAGGCAGGCTGACACTGAAGCGCGCCCCGAGAATCTGTCCCTCCTCGTCCACGCGATTTTCGGCCCAGATATGGCCGCTGTGGGCCTCGACGATCTGGCGGGCAATGGACAGGCCCAGCCCTGAATTGCCGCCAAACAGGGCCCCGCGTGGCCGCGACGTATAGAACCGCTCAAAGACGGTTTCGAGATTTTCATGGGGAATGCCGGGGCCATCATCTTCGATGGTGACCCGAGCCTCTGATCCGACCTTGCGCAGGTCAATGCGTACCTGGCGCTCCGCGTCGGCGACCGGGCGGGTGAAGGAGCGGGCATTGTCAATCAGGTTGCGGAACACTTGGCTCAGCGGTCCTTCGCGGCCACTGATGGTCAGACTGTCAAGGGCTTCAGGCTCAACCATCATGACGCTGGCCTCTCCAGCCTTGGCCCCTTCGCGATAGAGGGCGCAGAGGTCGGACAGTAGACGCGGTAGCTCAATCGGCCTCGGCGCATCGCGCGACAGTTCGGCATCCAAACGTGAGGCATTGGAAATGTCGGTGATCAGGCGATCCAGCCGTCCGACATCCTGTTTCAATATGCCCATCAGCTTGGCGCGGGGTGCGGGCTCAGACACGATGTCGAGGGTCTCAACGGCTGATCGGATCGAGGTGAGGGGGTTGCGGATCTCATGGGCGACATCGGCGGCAAACCGTTCAATCGCATCCATGCGCGAGGTCAGGGCCGAGGTCATGGACTGCAGGGACCGGGTCAGATCTCCCAACTCATCGTCCCGATCTGCGAGGTCCGGCAAGATGATGGCTCTGGCGCGCGAGAGCCTGACCCGGTCGGCGGCCCGCGCCAAGCGCAGTACCGGCTGGGCAATAAGCTGATTGAGCAGGAAGGACGAGGCCAGCGATACGGCAATAGCCATGATGATAAAGGGCAAGAGGGCCTTGCGTTCCGCCGCGATAATCTCGTCCACGTCCCCGGACTCGAGTGTCAGCACACCAAGGACGGCCTCGACATGGCGCAGAGGGATCGAGACCGACACGACCCGATCGCCATTGGCTCCTATCCTCATGCCAGAGACGGGCTTGCCCTTCAGGGCGCGGGCGACCTCCTGCTGAAGCGCCATGCGGGCCGCCTCTTCTTTCGCGGGCCGCGAGGGATCATTCGGGGTTGGTGGCGCAGGGGTCCCCCGCTTACGAGCCGGTGGTAGCAGCCGCTTTTCGACGTGGTCGGAAACAGTGTAGCTGTCAGCCAGTTCATGCCCATGGGCATCGAATAGCCGCGCGCGCTGGGACCTTGGGATGAACAGCAGTTGCAGGGTTTGGGCGGCCCGATCGACTTCAAGCTGCGGAACCGGCTCGCCCATAGTCGCGGCGCGGTCGATCACATTGGCGATGAACTCGCCCTGGGTGGTCAGACTATCAATCTGCGCATTGATGAGGCCGCGGCGCATCTCGTTTAGCACCAGCGCCCCGCCGATCAGGATGGCGAGACCCAGAAGGTTCAGGGCGATGATCAGGCCGCCAAGACGGGAGCCCGGAATCAGCTTCCGCCGCCCCTTGCTGGGTCTTTGACCTTGGCCGAACTCCAACCCCCCTTCCATATCGGGATTGGGGGCCGGTTCAGGCTTCGCGATATCTGTATCCAACGCCATAGAGGGTTTCTATCGCATCAAAGGTCGGATCGACCTGACGAAATTTGCGTCTCATCCGCTTGATGTGGCTGTCGATGGTCCGATCATCGACATAGACCTGATCGTCATAGGCCGCATCCATCAGATTATCGCGGCTTTTGACGAAGCCGGGACGCTGGGCCAAGGACTGCAACAATAGAAACTCCGTCACCGTCAGCTTCACCGCCCGGTCGTCCCACAGACAGTCGTGACGCGCCGAGTCGAGGGTCAGGCGACCGCGCTTAATGCTGCGCGCCGCCGTCGCGGCGGCTTGGCCGGGATTGCCAGCCTCCTCATCGTCGCGGGCGCGGCGCAGGACGGCCTTGACCCGTTCAATCAGCAGGCGCTGGCTGAAGGGCTTGTGCATATAGTCGTCTGCCCCAAGGTTGAAGCCGAGGATCTCGTCGATCTCCTCGTCCTTGGAGGTCAGGATAATGACGGGGATGTTCGAGGTCTGTCGCAGGCGGCGCAGCACCTCCATGCCGTCCATACGGGGCATCTTGACGTCGAGAATGACCAGATCAGGCGGGTCGCTTTCCAGCGCGGCGAGACCGGACGCCCCATCATAATAGGACTTGACCACATGGCCATGGCTCTCAAGGGCCAGGGATACGGAGGTGACGATGTTCTCATCATCATCGACCAGGGTAATTTTCGCCATTCAACACCTAAGTCTGCCGGACCAGCGGCCGCCGCCGGATCGTTTCTATAGGCTAATTCCACAGTTGTGGCCATTCGATGGCACGGACCGCTCGGGCTAAACTTTAGGGCTGAGGGAGCTTCACAGACATCACAGATAGTTATAACTATCTTTATCTATGGGGGGGCCATGACTCAGTCACCGATCCACTATGAACTGTTCATACGGCGTAAGCCCGGTGCGCCCTGGACCTTGGCTTTGGCGACCGAGGATCGTGAATCGGCCCTGAGCACTGCTGAAACCCTGTTGACGGAAAAGCGGGCAGCGGCGGTCAGGGTGACCAAGGAAACCCTGGACGAAGAAACCCGTGCCTTCAGGTCCGCAACCCTCTTGGCCAAGGGTGAGCTTGAGGTGAAGGCCAAGAAGGCCAAGGTCGAGGATCAGGTCGCGCTCTGTGTGAGCCCGTCTGATCTCTATTCGATGCACTCGCGCGACCGGATCGGCCGACTGTTAGAGGACTGGCTTAACCGCAGGGGCGTGACGCCATTTGAGCTTCTGCACCGCCCTGATCTGGCAGAACAGCTTGAAGGAGCGGGGATGGACCTGCAGGGGGCCATCCAGAAGATCTCGATCCCGGAGGCCCAGAGCCGTGGCCTTTCGGTCCACGAGGTGATGCGCTCCTTTCAAGCCCTCAGCGAGCGCACCTTCGAGCGCATACGCACCGATCACAAAAAGGGCCTGTTTCCTGATCCCACCACGGAGGGCTTTGCCGAGGCGACCAAGCGGCTGTCCAGTCAGCCGGACCCGGCCTATCTGTTGGGCGGCGGCGTTGCGGCCCACCTGGCTTCGGCGCAGAACTGGGGGCAAAAGATCGATCGTTTGATGGATCTGGCCGACAAGATTGCCCTGGCGGGAGTTCAGCTATCGGAAGGTCAGCGCGCCCTGGGCCTGCGGGTTATAGAACAGCCCCTTTCCGAGATTTTAGGCTCAAAACGAGGTCTATCGGACCTGTTTGGCGACCATCTCAATCAGGGCCAGCGTTTGGCGGCCATGACCCGTTTGACCGCGCCCAAGGCCGTGGATGACCTGATCCGGATGGAGCCAGGACTGGTGACCTTGCTGGTCCCCCTCAAAGGTCCGGCGGCAAGACTGTCAAAGTGGCTTGCTCAAGAGGCCTTTGTCGGTGTTCGCACCTCCATTGGCCGCCAAATCATTCGCGAACTGCGCGGGCCGCGCCGGCTCTGTCCCGATGATGCGCGCCAAGAGGTGGATATGTTGCGGGCCTTGGCCATGACCCTGACCTTTGCAGCGGGCAAGCTATTGACGGCGGCAGATGTGCAAGAGGCCTTTGTCGAGCGTTCGCGCATGCTGATGAGCAACGACTTTGTTGCCGACTATATGGGCCAGGACGGTTCGGCCCTAGAGGATGCCGAGGCCTTGATCCGGCTATTGGAAAATGCCATCGGCAAGGCCAATAAGCGCGATGCGGCCGTTTATATCCGTAGCCATGTTGGGGCGCTGAAGTTCGAACGCGATGTGGTTGGTCATATGCAGCCCGCCCGCACCAAGCTGCAACTGATGGCCAAGATGCAAAGGTCGATTGTCCGCGCGGGCCTGCCCCCTGAAGATGCCGATCCAATCCTCAAGCGGATGGGTGAGGTTGGGGGTCTGGTTGAGAGCGAGAGCAATTATATCGCCACGATCCTGAAGGCCCAGTTCAGTCCGGCCAACCGCCTTTTGATGCTATTGGCCCTAACCTCTTGCGAAACCGGCCCGTCAGGCCCCGTCGCCGATCGGGCCAAGGTCGAGGTCATGAAGCTCCTGCGTCAGCCGGATATGCGCAAGGATATTGCCGCCTCACCAGAGGTGATGGCGGCGGTCAAGCGATTCCTTGATGCCACTGCAACCCTTCAGGTCCCAACCAGAGCCTAGTGCGCCTCATCCCAATTGTTCGCGGCCTTGGCCTCGACGATCAGGGGCACGCTGATCTGGACGGCAGGCTCTGCCGCCCGTTCCATGACCCGCTTGGCCAAGGCGCAGACGGCGTCGGCTTCTGAGGCCGGAGCCTCGAACACCAGTTCGTCGTGGACCTGTAGCAGCATCCGGGCCTTCAAGCCCTCTTGGGCCAGAGCTGCAGGCATCCGAACCATGGCCCGGCGGATAATGTCGGCGGCGGCCCCCTGAATAGGCGCATTGATCGCGGCGCGCTCGGCGAACTGGCGCATGCCCGCAGCCTTGGCGCGGATATCGGGGATGTTGATCCTTCGGCCAAACAGGCTGGTCACATAGCCATTGGCGTGAACCTCGGCCTTGGTTCTGTCCATATAGGCGCGGATACCGGGGAAACGCTCGAAATAGGTGCGGATATAGGCAGCGGCCTGATCCTGTGGGATCGAGAGCTGGTTGGCGAGGCCAAAGCCCGAAATGCCATAGATGATGCCGAAATTGATCGCCTTGGCCTGACGGCGGATCATCGGGTCCATCCCCTCGACCGGCACGCCAAACATTTCCGAGGCGGTCATGGCATGGATGTCGAGCCCGTCGGCAAAGGCCTTCTTCAACTGGGGAATATCGCCAATATGGGCCAGAAGCCGCAGCTCGATCTGGCTATAGTCGGCGCTGATCAGCACATGGCCGGGTTCAGCGATAAAGGCTTGGCGGATCTTGCGACCTTCTTCGGTGCGGACCGGAATGTTCTGCAGGTTCGGGTCCGACGAGGACAGCCGCCCGGTGGTGGTCGAGGCTAGCGAGAACGAGGTATGGACCCGTCCGGTGCGCGGCGCGATGGCGGCCACAAGTGCCTCGGTATAGGTCCCGCGCAGCTTGGCCAGTTGGCGCCAATCCAGCAAGACCTTGGGCAGGGCATGGCCGGTTAGGGCTAGGTCCTCCAGCACGGCAGCGTCTGTGCTCCAGGCCCCAGTCGCGGTCTTCTTGCCGCCGGGCAGGCCAAGCTCGCCAAACAAGATGTCGCCGATCTGTTTGGGACTGGCCAGATTGAACGGGTGACCGACAATCTCTTGGGCTTGGCTTTCCAGATCGCTCATGCGCAGGGCAAATTCATGCGACAGTTGGCGCAGGCGCTCCTGATCGACCTTGATCCCGGCACATTCCATCTGGGCCAGCACGGCGGGCAAGGGCCGCTCTAGCGTCTCATAGACGGTGAGCAGGCCTTCACGCGCCAGACGCGGGCGAAGCTGTTGGTGCAGGCGCAAGGTCACGTCGGCATCTTCGGCGGCATAGGTCGTCGCGGCCTCTAGGCCGATCTGGTCAAAGCTCCTTTGCGCCTTGCCGGTGCCGGTGATCGACTTGAAGCTGATCGGCTCGTGACCCAGCCACAGGCGTGACAGCTCGTCCATGCCGTGACCATGCAGACCGGCCTCCAGCACATAGGAGATCAGCATGGTGTCGTCGATCGGACCCACCGCAATGCCATAGCGCGACAGGACGGCCAGATCATATTTGGCATTCTGGCCAACCTTGAGCACGGATGGATTTTCCAAGAGGGGCTTTAGCCGCGCCAAGGCCTGATCCATCGGAATCTGATCCAGCGCTTCAGGCACCTCTAAGAGGAGGCCTTCGTCGGAGCGGTGCGCGAGCGGGATATAGCAGGCCTGACCCGGCCCAACGGCCAAGGACACGCCCACCAGCCCCGCATTGGCCGAGGACAGGGCATCGGTCTCTGTATCAAAGGCGATGGTGCCAGCGGCCTCAGCCCTCGCGATCCACTCATCCAGCGTTGCGAGGTCGCGCACGCAGACATAGGCGGTGGTGTCGATCTGCTGGGGCGTCGCGGTGACAGGCGCGTTCTCGCTGGCCGTAAAGGGACGCGGGGCCATGGTCGGGGCGGCGCTGCCAGAGCGTGCACCCGTCGGTGTGCCGGTCCCCATACTGTTGGCCGAGGCGGCGCGGGCATCGGCCCCGCCGTCTCCCACCCGCCGGG
>Ga0214921_10009735_pt1 | contig 12077 bp, 9 predicted proteins | sample LL1505_MetaG_FD_177992 | JGI IMG/M metagenome (GOLD analysis project Ga0214921, IMG submission 177992) | Freshwater microbial communities from Lake Lanier, Atlanta, Georgia, United States - LL-1505 | ecosystem: Environmental > Aquatic > Freshwater > Lake | place: USA: Georgia | collected 2015-05-28 | reverse complement strand
TCATATGAATATATTCGGATTGCAGCCTGTAGTTCATTTCGCAACAGACGCCCAGAAAAAGGCTTGGTTGCCGCCATTTAGTCGCGGTGAGCACAAGACCTGCTTTGCTGTCACTGAACCTGACACTGGACTAGACACTACAAAGCTCAAAGTGACAGCAAAGAGGCAGCCTGACGGCAACTACATACTGGCTGGCAAAAAAGTGTGGATATCCACTGCGAAAGTAGCAGACAACATGCTGATTCTTGCTAGGACAACACCCCTTGAAGATGTTGAAAAACATGGCGAAGGACTTAGCCTTTTTTATACACCGCTGGATCGTCGATTCGTAACCATTCGAGAAATCGACAAACTCGGGCGCGCGGCAGTAGACACCAACGAACTCTTTATCGACGAACTCCCCGTTTCAAAAAATGCGTTAATTGGCGAAGAAGGTAATGGTCTGAAATACATCTTTCACGGACTGAATGCCGAACGCGTGCTGCTTGCTGCGGAACAGATTGGAATGGGCCGAGCGGTGCTAAAGCTTGCAACTCAATATGCCAAAGATAGGGTGATCTTCGGTCGCCCCATTGGCCAAAACCAAGGGGTGCAGCACCCGCTGGCCCGCAACTGGGCGGAACTCGAAGCAGCCAATCATATGGTTCTGGCGGCAGCAACTATGTATGACAAGGGACTGCCGTGTGGATCAGAAGCCAATGCAGCAAAACTATTGGCTTCCGAAGCCTGCATGAAAGCGTGCCAGACTGCGATGCTGACACATGGCGGCTTTGGTTACGCAAAGGAGTACCACGTAGAGCGATTCATGCGTGAAGCCTGGATTGGCTATATCGCACCTGTTACGCCGCAACTGATCCTTTCAAACATCGCGGAGCGCAAACTGGGATTACCCAAATCATACTAAGCAACTAAGTCAAACGGCGCGTATGCCCCGCCATCAACTCAGTTGTTGTAAGCCGTCAACTCGCAAGATCCTATCCACGCAAAAAGGTTAGAGCGTTACATGTAGGACCCCGCTTGTGCAAGCGTGCATGGATTCATGATATAAGGGGACCGACGGTCGAGGGACCATTAACTCTGTCCAATTTACTCGGATATGACAGGCTAAATGAGAAATGTATTTCAGCAAAGTGACCCAGAACGCCGATAACCCGATTCAACTACTGGTGAATACAATATGAAAGTGCTCGATGGCATCAAGGTTTTAGATTTCGGCCGCTTTATAGCTGGGCCGTTCTGCGCAGCCCTTCTTGCTGACTACGGTGCCGAGGTCATCCGCGTCGACCGCGTTGAGGGCGGAGAAGATCGCTACATAGTTCCCGTCACGGAAAGCGGTGATGGAGCAATGTTTTTGCAACTCAATCGAAATAAACGCTCATTGACACTCGACCTCGCTTGTACCGAAGGGCGAGAGATCGTTCGAAATTTGGTGTCGACTGCGGACATAGTGATCGCAAATTTGCCCCCACGAACTCTTAAAAGCCTCGGCCTCGATTATGAGAGCCTTTGCTGTATCAAGCCTGACATCATTTTGGTCGCTCCTAACGGTTTTGGTTCTGCTGAGGCAGTAAGGGACCGGGTCAGTTTTGACGGAATTGGGCAGGCACTAAGCGGCGCAGTGCATATCGCGGGGACGCCGGATCAACCACAAAGAACCATGGTTCCGGTGGTGGACTTTGCGACCTCCTTTGCATGTGCGCTCGGCGCAGTGTTGGCGCTTTATGAGCGTACACGTAGTGGAAAAGGGCAGGAGGTTAATGCCTCATTGCTTTGCACTGCTCTGAACATGGCCAGTGGCACTCTGATCGAGGAGGCTGTGTTGGGTCTGAATCGACCTGCATCCCACAATCGAGCAGGGTTCTGCGCACCTTCTGACATCTTCCGCGCACAAGACGGTTGGTTCATCATTCAAGTTATCGGAAATCGGATGTTCGGTGCCTGGGCGAATCTTATGAAGCGTCCCGATTTTTTGCAGGATCCCAGATTTACGGACGACAGTAAGCGCGGAGAACATAGTGAGTACCTCAGCGGCGTAATGGCAGATTGGTGCCGAAACAGGACGTTGGATGAGGTACTTGCCTTGCTAGAGAGGGCCCGCATTCCATCGGGGCGCGTAAATTCGCCACGCCAAGTTTTTGAGGATAAAACTATTCGAGCCTCTAACATCATTCAATGGATGGACTACCCCGGCTTGTCCAAGAAAGTCCCCATTTTCTCCGCACCAGTTTCCCTTACACGCACACCCCCAGAGATTCAACGTCGAGCGCCGCTCAATGGCGAACACACCGAAGAGATACTGACGGAGTTAGGTCTTGACACCGAGGCTATTGCCAAGCTGCGCCAAAATAAGGTTGTCTAGTTCAGTCATGATGGACATATCCTCGAAGAGATTGACGACCCGATGGCTTTATCCAAATACGCTCACCGTTCAGATTCACGCCTCATTGGATACAGCAAACATTGCATATTGCAAGTGCATTGCAATACTGAGCTCATCAGCACAGGCAAATCGAGAAACTGTAGCAAATCGAGCCGAGTTCCAAATTTCAGTTCCTAAGCAAATCACAGACACTCTTTTTCTGCCCCAGGCTTGTATTCAATTAGCCGCCATTCAAACAAAGGACCAACATGGCAAACCATGACTACAAGGCGCTTCATTCCGCGATGAAGGCCCAAGTGGATGATCAATTTTTGCCAGGTGTCTCAACTGCACTGCTCAAGGGCAGGCAAGTGGTAGATACCTTCTGCTATGGTTTTGCAGACAGGGAAGCAGGTGTAGCCTTGCAGAAGGACCACATCTTTCGAATGTTCTCTAGCACGAAACTCGTGACCTCTTGTGCAGTTTTGATGCTTTTCGAGCAGGAGCGAATTCAATGGGATGACCCTATAGAAGCCTACATTCCAGAACTGGGAGCCAGGCAAGTTTTAAAGCAAGGTGCAACGCGCATTGATGATGTTGAACCGGCAAGAACTCCCATCACAATTCGACACCTTATGACACACACTTCCGGATTGTCGTATGGGGTGTTTGATCCGGGCACTGTCATGTTCAACGCGTACAAATCGGCCTTGGTGATGCACCCCGGCAAAACGCTGAGCGAAATGATGGCCGCTTTGGCGGCGTTACCCCTTGCTTTTCATCCTGGAACGCAGTGGGAATATTCAGTCGCTACTGATGTTCTTGGACGTCTTGTTGAGGTTGTATCTGGCCAGTCGCTTGGCAAGTTTTTTTCAAGCAGTATATTTGAACCGCTAGGAATGACGGACACGGATTTTTGGGTCCCACCTGACAAACAACGGCGCCTATGTGCCCTCTATGTTGGCAATGATCTTATGAATCCAACTAAACCAGGGCTGGTCAGAGCCGATGACAAGCCATGGCCGGGCGCGTACCTTAGCAAGCCACCACGTGAGTTAGGCGGCGGTGGACTTGTGTCTACGTTAGAAGATACTGTCAAGTTCATCCAGAGCTTCCTGCCAGGAGGATTAAACCTTCTTAAGCCAGCCACCATCGCTTTGATGTACCAGAACCAATTGTCGGCCGGTTTGAGTGTTCATTTTCCAAATCTGTCTCAGTTTAACGGCAAGGGCTTTGGACTTGGATCAGCCGTCGCTATTGGGAACAGCCCGTTGGAGCCAAAAGAGGTAATCGGCGAAGTCGGCTGGGGTGGTCTGGCCGGCACAATCTGGTGGATAAACCCTCGAATTGGAATTGCGGGGGTGCTAATGACGCAGCGGTACTTTGGGTTTGGGAATCCATACACGCTTGTGTTCAAAAGGCAAGGGTACAGTGCCCTTGGTTTCAATTAAGCCATCGCGAAAATGCATTCAACTATAGCTCTACAGTGCAGCCACACAGTTGATTCCCACGCGAGTACTCGACCGTGAATAGAGCCCTAGCAAATTGGCAGCGTCAATTCGATTAGATAGTGGCTGAACCGATTGGTACACACCTGGGCAAATGACGTGCCGGACGCGCGGCATTGTCAACTCCACATGGATCTCACTTTATCACACCGCGGCTAATTGAATAAAAAAAGTACAAAAGGTATTTTAAAATTTTCATTTTTTGCTGTTCAGATGTCTAATTTTTTTATAATTAGAACTATTGGTATCTATAATTGTGTTTGATGAAGCGCGATGATTTCGCGGCTCAACCGATGAACATAAAGACATAGGAGCATCATGTCGCGCGAAACACACTCAAGATACAAACCTCTTACGGGCATTTCTGTTGTTGAAATTGGCGGCGGCGCAGCGGGTGCGTACTGCGGCAGGCTGCTAGTAGATGCGGGTGCCCGCGTCCTAAGCACCGCCGTCGATGAATCGCGGCGGTCTATGGGTATCTTGCGTGGCGACTTGGGGGCTGATGCGGAGGCTGACGCAGCATTCGCGGCTTACCTGGGTCTCGGCAAAGAGCAGGTATCTTTGAACAACGACACCATAGCAAATTTGATTCTTCAGGCCGACCTAGTACTCATAGGTGAGGAAGCTGGAATCAAGGAATGCCCACAGCCTAGATACGCCACGATTGCACTGTCCTGGTTTGGCGACCGTGGCGAGTACAGGAACTGGCGAGGCAGCGACTTAGTCATCCAAGCGCTCACGGGAATTCCAAAAATGGCGGGTTGTGTCGATGGCCCGCCGCAAGGCGCTGGCGACCGACAGGCAACAATGGTAGCTGGAGTCACGGCCTATATCGCGGCATGCGCGGCATTGCTTGCTGGCTTGCGGCGCGGTAGCGCCAGCACCCATTCACGGTTGGACGTGTCAATACTGGACGCCAACCTTGTTTTGTCCGAGATGCACCTGCACCTATGCGAGCACACTGGCGCGCCCATGGAACGACTCGGCATCAATCGGTACTTCCCAACAGCACCGTGCGGCATCTATCCCTGCCGCAACGGATGGGTGGGCATAACAACCGCAACGCCTGACCAGTGGCGAGCCCTTTTTGAGGCACTACAGCTTAGCAAGCTTTTCCCAGGCGGAGAGACTCTGACAACACGTGAAATGCGCTTCCCGCGTCTAAATGACCTAGAAAACGCGTTGTCAACTGCTTTGCGATCACGCGACGCACAGGAGTGGGCAGCGTTGGGCCGTGAACTTAGAATTCCGATGGTTGTGGTGCCGGATGCCGCCGGCATTCTTTCGCACCCCATTTTTACAAAACGCGAGTCACTCGCCGCTTTGGAGGTGGACGGCAAGTCAGTGAGGATTCCACGCTCACCGTTCGACCTTGAACAGCACGTTTATGCAAGTCGTTCTCATAGCAGTGGCGCCCAGCGCTCACCGCTGCCTTTGCCGACCAGGACAAACCCCACGATGATCGGTGGGATGCAAGGTTTGTTGGCTGGCGTCAAGCTCGTGGACTTCAGCATGGGCTGGGCAGGGCCACTGGCCAGCCGCATGCTAGCCGATTTTGGCGCGGAGGTTTGGAAGATCGAAGCAGCCCGATACCCGGACTGGTGGCGCGGTGTTAACTGGACGCCTCAAGTGATCGAAAACAAGGAGTATGAAAAGGCGAAGATATACACGGCAATGAATCGGGGCAAACTCGGCATTAGTCTGGATCTTACCGACCCTGTCGGCCGACAGATTGCGCTGGACCTTGTAAGCAAGGCCGATGCAGTAATTGAGAACCAAGCCGCTGGCGTAATGAAGAAATTCGGTCTGGATTGGGAGGATCTGTGTTCATCCCATCCAGACCTGGTCATGGTATCCATGTCGGCGTTTGGCACGGGCAATGAGTGGTCAGCAACGCGAGCCTACGGCTCTACACTCGAGCACGGTTCGGGGCTGCCTAGTTTAGTCGGCAAGGAGGGCGACCCGCCGACCATGTCGCACGTGGCACTTGGTGATCCCGTGGGCGGCCTGTACGGTTGCGCAGCAATGCTAACGGCCCTATTGGATCGCCAGCGCACGGGTGATGGTCATTACGTTAACGTAAGTATGGTTGAGGCGGTCTTGCAATTTGCAACACCGGCATTGCTCGAATTTCAACTAAGGGAAAAGTTTACTCGCTTAGGCAACCGCAATGCGGCCATGGCTCCCCAGGGGATATACAAGGCAACTGGCAAGGATGGTTGGTTTGCCTGTACGGTCGCCTCAGCGAAGGAGTTCAGCGAACTCGCTAAGCTCATAGGTCGGCCGGACCTTGCCAAAGATAAAACATTGATTTCGGTGGCGGGGCGACAATTGCTCCATGACAAGATTGATGCGGCGATCAATACGTGGGCCAGTTCAAAGAGTCCACAGGAATGCGCGCAAGCTTTGCAAGAGATCGGCATCGCTGCAAGTGAAGTCTTAAATATCGCGGACCTTCTGGATCACCGTCACATGAATTCCTCTGAACTGTTTATAGACATTGACCGCGAACTGTCCGGGAAGCAGCGTCAGATTGGGACGCCATTTTTCCAGGATGGGAAAAGGATCAATTCATTCTCAGCGGCGCCTTTGCTCGGTCAGCATACATTTGATGTGTTGACTAGGGTCACAGGGGTTACTGCGGCCCGGTTCGACGAATTAGTTGCTAGTGGCGTCATTAGCTTCGCGCCGAAACCTGTGAGAAATTTGGTGACAACGCCGTCCTGATCCTCAAAAAAGTGGTGAACGAAACGGATGTGGACCGTTATGCTCGAGGGTGATCTGGTATCTGGCTGCGGCGCTAGCGCCTCAATGCCCATGCGGCGCATGAGCGTGGCGATATGGCGCCCACCGGCGCGCAAGCCCTGCGTTCCAATTGGTCGCGCAGCATGTGCGCACCCATGAACGGATGTACCAGGTGCAACTCGTCGATTCTTCGCATGAACGCCAGGTCGGCATCGCTGACAGGTCGAGGCAAGCAGTACACCGAGCCCCTGCTGATGCCCAGCAATTCCGCCTGTCGCACGGTGCAAGTCGTGTTTACGGTCGATCATCGCTTTGCGCTCAGCGGTCCCGTCTCGGTGAGCGCGCCCTTCAAATAATCATTCTCAATCGTTAGCTGCCCGATCGTAAGCGTCCAGGCATGCCATCCTGACGCGCTGCCGGCCCTTTGAACGAACAAGTAACTCGTTGGCTCTCCAATCGATGTCGTCCAAAGTGAGGCTGGCCATCTCGTCGGCCGGCAGGCCGAGCCTGGAAAGCATCTTCAATATGGCAAAGTCACGTCGTCCTTTCTCCGATGCTCGGTCGCAACCATCGAGGGCCTTCTGAATCTGCGCGGCAGCAAAATAGGACGGAAGGGCCACGAATTTCTGTTGACTGTTCGATGGCACGCAGCCAGCCAATGCGTTTGAGTTCAATCCCGTCACCGCTTTCTTCACCATGAAAAACTCCTTCTCGACAAGCCAATTTTTGGCCCAGCGCCACGCTCGGGGTTTCCACTTATCACGCTGTTCAGATTTACGGCGCCACTTCTCCGAGACCTATCCGAATTTCCACGCTTTGGTGGACTACTTGCGGGCAAAGTTTGCCCCTTGAGAAGCCGGCCGGCGCCCACTGGGCTTTGCGCCACTCGTCATATATGAGACCTGCTGCATGAGCAAGTCCGTGTTTACGAAAGCCCTCGACCTGGTGCTGTCGGAGCTATCACGCAGTGAATCGGCGATGAAGCTTGGGCGAGGTAACACGCTAGCGTCTACATCAGACGGGCGCAGCGCGCCGGGGCTCAAGGGCCTACCGGACAGAGCACTCCTTGAAGCATGGGCCGCGCGTAAAGGTCGCAAGAGTTGTATTCATTTGCCGTTCTGACCCAGCGTCGGAGCTCCGCGGCAGCCATGATGCCCGTAAGTACTGTGTGGGAGGCCAACGTCGCGTCCACCGGTCGGATTGACCCGTCCATAAGGCCACTGACCACCACGCCCGCTATGCGCTCTGCCACTCGGCCGAGTTCAGTAGACACCCGCTCGCGGTTTTCCACATCTAAATAGGCGGAGTTGGCAGTTGACCGCAAAAGCGGACCGTCTTCGGACAACTGGAAACGAACGAGGCCGCGCACGATTGAGGACAGGTGTTCCCAGGCCTGACCGCCAAAGGTCTCGGTAAGATTGACGGCCTTGCGGATCGTACCGACCGAACGTTCAAAACACTGCGCGATCAGGTCCCCCTTGCTCTCGTTGTAGTAGTAGAAGCCGCCCTTGGTGAGGTTGAACTTTTCGGCGATCTTGTTCACTGAGGCACCGCCATAACCCTGCTCGTTTATCAACTCGGTTGCCACGCGCAAAAACTGCGCGGCTAGGTCCCTTTCGGGGATCTGGCTGAGCCATTCGAGCTCAGCGCCGGAAGCAGCCCATGCTGACGCAGGATCATTGACGCCATAAAGGAAGATGCGGCTCAGGCCCCCGCCCAGGCGCGGATGGTCCTCCGGGTCATAGCGATTGACCAGCGTCCGGATCCCGCTCACGAACGAGACGAGCAGGTGCGCGCGAGCGTTCAGGTCAGCGCGCGACCAATGCGCGGTCTCGGGGCCTTCAAGAAGCTTGCGGCTGTGCCGGTACATGGCGGTGTAGCGCGCAAATAATTCATCGACGTGCGGCGGCGGCAAGGCGCGGAGTTCGCCCAATGAGACCACAGGCGGTTGGTTTCTTTGCGTTATTTCCCCTTGAAGCAAAACATGCAGGCGGATCAGTTCGACGACACGCGCCGCCACATCGGGCTGCTTTACCGCGATTCCTACTAGGGCATCGTGCGCATTAATGGCTCGATCAAAACACGCTACCGCCAGATCTTCCTTGCGTCGGAAATAGTAGGTAACGCTGTTCTTAACAAGACCCACACTGTTGCCGACCTCGGCAAGAGTAGTGCCGACCACGCCCCGCTCATTGAACAGGCGAGTTGCTGCCGATACCAAAGCCTCCCTTTTGTCGTTGTAGCGCTTAGTAGAGGTTCCGGTCTCGGCAATCGTTTCAGTCATATTCGTGATGCACTTCAATTTCGTGGCCCTTACACGCAAGACGCCCACTCAAGCCAATAGTCTATATTGGGATAAGCCTCGTACCCAAAATAGTGAGTTCCAAAATCCCGGATAAGTGCTGCTTCAATGTAGGTGCACACGGCAATCCAGATCTGCGTCTTCAAGGCTTTCTCGCTTGTGCCAAGAAGCGCCTTGATGCGCAGATGCTCCTTGATACATTTGAAGAACAGTACTGATACAGGCCTATATGATCGCAAGTATTGGGTGCCAGCCACAATTTCGCTGGCGCATCCTTGCAAGAGCATCGCACGAATCATACCCGGCGCTGGTCGCACATTTCCGCGAGCGCTCTCGCCCGAAGCAGCAGCGCGAACTAGTCAGGATCACCGCCTTCTGCACTAGCGCTAACAGAAAAGGCGAGTCGTCATGACCTGCATGGTCCAAGCTGCCATCTTGGACTGCCGCCCTTACCTATGAAATGAAGCGCACCCAAAATCCTTGGCGCGGCGACTGCAATCGGCAGCGAGGCCCAGATGCTAAACTATTTTGGTTCCTTGACCCAGCTCCATCTGTCAGGGCAGGTACAGCAGCTGTGCGCGACCCAATTGTTGGGCAAGGACCCGCTGAGCATCTTCAACGAAGGCACAGAGCAATGATCGAGTCGCGCGTGGGTCGATTATGTCCTGACCTGTCACCTCAGCCGTGCGAAACGGTGAGGCCAGCGCATTTAGCCTCGCTTCGATTTCGGCCTTCTTGGCCGCAGGATCGGGCGCGCTTTCAATTTCACGGCGGTAAGCGGCCGCAACGCCGCCTAGGATGTGCATTGAGCCCCAACTGGCCGACGGCCATGCATAACGCCTGAACATGCCAGACGGACGGTGGTGGCACGTGCCGCCCACGCCATAGAGCCTGCCGATCACGACAGTGCACCAAGGCATCTCGCTCAAGCAGACGGCCGACAGCAGGCGCGCGCCGACCCGTTCAATACCCAGCTTCTCGGCCTCGATACCGACCTGGAAACCAGGCTCGTCCGCCAGCGAAATGATCGGCAAGTGAAAAGTATTGCATAGTTGGATCAGGCGCAAAGACTTGCCGCCGGCAGCGACATCTGTGGCGCCGCCATTTACCATAGGGTCATTACACATCAGCCCAACCGGGTAACCGTTGAATCGCGCAAGCCCCGTTATCCTAGCCCTGCCGTGCTGCGCGGCGATCTCAAAGAACGAATCCTTGTCCACCAACATGTTGATGAGATTGCGCGCGTGGAATGGCTGCCTTCGGTTCTTAGGAACGATCTTGAGCAGTGTTTCCTCGGCGCGAGACACCGGATCATCTGTCGTACCGCGCGGCGCCATTTCGTCAACATTGGACGGCAGGTAACCTAGGAAACGGCGGATCTGCGCGAAGGCATCGGCTTCGGTATCCGCAACGTTATCGATGCAGCCGCTGATACGAGTGTGAATCTGGTCGCCGCCCAACTCTTCCTTTGAAATGTCGATGCCCAGAGCGGCCTTTACTACCGGCGGACCGCCTGGGAAAAGCTGGGAGATGCCCTTGACCATCACGCTGAAATGGGCAAGCGGAGCGAGAATAGCCGGTAGCCCGGCGACAGAGCCAAGCGCGGCCGACACCACTGGTACGGCGTTCAGCAGCTTGACGTCCGTCGTCGTCCAAGTATTGCCGTCTGGTAGGTAAGTGCGCCCAATGCTCTCAAAGCTTTTGACGCTGCCGCCGGATGCGTCCAAAAGACGCACCATTGGCAATTTCCATTCAAGCGCGCGTTCGCTGATTGTGGTCTCGGCGCCGATTCCGCTCACGCTGCCGCCGCTGCCGCCACGGACGGTGAAGTCACTTGCCCTGACGAATACTTTGCGCCCGTCAATGCGGATAGTGCCCTCCACCTGCGGCTTGGGAAGGAAAGATTTCAGTTTGAGGCCTTCGTATTCGGCGCTTCCGACCAGGCCCATCGTTTCAGCGAAGCTGCCCTCGTCTGCAAGACCAGCAATACGCTCGCGCGCCGTCAGTTTTCCGTTTTCGCGCTGCTTGGCAATGCCCTCGGTCCCACCCATTGATTCAGCGAACTGCTTGCGCCGAGCCAGCTCGGCAACCTCTTCTTCCCAAGACATATGACCCCTTTAAAGCACCGTTTACGACGCCTCCAACTTAACATATAAAACACTGCGATCGAAGAGTGACCGACAGTTCTAAATTCTAACCAGTAAGACAGTTTTGTTGAATGAGATAATTGTAATGGTAAATACCTTTTGTTCTTAAAAGGGTCTTCTGAAAGACTCTTACCCGACTGGTTTGCACTGCATTGCACTGAATCAGGAACCTGAGCGCTCAACCTGTCACGTAGCAGCTACCTGTTCGCCAACCGGTGGGCCAGCCGCATGAAAGTCTTGGTGCGCGACGGCATCAACCGCTGCCAGACCACGGTGGCGGCCTGTGCATTGGCGCACAACTGTTGGAGTTGTTACTGCCGAGCTGCCAACCCCAGCGCGCGTATGGAGGCCATCGCGGGTCGTCCGCTGCTGCTGGCGGCGGTTGGCGAGGGGGCCAGTCATGCCGGGCAGACCACGCTGCACCTGACGCTCTTGCATGGCAAGGCCACCATCCTGAAATCGTTGATCTTGAATATCCATGCGGCTTTACAGCACGTCAGTGCCACTGCGGAGCAGTTCAAGAAAACAGACACCTGGACCGTGCTCATGCGCTACGTGAGCGACAAGATGGCGCCCACACACGGACCGCTCAGGCCACCGGACACCTTGCCGGCTCTGGGGTACTTGAATACGAAGGGACTTCCCAATTTCTGGTAACGGCATCGCGTGCCAAGATTGAAATTTGCGAAGTCAATCTGCTCGAGAGCCCGCTACAACGACTGGAGCCAAGGCCCAGAAAAGAGCTGGTATCAAACCATCAATCTGCTAGCACCTAGCCGGTCAGGTTGTACGTAAATGACCAAGTGTACCGGCAGAGTGAGACTCACTATGATGACTCCAATGTCCATCCGTTTTCTGCAGGAACCCACCTCATCAAGCGTCCGCTCGTGGCAGAGAAAGGACCGATGTCACCAGCGCGGGATGGGTCAGTAGCAGATTGTGTTCCGCGTTCTCAATCTGCCGGTACTCATGCATTGGCAACAGGGAGCGAACTTCGGCCACATCACGCAGGGGTA
>Ga0214921_10009734_pt1 | contig 12078 bp, 12 predicted proteins | sample LL1505_MetaG_FD_177992 | JGI IMG/M metagenome (GOLD analysis project Ga0214921, IMG submission 177992) | Freshwater microbial communities from Lake Lanier, Atlanta, Georgia, United States - LL-1505 | ecosystem: Environmental > Aquatic > Freshwater > Lake | place: USA: Georgia | collected... | reverse complement strand
TTATTATCTGTTTCAGCAGAAATAACAAAATCGCCAATATGTTCATAAAAATTAACACTTGAAGATGAAGTATATGTTAATCCATTATCCTCTCTTAATAAAATAGCCAAATATCCACTCAACCCATTAAACATTGTATTTAATAATTTTAAAGCATATTTATCACTACACAAATCATTACAAGTGCGAAACCCGATTGATATTAAATTTGTAACGATGCCTACTTTTTTATGTAAATTATATTGAATTTCATATTGAGGAGTAATATTCAAATTAATAGAATGTTTTAAAAGGAATTCATTATTTGGATTACAATGTTTCATAAAAAACGATTTCTTAACAAAAGATTTTATGTTATCAAATGGAATATTAGAAACAATGCTGAGAACAAACCTACTTGGAATATAAAAATTTTTATAATAATTCAAAACATCGTCGTATTTCAAAGGTTTTTTATGAAAAATGATATTGTCTATGTAGAACTCATAAGATGACCCTTTGTATAACAAAATATCCATATTTTCATCTATAATAACATCAGCATCATTTTCATTTCTTATATTTTCTTCAATAACTACTTCATATTCTTTTTTATATTCGGTTTTATTAAAAATAGAATTCATTAACATATCCGAAAGAAGTTGTATACAATCATCAATATGTTCTTTATTACATTTTATATGATAACAAGTCATTCGTTTTTCAGTATAAGCATTAAAATCCGCACCAAATTTGTCAAAAGTCAGTAAAATATCCTTGGATTTCGGAAATTGCTTGGTTCCTTTGAAACACATATGTTCTATGAAATGTGACGCACCACGTATTCCGTCATATTCATTTACAGAGCCAACATCGCAAAATAATTGAACGGAACTTAAAGGTGAATTATTTTTTGGTTTTTCATAAATAATTTTAAATCCATTTTCAAAAGTATGTGTATGAATAGTCATATTATATTATTATTTTCTTATTATAATATGATATATGGTTTTTTCTAAATATATTATTCAAAATTGTATTATTATTGTGGGCCTTGTCCAATTTCAAGTGGAACACGTCCTAAATCTGGTTCAATAGTACTTTGATTCCAAGGGCCAACTGATTGAACTGGAATAACTGGGTCTGAACGTAATTGAAGGTTAGCATTACGAAGGGTTTGTCCGATTGTATCTAAACCAATATGGTAACCAGCTTGTAATAAATCAGGCATTAAAATATCACCCTTTTTCATTGAATTTGGATTTAAAGCAGACCATTCACTGTTGTGGTCAGCAGGTAATAAATCACTTGGGTTTGCTACTGGTTGTAAAGCATAACCAGGTGCGGATGATTGTGGTTTTGGAACAATTGTTGGGTCAACAGGAGCAGCAGGTTGAGCTGGAGCTCCTACAGCCATACTATCAAGATTGAATGATTTTGCTCCAGAATATGTTAATAAACCCCATGCTAAAACGATGAATATTACTAAAAATAATACTCTTTCTTGTGTAAAAAACTTAGCAAATGCACTTTGAATATTCTTGAACATTCTTTTTATATAAACGACTGATAAAAAATTTATAAAATTTCATTTTTATTTTTGCTAAATATATGAAAAGTTCATTGTAATCATTCTAAATATGTTTTACTATTATTATTTTTCATTATTCATATTTTATTCTTCCTCTAAATCTACGTCTAAATCACTATCATCACTATCTTTCAAATCATCTAACATATATGTATTTTTAATTCGCTTTGCCTCTAAATAAGAAGAAAGTGCTAAATTTCTAGCAATTTTTGCTTTTCTTCTTGCTTCTCGGTACATTTCATAATATACTTCATTTCTTTGTTTTAATTGTACTTTATCATCTTCAGATAAATCCTCTAAAGGAATAGATACTTCTTCTAAACCATTACTTATTCTATTTTCGGTTGTTTCTGTAATTTTTACTTCATTGTTTTCAATGGTTTCTTTTTCTTTTTGTTCTAAAGTATTTTCCTCACTATTCACATTTTCGTCAATAACTTCGTCGCTCTTCATTATAACTTCTTTATCATCGTTACTATTGGTAGTAATGTCGTTATCATTATTATTATTGTCGTTATTGTCGTTATTGTTATCGTGAATAACGTTATTTAATAAACTATCTACTTCTATATTGTTGTCTGTTTTTTCTAAATCGTTGTTTTCTTTTTCTTCTATTTTAATTGAATTACTATTAATAACTTCAGTCGTTTTTTTAGTCAACAAACATTTATCAAATATATTTACAGGATTTAACACTAACATTTGCTTTAATTCTATTTCAATTTGAAAACTTCGCGCAGAACATTTTATACCTTGTATTTCTAAAATAGTCATAATATTCATATTCTCATTTATATTATCCATATCCACTTCATTTTCATTTTCATCATAAATTTTTAAAATACTTTTACCTAACGCAGTTGTTATATTGGTTCTAATTATATAATATTTGCCGGATTTATAAACCTTCAAAGGAGATGTAAAATAATTCTCAATATCAGTCATTTCTAAATCACCATCAAACCATTGTTCTCTATTTTTAAAAATATTATTATGACAATGATTTTCTAGGTTCTCCATCCATCGTATAAATTGGTCATTATCATTTGTAAACATTAAATCCGCAAACATTCGTTTACCTGCTTTTGAAATTCCTTGTTTTAATTTACACTTCGGTGGTTGAATATATAAAGAATTATCATTCATTAATAATTTTATAAAATAATTTCCGCCCGGTATTTGGGTAGGTTTTGCTAATACTAATTTGTCAAAATTAAAACTATCATTTGTTTGATAAATGCCTTCCATTTTATTATATTATTTCAAAGGTTCTCTTTATTAATATTTTTACGAAATATATTTTATGTATTCGTTTAATAAACCAATAATAAATATATTATTTAAATAGATGTATGAAAACAATTCATAATACTTGTATAGAATTTTTTCAAAGAGAAGATATGCGTAAAAATATAAAAGAGATTATTAAACCGATTGTAAATATTATTTATAATGAAATGTATTATTATGTTTGGTTTGTTTGTTTATATAATGTATTTCTGATTTTTATTATATTAGTAAATTTGTTTCTGTTAGTAAAACTATTAAATAATCCACATAATTATAAAATTTCTACAACTATTTAGGTAAATATATTATATATACATACATTATAGTAAATATGCCAAGACGTTCTCATAGAAGAAGTTATAGTAAGCGCTCAATGAAAGGTGGTGACGCATACCATCATACTATAAATACATATGGTGGTATTGGACAACAACATTCACAACAAGGAACTAATTTAATTGCTGCTGACGGTGGAAAAATGCCTATAGAAGCCGTGCCTTTAAAAGGTGGTAGTCGTAAAAGAAGAGGAGGTAATTTAACAAATTTAGCCGTTGCTGGTTTATTAACAGCAGCAAGTCATATGTATGGTAAAAAAAATAAAACAATAAACAATAAAAACAGATATTCAAGAAAAAATTATACAGGAAAGAAATTTAGAAAATAAAAAGTTTAGTCATTATAATAAATTTTTTATTACGAATTATTTATTATCTTCGTTCATATTATATGAACGCTTGGGCAAAATTAGTTCAAAAAACATACAATGCAAACAAACATAAAGCTGGATATAAGCTTAGAAATGCTATGAAAGATGCTAAGAAAGTTTATAAATCTGTAAAAAACAGAGGAGGAGAACCTGTTGAAGAAAAGAAAAACAGAAAAACCGCAAAAAAACGTTCTACTGGTAAGAACAGAAAATAAATAAACTTTACTAATATTATATTTATGAATAATATTAGTGGTAATGTTATAGTTAAACAACCAAAAAATCAATTTATTGAGAATGTACAAAAATGGGTTCTAATAGACAATCAATTAAAAATAGTAAATGAAAAGACGAAAAAAATGCGTGAAATGAAAAATATTTTATCAGAAGACATTTGTAAATATATGAATGATAATGACTTGATAAATAAAAAAATTGGAATAACAAATGGAGAACTTAGAATTGTTGAGAAAAAAGATTATTCCCCATTGACTTATGGATATATTGAAAAGAAGTTGGAAGAAATTATACCCGATAAATCACACATTGAATTTATTATACAATATTTGAAAGATAATCGCGAGATTACTGTATCACAAGAAATTCGCAGTAATTATAATAAAAACTAATTTTTGAATAAAAATATAATAATATAGTAATATAGTAATTTATAAAAATGACTGAATATTTAAAATCATTTGGAGAACATTTACAATTTAAAAAAAATGAAAATGATATTATAATGGGTGGGTTTCCTATTGAAAAATTAATAGAAGAACAATTAGAAAAATATGAATTACTTGGTGGAACAAAAGAAAACGGTGATTTTGGTGTTTCACAATTTAAAAATTTAGCAGTTCCTATTGGGTTATTTGTTGAAAAAGATTTAAATGATTTGGTCGGAGGTTCTCACCAACAAAACAATAATTTAACAGAAGGAGGTACAATATCAGAAGACCATTTTAATAAATTATTTGATTTGGTTGCTGTTATGAATGTGCGAGGTGGAATGTCAAAGAAATATTCGCGCAAGAATAAAACCAATGTCAATAATAAAACAAAGAAATATCATTAAAATTATAAAATTATAATTATATCTTACTAACAATTATAATTTATTTTACAAAAGAATTACCATTCCAATTTTCAAACCATTTATTGGTATTGAATGAATTTACTTTCAACAATTTATCCGCATTATCTTTCCAATATTTGATTTTCTTTTCTAACGCAAGGTCTTCTTCTGTTTTTGGAAAAACATAATCTTTATTTGCTTTCATTCTCGCCAAATCATTATCATTGGCTTTTGGTTTTTTTCCAAAACAGTTTACACCGAATTTCAGATATGGATTCGCAATATAACCACCATTTACACCAGGTCTTCCGCAATCATTTTTATGTTTTTTCGTTTTTTGTAATTTATCCCAAGTTGCTTTTTGTGTTGGAAAATAAATCATTTGGTTATCAGACCAACCATAACTACACCATTCAGCACCATCATTGTATGCTGCTTCTATTTGATCATAAGTAGCCAATTTAGCATCATATGAACTACAAATAGCTTGGGCATCATCATAAGTATATAAATTGTTTGAGATATTGAATACTTCATTCGGTTGAGTTGGAACCACATTACCTTTGACTTCTACTACAGGTTTTAGGTCTGTTTTTTCCCATCCAAATAAAAACGATAGAATATCCATGATAGGTATTTTCAGGAAATATTTAAAAAAATCAACTATAACAATAACTATGAATAATACCCAAGCAATACCTTCAATAATAGCAATAGCCATTGATTTGGAACCTTCAGTCATTGGAAACCGAAATAAATAAATGACAATATAAAATATTACTATGAACGATACTACTTTCAATATTGAAGAAGGCTCATCTACAAATTCTTGTATTTTAGTAAGAAATATATTTAAAAAATTATCTTTTTGATAATCAGAACTGGAATAATAGGTTGTTATAATTACAATCATTATACAAGAAAATATCAAAATATCAATTAATCTTGCCATACCTTTTTCATTACTTGATGGATTACTTGATTGAAAGAAAAATCCTAAAATGAAATATGCTATAAAATATACTCCTAAAAACCATATAACTAATATAAAATTAGAACTGCTAAAAATATTTTTAAATAAAGAAGTAGTTTCTTCAGATTTATTTATATCAGTATTTTTTTTAACATCATTATTTCCTTTTGTTGTTGTATTACCAGTTAAATTGGTATTCGGTTCTATTACTTCATTTATATTTATTGTATCCATTATATAAATAATAATATATTATAATTAGTTATTTTTTTTACGATAAAATAAACAATACGCTAAAGGGGTAATTATTTTATTCGGGTCATCCACCAATTCTACACTACTATCATTAAAATGTATCCATTTATTTTCAGCGTGTTTTACGAAAGCAGTATAATGTCCTCCCATTACACCTCCCATATGATTACATACCCCATACAAATCATACTTATAAGATGACGCATTATAACCACGAACATAGTTGGATAAATCTAAATCATTTAATGGGAATTCAATATTATTATTTATTTTTTGTGTTCCATCAGGTGAAAACCTTTTCAATGAAATGACTAATATTTTTGGAAAATTCCAGAATGAAAATTGTTTTTTTATATCTTCTTTACTTCCAGTACTCTCATTAAACCAAGCATTATCTCCTTCTAAAACTTCGGTTTTACAAAACATATTAAAGCAATCGTATAAATTATTAGCTAAAGTATTATTATCTAATACTGGTAAATCTAATATAAAATAATGTTCTGGTTTAATTGCTAATCGTTTACTTCCATCTATGGATATTATTTCAGACATGTATATTCCATAAAATAAATCCATTATTTCCGAGTATTCTTTATTATATATATTTTGTAACATACTATAACATTGTATAGCCATATCGTCTGTAGGGTTTTCACTATTTCCATTAATACGCATATTAATTCCACGTGAATAACTATTATGTATACACTCAATCATAAACAATAAGAACTCCGGCATATCATTTTGTGCCCAGCCAGTAAAAATTTCTCTACCTTTTACGTTAGCAATATCATGAACGTTATTAACAAATTTATTTGGTGAAACAACACCATTTCCACTCCACATTACATTACGTAAATCATTCCATTCGTTCAATATATTTGTATCTGGTAAACTCGATTTCATAAATCGTTTTTTATTTGTAGAATCTAATATTTCATTTAGTTCATATGTATGGTTTAGTACCTGAAGACATGAATTCAAAAAACAAGTATTTCCAAGATTATCAATACCAGTATAACCTTTATTTCTATATTTATTCATATCCATTTTTTAGTATTTAAATATAAAAGAATATATAATTATCTTTATACTATTTATTATTGATATATGAATAATTCTACTAATGGTTCTGAAGTGGAATCTGTATTTAGTGAAGAAATATTTAATATTGTTAGAGAACTTACCAGAGAAAATCCAAATATAACAACGTATGATACATTTGATGAGTTTATAAATAGTAATAGTCGTAATCAAACCAGATATTCTAATAATACAAATAATAATACCACAAATGCTTACGATATTTCTAATAATTTAATTTTTAATGTACTCAATGAATATAATGTAAATATCCTTGAATATAATATTAATATGCGTGAATATATCATTCGTGAAAATAATATTCTAAACAATACAACTGAATATAATAATAATTTTAGTGAATACAATAATAATATTAGCGATTATAATAGTAATATGCGCAGATTTTTAGATTTGATGACAAATATAAATAATAATGCGAATATTGAACGAATACATAATAGAAATATTTTACGAGAAAATAGAAGACATTTTGTTAGACCTAATACAACACATTACAGAGAACGAACTAATAACGCTAACAGACAATCAGGAATTAGAGGATTATATAATTACACACCAAGACAGTTATTATCTTATTTTTGGCCAAATAGAACATTTAATAATGTTGTAGTGAGACCTAGTGAACGACAAATAACAGAGGCTACCCGAAATATAACTTATGATGAAAATGAAGAATATAATAATGTTTCTTGTCCGATTACAATGGAAGATTTTAATAATGGAGAACAAGTATTTCAAATAAAACATTGTGGTCATAATTTTCGTGAAGATGCTTTGCGCAATTGGTTTAGAACAAATGTTCGGTGCCCTGTTTGTAGATATGATATTCGCGATTATACTATATCTGATATTTCTGGTAATATAGTGAATGATTTATCAGGTAATATTGATATATCAAATAACGAAACATTTACAAATAGAAATAGAAATACACCGAATAATGAAAATATAGATAACTCTGGAAATAGAACAACGCCAACGAATAATCGTTCTAGACGCTTATCTTCTGTTGATTTATCAAATGCTGTTAATTTTTCAAATTTTATAGAAAATTATGTAGCAGATAATATTACCCATTATGTAGAAAATATAAACTCCAATTTGGCTGAATTTGATGTTATTTTCCCAATTGTTTATTATACAGATACTTCAGGCAATTATCGTTATGGTAATAGCAATAGTAATAATAATACTACTACTCAACGATAGGATATAAATTATATTTTTATAAAAAAATATAATTTATTCAATAACTACAATTTATTTCTTTGGTTTTTCTTCAGATGGTTTGATATCTAATGGGGTCATACCTTCCATACCAAGTCTGTGTGAAAGTTTCCAGACAAATTTTCCTGTAAGGAATGCTAAAACGCCAAAAACAACAGCATGGACGGCAGCAACAGTCATCTTAGAACCATTTTGTGGAAGTCTTAGAAGAATGCCAGGTGAAAGAAGGAAGAAAAGGATAGCAAAGTAAACAGCCATAAAAACGTTCATTATAAACGAGTATATATATTAATAAATATTTTATTATAATAATTTCCTAAATGTTACAATATATAAATTATACAATTATGACCTATTGATACAAACATATGTAATATGGAATGACATATTTCGCAAGCATAAATGTTATTACAGAAACAATATTTATTTACTAAATAAACGTATACATAAAGATAATTTACGATAATGAAACATAACAATATAACAACTATTAATAAATATTCTAAATATGTATTTACAATTGTAATTTTTTGTAAAAATTTATATAAACCAAATGAAAAAATGGCAAGTATACTGATTTTGTCTATAAATAATAAGAAAACATTTTTATAATAATGAAATAATAAAGATGTTATTAGTAAAAATAAAAATAATATACAATAAATAATTTCATTTTTTAAATAAGAATATATGATATTGAATAAGAATATGAAAGATGAAAAAAAACATATAGAAATCATTATTTACAAAATATTTACAAATTATTTTACACCGAACATACTTGTAATCGTTTGTATCTTATTTTTCTCATTATATATTTTACTCAGCATTTTATCAAATAAAATTGCCTTCACTTTAGTAGAACAATACTTTTCCTTTTTCTTCATAAAGTCTTCCATATTCGGATATTCTTGATTAATTTTCAAAATATCTTTTTTATACGTTTTTATTTGTGAAACTTTATTTTGTAATTCCCATATTTGTTCTACTGCTAAACCAAATAATTGTTGAATTGGTTTCATCAACTGATTTGTAATATAATGTGAATAATCTATTTTTAATTTATTTTCAATTATGTATTCAGGCGTTTCTATTTTATCACCCATCAATGCTTTTGGATTATCATTTACAACAAATACAAATTTCATGCGATCCCCTGGCTTTGGTTTATTTCCAGGGTCTCTTTTACCAATACGGTCAGCTAATACTTTATGTCCAATTTGGTTTGGGTTTTTATAATCACTGCGTAATGCTTTTGTAATTGATAATTTATCCATAGATACTTTACCATCAATTAATTCTTGTAATGATTTATCCAAAAATTCTATCGCTTTACCAATATTATTCTCTTTCATCAATATATTTAAAATACCACCATATACATCTTTTAAATAGTCACACGAATCGCGGCGTTTCAATGAAAGTCCCATATATTTCAATTTACCTTTATTCGGGTCTTCTTCATAAAGCATACCAACATAACGTTTTTTAGATAATAATATAAAAGGCATCAATGTTTTTTCATAAGATAATTCCATCGGAGGTTTTAACCATTGTGAACATAATTTAGCTGCGTCTTGTGCGATTTCAATAGTCATTTCTAATGCTGGTTTTCCACGGATTTTTTCTCCAGTTTCTGGATTTTGTAAATTAAATGTAAAGAATACACTGTCTGTGTTATGAACAATTAAATTGCCAATACCAGCAGCAAAATGGTGATTATCTGTTGTTAAGTCATACACAAATCCTTTATATTCTATTTCTTGTATTTTTTTTATATTTCTATTATATTTTTTCATCTTGTCAAGCATAATGATAACAGAATTATCTTCTCCTGCTGTAATATTATATTCAAAATGACATTTATTATTTAAATAATTTATATATTTTGCGGCATTTATCATATCTTGACAATGATAAACATAAATAGAATTAGATTTTGAATATGGATTATCAATACAAATATCTTTTAAACAATTATGTAGTAGAGGAGTGCCAATTGTAACATCCTTTGGTGTGACAGGGTTAGCATTTATATCTAATAGTGAATGATCATCTGTTACATCAACTAAACCTTGTTCGGTAAAAATTCTCAACATTTTTTTATGAGGAGCTAGTGTATGTCTTATAACGCGATGTAATTTTGTCCAACCATTTTCTGACCAACTTTCTATACCATATAATTCACAAAATTCCTTTTCTTGTTTCCCTTCTTCTTTACAAATAATCCAATTTCCATTACCATATTTATCCGCCAATTGTTCTATAGTACAAATATCAATTATTTCATTTTGTTTTACATATACTGGTGTATAATTAGCAACACTATCGCCATATATGTACTCAGCGTTACATTTTACAGGACCATGAACAGCGGTTTCATACACTCTATCCCCATAAACTTCTTCAATAATTTTTTTAGCATAAATTATCATCATACGACCAGTAGCAGTAGTTGAAGCAGCAACATCTTTTTCATAAAATGTAGAAGTCCTTGAACCACATTGACCATACAAAGAATTTGCGGTTACTTTATACCCAAGTTGCCTTTTATCCAATATATTTTGCATAAATGGGTCTTTTTCAGTTTTAATCATTTTACGAGTATCTGAACGAGCTTTTAATAATTCTTCTAATATAGAAGGCATAATACCTTTTCTATTATCTGGAAATTGAGCCCAGCGACAAATCATTTTACCACATTTCGTTTTTTCTGCTCTTGAAGTTGGCGTTTTACGAATATATCTATAAGTATCAAATTCTAAATCAATATATTCATAACCAGGTAAATTATCATATATAAACTTTCCATCTTTATCTTTTTCACCAGTTTCATTTATTTGTTCACCATTCAAATTATATTCTTTCGTCCATACTTTACTATCGTGAGATAAATTTTGACTAATCATAGATGAAGGATATAGCGAAGAATAATCCACACAAGCAACAGGATTATCCATATACATAGAACATTTCGGTGGTAATACAATCGCTCCTTCATAACCATCTCCGCCTTCGGTTTTGGTTAAATCAGGCATCAATGTATTTTTATCACGGCATTTTTTCGCTACATAACTAGTCAATTTAATACCTTGACCACGAAATACTAAGAAACTAATTGGCACACTACAAATTCTAGACATTTCTACATAACCAGTCATTACATCTATTTTGTTCATCAAATGATGAACGAGGTTACAATCTTGAATACAGTATTTCGCGACAATCGCGCGGTCACTAGAACTACCATTAGCTAATCGGAAAATGTCTTGTGGTGTTACATCATCTTTAGCAGTTCCCCATTTGATTGATTTATTTTGCTCAAATTGTTCATGACCTTCTATTATAATTACATTGTATTTATTAGTAACCTCTTTTCCTTTTATATTTTCAGTGACGTTACGGTTATAATGAATTTCCAATACTTTAAATTTTTTACCATTTTTATAATAGTCCGCAGTAAATCCAGTTAATTCAATGTGTATAAAATCACCAGCTCTCAAACCAGTCAAATTTTGACTGAATAATTCAGTTACATCGCCATATTTTAAATTATAACTATGTTCAAAACGTTTTACATCATCACTAATAAATTGACCTGCTACATCATCTAATTTATAAGAAGATAAATTAAAATCACGGCGGAAATAAGCATACATATCAATTTGAAGTCGCCCAGTCATTTTGAAAAATCGTAAATCATATTCACCACTTGCTATAGCCATTTTTGTATTTTCTATACTTAAAACGCCTTCTTTATTTTTAGTAGCACATAATTCATCCACTTTACGCGATAATAATAGAAACTCATTTTCGCAATGGTTTTCTTGAGCACGACGAAACATAAATTCATAATCAAAACCAAAGATGTTGTA
>Ga0214921_10009733_pt1 | contig 12078 bp, 12 predicted proteins | sample LL1505_MetaG_FD_177992 | JGI IMG/M metagenome (GOLD analysis project Ga0214921, IMG submission 177992) | Freshwater microbial communities from Lake Lanier, Atlanta, Georgia, United States - LL-1505 | ecosystem: Environmental > Aquatic > Freshwater > Lake | place: USA: Georgia | collected... | reverse complement strand
CTGGATGGGCGCACTCGATGACAACCTCGAGGTGCTGGCCAAAACCGAGAACAGCGCCGGTGAATGGGGACGCGCAGCGACCAATGAATTGGTGCGCAGCCGCATCAAGATCAAAAGCATGAACTTCATGCGCGGGCGCACGTTTTTGAACAAGTACGTGATCATCGATGAGGCCCAGAACCTCACGCCCAAGCAAATGAAAACCCTGATCACCCGCGCCGGTCCGGGTACCAAAATTGTCTGCATGGGCAATCTCGCGCAAATTGATACGCCTTACCTGACCGAGGGCTCATCGGGCCTCACGTTTGCGGTCGACAAGTTCAAAGGCTGGCCGCATGGCGGCCACATCACGCTGGCACGCGGTGAGCGCTCGCGCCTGGCCGACTTTGCCAGCGAAGTGCTCTAAAAGTCGCCGCCGCCCCCGTGGGCCAGGCTTTCGAACTTGGTGATGTTGCGCAGGAAGGCAAGCTTGACCGTGCCGGTCGGGCCATTACGCTGCTTGGCGATGAGGATCTCGGCCACACCCGGCTCCTTGCACGCGTCCTTGGTGTAGTACTCATCGCGGTAAATAAACATGATGATGTCGGCGTCCTGCTCAATCGCGCCCGACTCGCGCAGGTCGCTCATCATCGGGCGCTTGTCGGGGCGGGACTCCACGCTGCGGTTGAGCTGCGACAGCGCGATCACCGGGCACTGCAACTCTTTGGCCAGGGTTTTGAGTCCCCGGGAGATTTCGCCCAGCTCGGTCGCACGGTTCTCGCCGTCGCTGGCGGTCCCACTCATCAGCTGCAGGTAGTCGACCACAATCAGCCCGAGCTTGCCGCACTTGCGCGCCAAGCGGCGCGCGTTGGCGCGCAACTGGGCCGAGTTCAAGCCCGCGCTCTCGTCGATATGCAGCGACACCGTGCGCAGCTTTTCAATCGCTTCGGTGAGGCGCGGCCACTCGTCGTCGGTCAGCTTGCCCGTGCGCAAATGGCCTTGGTCGATACGGCCAATCGAGCCGACCACACGCACCGCCAACTGTGCGGCACCCATTTCCATGGAAAACACCGCAACCGGCAAACCTTCGTTCAGGGCCACGTGTTCAGCGATGTTGATGGCAAGCGCGGTTTTTCCCATGGACGGACGCGCGGCCAGAACAATTAAATCGCCCGCCTGAAAACCCGCCGTCATGCGGTCCAGGTCATAAAAACCCGAGGCGACCCCGGTGACATCGTTGGGGTTGTCGGCCATTTCCTGCACGCGGTCCAGCAAGGTGACAACCAGGCTGCCCATGTCCTGGAAGCCCTGCTTGTGGCGTTGCCCCTGCTCGCCAATGCTGAAGATCTTCTGCTCCGACTCGTCCACGATGTCGGATACCGGTCGCCCCTTGGGGTTGAATGCGTTGGTAGCGATTTGGTCGCTCGCGGTGAGCAGCTTGCGCAGAATCGAGCGGTCCCGCACGATCTCGGCGTAACGGCGGATATTGGCGGCACCGGGCACATACTGCGCCAAGGCATTCAGATAGGCCAGGCCACCGGCCTCATCCGCCTTGCCCTGGCTTTGCAAGTGCTCAAAAACCGTGATCACGTCCGCAGGACGGCTGGCGTTGATGATGGAAAAAATCGCGCCGAATACCAGCCGGTGCTCGTAACGGTAAAAGTCTTCTTCGGTCAGGATATCTGCGACCGCATCCCAGGCATGGTTGTCGAGCAGCAGACCACCGAGCACGCTGGATTCGCCCTCTGGCGAGTGCGGCGGCACGCGCAACTGCGCGATCTGCCGGTCCGGCGCTGTCTCATCGCTGCTTCCAACTGCCATAGATTCTCCAAAGAAAAAGCCGCTCGGCGTCAACCCAGCGGCTTCTTGTCAGGGCTGCCCGCGGACCTGAGCCCGCGCGCGCCCGGCGGGTGTCAGGCCGTTTCGCCGTAAACCGAAACCGTGATGTCAACCACCACATCGGTATGCAAAGCCACCGAAACCGTAGTATCGCCCACGGTTTTGATCGGGCCATTGGGCATACGCACTGCGGCTTTGACCACCTTGTAGCCGGTTTTACCCAGTTCTTCGGCAATATCAAAGTTGGTGACCGAACCGAACAAGCGTCCGTCCACACCCGCTTTTTGGGTCAGCTTGACAGTGGAGCCCGCCAGTTTTTCGCCCAAAGCGGTGGCTTCGGCCAATTTGGCGGCGGCTGCAGCCTCGAGCTCTTTGCGGCGGGCTTCGAATTCGGCTTTGGCCGATTCGGTTGCGCGGCGTGCGCGTCCCGAGGGGATCAAAAAGTTACGGGCATAGCCGTCTTTGACTTTGACAATCTCACCGAGGTTGCCCAGGTTCACGACTTTATCGAGAAGAATAATTTGCATGCTGGTACTCCTCAGATTTTGTGCTGGTCGCTGTAAGGCAACATGGCCAGGAAGCGTGCGCGCTTGATGGCGGTATTCAACTGGCGTTGAAAAATCGCACGGGTTCCGGTCAAACGCGCGGGAATGATTTTCCCGTTTTCGGCGATGAAGTCACGCAAGGTGTCGATGTCTTTGTAGTCGATTTCTTCGACACCGGTCACGGTGAAGCGGCAAAAGCGCTTGCGTTTGAAAAGCAAAGACTGGGTGTTGCGCTTGGGGCGCTTGTCTTTGTTGAATTTTTTGAATGTAGCCATCTCTATTCCTCAACTAATCTTGAACAAATTCCTGAACCTGGAAAACCAGCGACTTGGATTGCCGCCCGTTTGCCAAAAAACCGCTGAACTTCCAACTGCTGCCCAAAGGCTGCGCTGCCAAGCGTTCTGCAACCGCTCCAAAGGCCATGGACTTCACCGTCACATCGACTTTGCGCTGCGCATGCACATCGTGTACCTGCGAGCTGTGTTGCACGATGAAACCAAGGGCCGGGAGTCCCGCCGGGGTGTAACGCATTGCGTCACGCTCGACCAGCACGCCACTGAGCTGGACCTGGTTCATCCCTGGGTGCGCGACTCCTGTTACGCGTGGAAGTCCGAAGGCTGCGAGCGACGCGCCTCTTCACGCTCGACCGAACGCATCATGGAAGATGGGCCGGTTTCGGCTTTCTTCTTCGAAACGGTCAGGTGACGCAACACAGCGTCGTTGAACTTGAAGGCGTGTTCCAACTCAGCCATCACGGCTTGGCTGGCTTCGATATTGATGCACAGGTAGTGGGACTTGGCCAGCTTGTTGATCATGTACACCATTTGGCGACGGCCCCAGTCCTCAACCCGGTGGATATGACCACCGCCAGCGGTGATCATCCCTTTGTAGCGCTCCAGCATGGCCGGAACCTGTTCACTCTGATCCGGGTGGATCATGAGAATGATTTCATAATGACGCATTGAAACTCCTTATGGAAAGCCCCTTAAAGGGCGTGAAGTCACCCCCAGCGTCTGCGGGGTGTGACAAGGCGAAGCCCGCGATTCTAGCAGTCAAGCGCCGGCGAGCTGTTTCCAGGTCGCGATCACGCTGTCAGGGTTGAGCGAAATCGACGAAATCCCCTCGTCCAACAACCAACGCGCAAAGTCCGGGTGGTCGCTGGGACCCTGGCCGCAAATACCGATGTACTTGCCCTGCTTTTTGCAGGCCGCAATCGCCATGCGGATCAGCGCTTTGACCGCCGGGTCGCGTTCATCAAAATCCGCCGCCAGCAATTCCATGCCGGAATCCCGGTCCAGGCCCAAGGTGAGCTGGGTCAGGTCGTTCGAGCCTATCGAGAAGCCGTCGAAGTACGCGAGAAACTCCTCCGCCAGGATCGCGTTGCTGGGGATCTCGCACATCATGACCAGTTGCAAACCATCTTTGCCCCGCTCCAGGCCCTGGCTGGCCATCAGCTCGGTCACCCGGCGCGCCTGCTCCAGCGTGCGCACAAAGGGCACCATCACCTGCACATTGCTCAAACCCATGGTGTTGCGCACGCGCTTTATCGCCTCACACTCCATGGCAAAGGCTTCGCGGAAATCGGCGCTGACATAGCGCGCCGCGCCGCGAAAACCGAGCATGGGATTCTCTTCCTCGGGCTCGTAGCGGCTGCCGCCAATCAGCTTGCGGTATTCGTTGCTTTTGAAATCGGATAAGCGCACGATGACCGGCTTGGGCCAGAAAGCCGCTGCGATGGTGGCCACACCCTCTGCGACCTTGTCGACGTAAAAAGCCCGGGGGGAGGCATGGCCGCGGGCCACCGACTCCACGGCAATTTTCAGGTCCGGGGCCACATTGGGGTACTCCAAAATCGCTTTGGGGTGCACGCCGATATTGTTGTTGATGATGAACTCCAGCCGGGCCAATCCCACGCCGGCGTTGGGCAGCTGGCAAAAGTCAAAGGCGAGCTGCGGATTGCCCACATTCATCATGATCTTGAGGTCCATCTCGGGCATGGTGCCGCGTTGCACCTCGCTGACCTCGGTTTCCAGCAGGCCATCGTAGATAAACCCGGTATCGCCTTCCGCGCAGCTCACCGTCACCAACATGCCGGTTTGCAAATGGTCTGTCGCGTCACCGCAGCCGACCACGGCCGGAATCCCCAATTCGCGGGCGATGATGGCCGCGTGGCAGGTGCGCCCGCCACGGTTGGTGACGATGGCCGAGGCGCGTTTCATGACCGGCTCCCAGTTGGGATCTGTCATATCCGTCACCAAGACGTCACCCGCCTGGACCTGGTCCATATCATCCAGGCTGTGTACCACCCGGACCGGGCCGGTTCCGATTTTTTGTCCTATCGCCCGGCCCTGGGCTTTGATTGCACCGCGCCCTTTGAGCGCATAGCGCAACTCGGGCGCATTGCCCGCCTGGCTTTTCACCGTCTCGGGGCGGGCTTGCAGGATGTAGAGGCCGCCGTCCACGCCGTCTTTGCCCCATTCGATGTCCATGGGGCGACCGTAGTGCTCCTCGATCACCAAGGCGTAGCGCGCCAGTTGCAAGACATCGGCATCGCTGAGCGAATAGCGGTTGCGCATCTCGGCGGGCACGTCGCTGGTCTTCACCAACTTGCCGCTGGCAGCCTTTTCTGCCGCGTCGGCAAATTCCATCTGGATCAGCTTGGAGCCCAGGCTGCGCCGGATCAGAGCCGGGAAGCCGGCGCGCAAGGTCGGCTTGTGCACATAAAACTCGTCCGGATTGACAGCGCCCTGCACCACGGTTTCGCCCAGGCCGTAGCTGGCCGTGATGAAGACCACGTCATCAAAGCCCGACTCGGTGTCCAGGGTGAACATCACCCCCGCTGCACCCTTGTCCGAGCGCACCATGCGCTGCACGCCGGCGCTGAGTGCGACCACGTCGTGGGCAAAACCCTTGTGGACGCGGTAGCTGATGGCGCGGTCGTTGTACAGCGAAGCAAACACCTCCCGCATTTTGTGCAGCACGTCATCGATGCCGGTGACATTCAAAAACGTCTCTTGCTGCCCGGCGAAGGACGCGTCCGGCAAGTCTTCGGCGGTGGCGGACGAGCGCACGGCGAACGAAGCCTGGGCGTCCCCTGCGGCCAGCGCGGCAAATGCCGTGCGCACCGCTTGCTCAAATGCGGGCGGCAAGGGCTGGGCCTCGACCAGGGCCCGGATGCGCGCGCCGGTTTGCGCCAGCGTGCGCACGTCTTCTCCATCCCATTGCGCCAACTCGGCACTGATTTTTTGATCTAAACCGCCGTAGCGCAAAAATTCGCGGTAGGCGTGCGCGGTGGTGGCAAAGCCGCCGGGAACCTTCACGCCCTGCGGCAACTGGGAAATCATTTCGCCCAGGCTGGCGTTTTTGCCCCCTACAGACTCCACATCCGACATCCGCAGGTGCTCAAAAGGCACGACCCAATCGGTCGTTTGGAACAGGTTTGACATCACAACTCCAAAGTTAAAAACCGGTTTTGCAACGCCTGCCTCGCCCGCTCACACGCCGGCGCGCATGCGCCAGAAGCCGGCCTGTAGTGGTGTTCTGGGACGACTGGAAAAGCCTGATTACAAATTGGTAACAATTGTAGGCCGCGCAATCGCGCCCCATCCCCTAGGCTTTCGCATGTCCCAACGCAGCGTATTTTTTGTTTCCGACGGCACCGGCATTACTGCTGAGACCTTTGGCAACGCCATCCTGGCCCAGTTTGAGACCACCACGCGCCACGTGCGGCTGCCTTTCGTGGATACCGTAGACAAGGCCTACCAGGCGGTGCGCCAGATCAACCATGCCGGCGAGATCGACGGGACCCGCCCCATCGTCTTCACCACGCTGGTGGACATGCAGGTGCTGGCGGTACTGCGTGAGGGCTGCAAATGCATGTTCCTGGACATGTTCGGCACTTTTGTAGAGCCTTTGGAGGCCGAGCTTGATCTCAAGTCCAACCACCGGGTGGGGCGCTTCAGCGATGTGTCCAAAAGCCAGGCCTACCACGACCGGATCGAGGCCATCAACTTTTCCTTGGCACACGACGATGGACAAAGCAACCGCGATCTGCAGCAATCGGATGTGATCCTGGTGGGCGTGAGTCGTAGCGGCAAGACGCCCACTTCGCTTTATTTGGCCATGCAATACGGCCTGAAGGCCGCAAACTACCCGCTCATTCCGGAAGATTTCGAACGCCAGCAACTCCCGTCTGCACTGTTGCCCCACAAAGGCAAGATATTCGGCCTGACCATCCTGCCTGAGCGTCTGAGCGAAATCCGCAACGAGAGGCGGCCAGACTCCCGCTACGCCTCGCTGGCCAACTGCCGCATGGAGGTCAGCGAAGCCGAAGCCATGATGCGCCGCGCCGGCATCCGCTGGCTTTCAACCACCACCAAATCGATCGAAGAGATCGCCACCACCATCCTGCAGGAATTGCACCCGCAGCGGCTGGCCTACTAGCGCGGCCAGCGCGTTACAAACCGATTGCGGCGATACCCGCGCGGGCGATTTGCGCGTCTTCGGGCGATTTGACGCCGCTGACCCCGACAGCGCCCAGGCATTGGCCGTCTTTCATGATCGGTACGCCACCTTCGAGCATGCCCTCAATCGTGGGCGCGCTCAGGAAAGACACACGGCCTTCCTTGTTGATGACCTCTTCGTAAATCCGGGATTCGCGGCAACCCAGCGCCGAGGTGCGCGCCTTGGCGGGAGCGATCAGTGTGGAAATAGGTGGCGCGCCGTCAAGGCGCTGAAACCACAGCAAATGGCCGCCGTCATCAACGATGCAAATACACACTGCCCAATTGTTTTTGACAGCTTCGGCCTCGGCGGCGGCGGCAATCGCCTTCAGGTCGGAGGCTTCCAGTACAGCTTTATTTTTCATGGTTCACGCTTCACAGTGGTCGAAAGTCCAAGCATACCGCGCCCGCAGCGCCCAAAATGCCGCCCGCAGCTCTTGGAAAAGACTGAATTGCGCAAGGGTTTTACGGCGCACACTTGCAATCGGCGTGGATGGCGCAAAATAGCGATGCGGTCAGACAACACAGCCGCATTACCTTTTGAGGAGTTTCATCGTGAACCAACAGTACGACACCCTGGAACAGACGTTTGGCTACGCCTTGTCGGGTGCGGAGCGCAACCGCGTTTTGCGCAATACCTACTGGCTTTTGGCCATCAGCATGGTCCCCACCATTTTGGGTGCCTGGATCGGCGTAGAGACCGGGGTTGGCGCAATTTTTAACGGTATTTTGGGCTTTGTCCTGATGCTGGCCGGCATGTTCGGATTCATTTACGCCATTGAGCGCACCAAAAATTCGGCCGCAGGCGTCCCGGTTTTGCTGGGATTCACCTTCTTCATGGGCCTGATCCTGTCGCGCCTGATCGGCCATGTACTGGGCTTTCGCAATGGTGCCGAGCTGGTGATGACGGCGTTCGGCGGAACCGCCGGCGTGTTTTTCGTCATGGCCAGCCTGGCAACCGTGATCAAGCGTGATTTGTCTGGCATGGGCAAATGGCTGTTCGTCGGGGTCGTCGTTTTGCTGGTTGCCAGCGTGATCAACATTTTTCTGGGCTCCAGTGCCCTGATGTTGGCGATGTCGGTGATTTCCATGGCGATTTTCAGCGCCTACATGCTGTACGACCTGAAACAGATCATCGATGGCGGCGAAACCAACTACATCAGCGCCACCCTGGCCCTGTACCTGGACATCATCAATGTGTTTCAGACTTTGCTTAGCCTGCTGGGAATTTTCGGCGGCGAACGCGATTAACTCTGCGACCTTGCAGAAGAAAAGGCCCTTCGGGGCCTTTTTTGCGCCTCACAGCCGGGCGGTGCACATGGGCGGGCACTGTTCATTCAACGCAATCCCGCTCAAACACCGCCATGCTTTCCACGTGCGCCGTGTGCGGGAACATATTCACCACGCCGGCAGACACACAGCGGTAGCCAGCCTGATCGACAAGCACCCCGGCGTCGCGAGCCAAGGTAGCGGGATTGCAGCTGACATAGACCACGCGCTGGGGCGCGTGCCAGCCGCCCCGCAGCTCGGGTGACTGCTCCAGCGCGGCCAGGGCCTGGACCAAGGCGTACGCACCCTCGCGGGGCGGGTCCAGCAACCACTTGTGCGCCACGCCATCGGCGACCAGTGCCTGCGGCGTCATCTCAAATAAATTGCGCACCACAAAACGGGTGGGTGCCAGCACGGTCGGGCGGTCGGGACGCTCGGCGTTCTCGCGGTAATTGTCCTGGGCACGCTGCACCAGCGACGCCGCGCCTTCTACCCCCAGCACCTCAGCCGCCAGGGTGGCCAAAGGCAGCGTGAAATTACCCAGGCCACAAAACCAGTCAATCACCCGCTCCTGCCGGGTTGGTGCCAGCAGCGCCAGCGCGCGCGCGACCAGCGTGCGGTTGATATGCGGGTTCACCTGCGTGAAATCGGTGGGGCGAAAAGGCATGTGCACATCAAACTGGGGCAATGCATAGGCCAGCGCATCGGTGGTGTAGCCCGAGGGCTCGGGAAGGCGAACAATCGCGTCCGGTCCCTTGGCCTGCAACCACCACTGAACGCCCGGGTGCTGTACGGCAAAGTCCTGCAAACGCGCCACATCGGCCGGACTGAGCGGCTGCAAATGGCGCAAGACCAGCGCCGTGGTGGCGACACCGCTGCCATCCTGCGCCGCCTCGCCCACGGCCAATTCAATTTGCGGAATCAGCTGAACCGCGTCGAGTGCGCCAATCAGCGCGCGCAAGGGCATCAGCATCGCGCTGACATGGGGTGGTAGTACCGGACATTGGTCCATATCCGCCACAAAATGGCTCTTGCGCTCGTGAAAACCAATCAGCACTGTGCCCTTTTTGCGCACAAAACGCACCGACAAGCGGGCCCGGTAGCGGTAGCCCCAGGACGGCCCCTCAATCGGGCGCAGCACCATCTCGGCTTTGACCTTGCCAATATGCGCCAGGTTGTCTTCGAGCACGCGCTGCTTGACCGCCACTTGCGCGCCTGGATGCAGATGCTGCATCTTGCAGCCGCCACACGATCCGGTATGCAGGCCGAAATGCGGGCATCCGGGCTGCACCCGCTGCGATGATTCCCTGTGGATTTCGGTCACCACGCCTTTGTCAAAGCTGTTCTTGCTGCGGTGGATCTGGGCGCTGACGACCTCATAGGGCAAGGCCCCGTCGATGAAAACCACCTTGCCGTCGTCCCTGTGCGCAACGCCCTGCGCTTCCAGGTCCATGGCGAGCACGCGCAGTTGCCCCGGCGGCAAAGGAGCAGGCAAGGGGGTGGTGAGAGAAGGGTTCATAAATAGATGCGCTACCAGGCCGCCAAAGCGGCGCCGGCCTCAGCGGCTGACAAGGTATTTGAGTGGGTCAACGGGCTTGCCGAGCCGGCGAATTTCAAAATGCAGCTTGACCCGGTCGGCGTCGGTGCTGCCCATCTCGGCAATCTTCTGGCCTTTTTTGACACTTTGGTCTTCCTTGACCAGCACCGCCTGGTTGTGGGCGTAGGCGGTTAAAAACGTGTTGTTGTGCTTGATGATGATGAGCTTGCCATAGCCGCGCAAACCCTCACCGGCATACACCACCTTGCCCTCGGCAGCGGCAAAAACCGGGTCACCGGCACCGCCGGAAATATCCACCCCTTTGCGGTTTTTGCCTTCGTCAAAGCCCGCGATTACCTCGCCTTTGGCAGGCCACACAAATTCCACGGACTCATCCGCAGCCGGGGCCGGTGCGCCGGGAACCGTGGGTTTGGGCGGCACGGGAGCAGGAAGTGGCGTCGCATTCGGCAGGGGCGCTGCGGCAGGCACTTCGGGGCCCGGACTGGGAGCGGAAGCAGGTGCTGGCGCAGCAGCCGGCGCCGCTTTGACCGGTGCGGGGCTGGGGGCTGGAGCAACGCCGGGCGCAGCGCCCGGCAATGGCGTTGCACTCAGACGCGTACTTGCCACCGGTTTGGCCAGCACGGGCTCTTCCGGCGGAATAACCCGGTACACGTCGCCAATTTCAATTTTGTTCGGGTTCTCGATCGCATTCCAACGGACGATATCGCGGTAGTTTTGCCCGGCATCCAAGCCGATGCGGATCAGCGTATCGCCCTTTTGAACGGTGTAGTAACCCGGTTTACCGGCGTTCTCCACGCCAACCGGCGCGCGGCGCACCACCGTTTCAGCGGACGCCTTTTCGGGTGCGGCATCCTCATTGGGCGCCGAAACCGAGGCAGAAGCGCCCTCCGCGCTGGCTGCCGGTGCAGCAGCTTTGGGTTTGGGCTTGCTCCAGTCCACCACCGGTGCGCGGCGCTGGTGACCCCAGCTGCAAGCAACCAAAGTCATTGCCAGCGCCACCGCCGTCCACGCTCCGATTCTCCGACGCACCATGCACAAGCCTTTCAAGCAGAGCCGGATTTTAGGGGGACAAAATGCACCGCTTCCAACACCGTCTGGCGCAGGCCCTGGGGGGTTTTGTCGACCACCATCAGCACCTGCTCCCCGGCGGCGTTGCCCGCCACGGGCGCAACCAGGCGACCGCCCGGCGCGAGCTGCTCCAGCCAGGCGGGCGGTATCGCCTCCCCGCCCGCTGCGGCAATGATGCCGGCGTAAGGCGCGCCATTGGGAAAGCCGAGCATGCCGTCGCCAAACAGCAAATGCACATTGGGCAAAAACAGATCGCGCAAATTGGCCCGCGCCTTGTCGTGCAGGCCGCGCAGGCGCTCAATCGAATACACCTCGCTGGCCAAGTGGCTCAGGACCGCCGCCTGGTAACCGCAACCGGTGCCGATTTCCAGCACACGGCCCAATTTGGCGCTGCTCCCGTTGCGCAGCAGTTCGGCCATGCGTGCCACCACGCTAGGTTTGGAGATGGTTTGCCCCAGGCCTATGGGCAAACTGGTGTCCTCGTAAGCCTGGTTGGCCAGCGCGCTGTCCACAAACCGGTGGCGCTCAACCAGGGTCATGGCCTGCAGCACGGCCGCATCGCGCACGCCCAGTGCCGCCAGTTTGTCCACCATGCGTTGGCGCACGGCACCCGAGTCCAATCCGATGCCTTGGGGCTGTTCTATGGGTGGCGGCGCAGGCCGGGCCTTGGGCTGGGCGCCCAGGCCCTGAACCCGCGCAGGGAAGGATGGGCGCTCCTTCATCGAACCGCCGCAGCCTCAGGCTCGTTCAGCCGACCAGACCGGTTTGTCGGCCCACACCTGCAAAGCGGAATGATCGGTCAAATCCACTTTGAGCGGCGTGATCGCCACATGGCCCATGGCGGTTGCGTGGAAATCGGTGCCATCGGCGTCGTCCTTGGCCGGACCTGCCGCACCGATCCAGTACATGGTCTGGCCCCGCGGGCTGTGCTGGGTGATGACCGGCTCCGCAGCGTGGCGCTTGCCCAAGCGGCACAAGCGGGTGCCACCGATACGGTCAAAAGGCAGGTTGGGGATATTCACATTGAGCAGCCAAGGCGCGCCGCCGATTTGCCCATGGTGGATCAGGCCCTGGACGATTTCCCGGGCCTTGCGGGCGGCGGATTCGAGCTCATGCCAATCTTTGTCGACCTGCGAAAAAGCGATGGCCGGAATATCGAACAAATAGCCTTCCATGGCTGCGCCCACCGTGCCGGAATAAATGGTGTCGTCGCCCATGTTGGCGCCGTTGTTGATGCCTGACACCACCAGATCCGGCCGGTAATCCAGCAGCCCGGACAGGGCGATATGCACGCAATCAGCCGGCGTGCCGTTGACGT
>Ga0214921_10009732_pt1 | contig 12079 bp, 9 predicted proteins | sample LL1505_MetaG_FD_177992 | JGI IMG/M metagenome (GOLD analysis project Ga0214921, IMG submission 177992) | Freshwater microbial communities from Lake Lanier, Atlanta, Georgia, United States - LL-1505 | ecosystem: Environmental > Aquatic > Freshwater > Lake | place: USA: Georgia | collected 2015-05-28 | reverse complement strand
CGTGAAATAAAAGACATGCACCGTCGAGATCAGGAATTGCAAACCCAGTTTGGGCCTAGCGCTGACATCCAAATAATCATCCAAGGTCCCCAGAACCAAGAACAGCAGCAAACAAACCCCCATGGACCTTATGCTTTCTACGCCACTCCAATCCCAAAATATCAGAAACGATGCTAATGCTCCAACAAATACCATAAATCCACCTAACAAGGGAATCGGCGAAGAATGCGATTTGCGGACATCGTCCGGCTTATCTACTAAACCCCATCGTTTAAAGACGGGCTCAACCAAGAAATAAATCAAGAAACTTATCCCTAGAGAACAGCATAATCCCAAAATTTCATGAAAAAACGCGGAATTCATGTTTAAATGCTCATTTCGGCTAACGAGTGCAATTTATGAACACTATCAACATTTAAGCACAAAATTTGAGTTTGACCTTAAAGTGATTCCAGTAAGTCCACATATTGTGCAACCACATGCTCTTTGGTAAACGACTTTTGAATAACCTTGTATCCATTGCTTCCTAATTCTTTGACTAATCGCGGGTCCCCTATCAAGTTTTCGATGGCAATAGTAAAATCTTGCTTATCGTTGGTTTGCACCAGAATGGCACAGCCCTTATCGTGTAAAAACTTATAAAGAGGAGATTGTTCCCCGACAACCGCCACGATTGGTTTGCCACATGCCATAATCGTGTAAACCTTGGAAGGAAATCCCTCATCTTGAATTCGCTCATTGGCAACAATAAAATGAGCATCCGCTAGGTTTGTCAAAATAGGCATTAATTGGCGTGGTTGATAATTAAACAACTTAATATTATTTAAATTGTTTATATCGATATTTTTTTCTAAGTCTTTTTTGGTAACCCCTTCTCCAATAATCCAAAATTCTACCGGGGTCTTTTCTAATGCTTTCGCTGCGTTAATAACAGGCTCCCAATCTTGGTAAAACCCTATATTTCCTGCATACATCATTATGAATTTATCTTCCTTAGGGGGGAAACCGCGAAGGGCAAGACTGTTCTCTACTTCAAATGGTCTATACAATTGGGTATCGACAAAATTAGGAATTACCCTCAATTTACTTCCTAGTGAGAATCTCGGCAATAACCTGGTATAAAAATTAAAGTCAATTGTCGTAACTGCAGATGAAGAATGGTATACCAGTTTCTCTAATCTCATTAACAAACCAATAATAAACTTTGATTTTATGTTACCTTGTTTAATTAATAAGTCCGGATAAATTTCTTGCACGTTGTAGATAGCCTTTGCTCCTTTTAGCCTCGCCATGGCTGCAGACACTAGGCCTATGGTTAATGGAGGCGATGGACTAATTACAAAATCAAATTTTATTGAAAACAACCCTACAAAAAATGAAAAAATATGCCAGTAAACGAATGAAGCAATGCGCAGAATCGTGCTTCTGTATTTTTTCAATGGGATATGTATAACTTTGATTCCATGAAATGAACTTATGCTGTAAAGGCCAAAAAGTCCCCGATTAAGCGGCTGCTTAATCATTTCTTCGGGAATTACATTGTAATGAGGGGTGGTGGTTAAAACAATCACATCATACCCCCTTTGCATCAGCTCTTCGGCAATATCGTTGTATAAATATGCTGTTGAAACCCCATCGGGACTGAAGACAATCGAATGAATGAGGACCCTTTTCTTCATTTCCTCCACACAACACGATTAATGTAATCGGTGTAACTCAAAATAATCCTCACCACCTTCTCCGAAACATTCGGCATGCTGTAATCGGCAACAGGGCGGAGAGTAACTATTGACGGGTGACCTGTTGCGGTTGAGGAGTTACGGGGGCTTATATCTTGATGTTGTAAATGCTGCAGGCCTTGCAGGATGCGCTCTGGATCTAGCCCCACCATCATCACAGAGGCTTCTTCCATGGCTTCGGGACGTTCGTGGGCTTCACGAATGTTGAGTGCCCTGAAATTGAGGATAGAGGATTCTTCGCTGATGGTGCCGCTGTCGGAGAGGACGGCGTAGGCGTGGAGTTGAAGGGCGTTGTAATCGGAAAAGCCAAGGGGCTTCTGCCATTGAATAAGTGGATGCAAGGTGACGGGTGACGAGTGACCAGTAACAGCCTCAAGCGCTTCCAAGCGTTTGCGGGTGCGTGGATGGGTGCTTACAATTACCGGATAGCCGTATGTTTCGGCGATGCAGTTGAGGACTTCCAGCAAACCAAAGAAAGTGCGGTCGTTGCTAATGTTTTCTTCGCGGTGGGCCGATACCACAAAGTACTTTCCCTTTTCGAGCTGCAACCTTTCCAATACATCGCTTTTTTCAATCTGTGGTAAATAATGATGCAGCACCTCGAACATAGGCGAACCCGTTTTGATAACACGATCGGGCGACAACCCTTCGCGCAACAAATACTCGCGGGCTATGTCAGAATAGGTTAGGTTGATGTCGGAAATGTGATCTACAATCTTGCGGTTGGTTTCTTCGGGCACGCGCTGGTCGAAACAACGATTACCGGCCTCCATGTGGAAAATGGGGATTTTTCGCTTTTTCGCGGGAATGGCACACAAACACGAATTGGTATCACCCAATACCAAAAAGGCATCGGGCTGCACTTCTTCCAATATGGGGTCGATGTTGATGAGTATTTGTCCGACGGTGGCCGTTGCGGTAGTCCCAGCAGCATTCAAGAAATAGTCGGGTTTGCGAATGCCTAGATCTTCGTAGAAAACCTCGTTAAGTTCGTAGTCGTAGTTTTGGCCCGTGTGTACCGTGACGTGTTCGATGGCGGGCGAGGCATCGAGGGCGGCCATTACGCGTGACAAGCGGATGATTTCGGGCCGGGTGCCGACCACTGTCATGACTTTTAATTTTTTCATTTTGTAGGTAGGGTTTGCTGAATGACCCCTTTATGATCTACACAATCTCGAAGTAAGTATCGGGATCTGCGGGGTCGAAGGGTTCGTTAATCCAGAAGTTGGTGTAGAGGGTTTCTTCACCGATGTTTTTGATGTTGTGAGTGTACCAAATGGGCATATCAACATAGGCGGGCTCATCACCGTCGATATAAAAGTTGTGTACTTCTGTTGTGCCTATGCGCCGCAACTGTATGAGTGCTTTGCCCTTAATGACTGCAAAACGTTCGATTTTGCGGGTATGGAAGTGGTTTCCGCGGGTAATTCCGGGTACCGTGGTCGAAAAGGATGTCTGTCCAGGTATGCCATGACGCGCAATTTCCACAAAAGCACCTCGGCTGTCGGTGTGTTGCACAAATTTCCGTGGGAAATAAGCAGGAATGTCCATGTAACATCGATAGGTATTGAAAAGCCTGTGCTCAAAGGGATTGTGGAGTGCTGGAAACTCACCCTTTTCTTGATATACCGCTTTGAAGTACTGGAGCAAGGCCAAAATTTCGGATACTTTGGCCTCAGCACTATGCGCCAATACTTTTTCGGCTGAATTGTCGCCTATACGAATGGCCTGCAAAATAGCTTCAACTACTTCACCTACATAAATTAGCTTGAGTTGTCCATCAATTTCAATTTTGGGGGTTTCGTTACGAGCAATTTGGTGACTAAAAGTGGTCACCACCGAGTTGTAAAAGGGTTGCCCAAAAGGCCCGTACACATTGGGGATGATGAGTCCGGTGAAAGTGCCGCCCGATTTGCTAGCCCAATCTGCAAAAGCCAAGCGACATTCTTTTTTTGACTTACCGTAAAGGTTATCTCGTTCCTCTTGCGTAGAAGAAGAGATGAGTATGTGGGCTTTGCTTGCGGTGCGCTCCAAAGAGGCAATCAATTGCTGCACTAAGCAGGTATTAGTCTGGTAAATAACCTCGGGATCGTTGTGCCGATTGAGTGCTGCCAGGTGAACAATCACGTCACATTGGGAAACAAACTCATCGAGCAACTGCTTGTTGTCAAAAAACGACCTCTCAAAATCGACTAACTCGAATTCTTCTTTGCAGAGGGAAATAGTATGGTAGAGGTGATAGCCTACAAAACCATGCTGGCCTGTGATGCCTATTTTTTTCATAAAATAAACTGCTTTTCAATCAAATTCTTGGCCTTTAAGTCAATGTCTAGAACCCCATCTTTCGTGGTGAAAGACAAAAGTTTGAATTATTGTGGATACTGTCATCAAACCAAAAAAGCATCTACAGCCTCACCCAAAACTTCTTTGCGGATGTAAGGCAGTTTCCTCAATAACTTTTCAATTCCGGAAACATCCAACTGTTCAGTGTTATGCGAATTATAATCCTGCACCTCATTCAACTCCGCTGATCCTTCCGAAAAATACTGGGCGTAATTTAAATCACGATTGTCGGCCGGCACACGGTAAAAATTACCCATATCTTCGGCCTTCATCATTTCTTCGCGTGTACACAAGGTTTCGAAGAGTTTCTCTCCATGCCGCGTACCAATGATTCTAACATCCGCGCTTTTTCCACAAACACGTTGCAAGGCATCCGCCAAATCACCGATGGTACCCGCAGGGGCTTTGTTTACGAACAGATCTCCTGGTCGGCCATGTTCAAATGCAAACAAAACCAATTCTACTGCTTCATCCAACGACATCAGGAAGCGCGTCATGTTCGGGTCAGTGATAGTGATGGGTAAACCTTGTTTAATTTGATTCACAAACAAAGGAATAACAGAGCCACGAGATGCCATAACGTTACCATAACGAGTTAAACAAACAGTTGTCTTGGGCAAATCGCGAGCTGTAGCTACTGCTACTTTTTCCATTAACGCTTTGGAAATGCCCATAGCATTAATAGGATAGGCCGCTTTGTCAGTACTCAAGCAAATAACCTTCTGTACCTCATGCGCAGCGGCTGAATCAATAACATTTTGGGTACCAAGCACATTCGTTTTGGTAGCTTCGAGTGGAAAAAACTCGCACGACGGCACCTGTTTAAGCGCTGCAGCATGAAATACGTAATCTACCCCTTTCATGGCACGGTCAATACTAGTACGATCACGTACATCACCAATGTAAAACTTCAACTTGTCGCTTTTGTATTGAATCCGCATGTCATCTTGTTTCTTTTCGTCACGTGAAAAAATTCGAATTTCTTTGAAATGATTGGAATGCAAGAAACGATTAAGGACTGCAGAACCAAAAGAGCCAGTGCCTCCAGAAAGTAGAAGGACTTTATTTTCAATTTTCATTGTATTTGTTTAATTAAATTATATATTTTTTCGCCCTGAACAAAGCTGGACTTATTGTTCAGTACAAATTGTTTTGCTCGTTCACCAAAGGCTTTTAAATCTAAAGAATTTTTTTCACATACAGTGGCTATGGTTTTGCTTAATCCTACTGGGGTTTCCTCTTCACAAAAATAAATAAATTCATGATATTCTTCTGGAATGGCGGGTAGTTTATACATTACACAAGGGGTTCCTGAAGCAAGGTACTCCATGGTTTTGGATGGAAAAGAAAACTTTGTGTATTCGCCATCAGATGACCGAGGATTAACCAAAACGGTAGCTCTAATTTGTAACCTCAAAACTTCCTCCCTGGCTATTTGACCGAAATAGACTATCCTATGATCAACCTTGGCTTGCATTTCCAAAATATCTTTGGCATCTCCATCTCCACAAACCCATAACCTGTAATTAGGGTCTTGAATTTTTGAAAACGCTTCCAACAAATTTAATATCCCATAACGCCGTGCTAAAGTACCACTATAGAGCACTGTTCTTAGGATTTCTTTTTTTAAGCCAAGATCTCTGTTAATGGACCGGGTATTAATAACGCCTTCAATTCTTACCCAAGGTCGTCTCTCTACTTTTAAGGCTGTTGCCATATGATCAGACAGCAAAATAAAAGCATCTACCTTAGGTAGATATTTTTTAAGAAAAAATATTTCTATTCTTTTGATATACTTCTTAACAAGATTGGAGTCATCATTCATGTACTCAGGTAAATCAGGAACAATTAAGCATATTTTGGCATTCCTATTATATTGCTTATAATCAATTGCTGCAACCAAGAAAGGGACATGAATTGCATAAATCATCAAAACTGCTTCGTCATTTCTATTCAAGGTGGTGTACAATTCTTTCCTTAAATTCCAATATCTTGACCACAATTTATAAATCGGAAGATTTACAAAGCCAATATTCACATCATAAGAAGAAGTGTTATGTGAAAAATTAGTTTTTTTGATTCTAACGTCCTTATATCTTGTCGGAAATGATCCAATATAAATTAAATTGAAAATCCTAAGGGCATTAACATGACGATCTAAGCCCTCAATCAATGCCCATTGCAGGGTGTCTGCAGCGTACTGAATAACTCCCAGACTTTTGGATTCTATTTCTTTCCTTAACTCTTTGGGGAAAAGCCCACCTATGAAAACTATATTCACGACTTATGACAGCAAATATCGTACACTCCTTATATTAAATCATCACCTTCAGTCCCATGTTTCAGCACAGTATCACAAGCGCTGATATTGTACCCTACAGTTAGCTCAAATTTTGAAGGCTTAAACGCTATACAAACGACTATTTCGCACATGCTAATGAATTGTAAATTTCAATTAAACGATTTAAGTTAGTTAACATATCGTGTCTCTTTTTCGCTGTTAAAATTGCATTTTGCGAAAGATGAGCTGTCAGTTCGTGATTAGTAAAGACTTCGCGAATAAAATTTGCTAACATTTCCACTTCCTCAAAGCGATAGAGCAACCCACTTTCCTTATGAATTATCATATCAGGAGTTCCTCCCACATATGATGCAACAACTGGTGTTCCTATAATTTGCGCTTCGCCAACCGAATTAGGACTATTTTCTATACTTGACGGACATAAAAAAACATTGGCACTTTGATACTCTCTTATCATTTCTTTAGCCTCAAGCGGCCCAAGAAACCTAACATTGTCATAAAGATTATATTTGCGCAGGAGGGATTTGATATACTTACCATAACCACCCATTCTAATCCTTTCTTTGATTGAAATATTTGAAATTATGTTAGATCCACCTATCCTAATAGTAATACAAGGAAATTCATCTTTCAGTAATTGAATCGCCTCCAAAACTTTATGTAAACCTTTAAGCGGTACACCCGCCTGTGACACGAAAATAGAATAATTAGTGCATAATTCAATTTTCCATTTTTCCGCTAAGTAGAACTCATTCCTTAGGCTTTCATTACAAAACTGATAATTACAGGTCTTATTTATAACTTTTGAACGAGCATAATCCCAACTAGTTCTGCCGATTATAATGTCTGCACGCTGATAATACTCTTTTTCCAACTCGCCCATCTTCTCCCATCTCTTTTGAGCAAATAACATGGTATCTCCCCTCAAGATATCGCGAAAAGTAATGTTTTTCCACTGTTCAAGGAGTGAAATACCACCGGTTACATAGCGAGAGCATGGGCCAATCATCCCTTGAATAGAAACTACATATTTTGAGTAAGGGTGAATTTTCATGCATGCTAGACCCCACGCATATTCAGTGCCATGAATGTGAACTACATCAGGAATAAAATCTTCGCAAATAAATTTCCAGTAGTGTTCAAGTTCCTTTGGATAACTATTGTGATACCTAAAGGGAATAGTGTAATAAGTTATCCCTTCAATAACATCTTTTCTGACTTCTTTACCAGAATAGCATGAAGCAACTGCAAATTCTTGGTTACACTGGCCAGCAACTTGCTCGGCAAGACCATACATCCAGCCTCCTACAACAGGTGGTTTTAAACCAATTGCCAGAGAGGGGGCTGGAAAGATAGTGTTGGTGATCCAGAGAATTTTCATAAAACTATTTCCTTAACTGCTTCGAAAATTTTAATAGGAATTCACGATAGTATAAAGACACTATAACTTTTTCTCTTTGCTCCAAACCCACCATATAGATGGAAACACCTAGTATTATTAAAGAGGAAAATACCATCATCGCAAACCTCATCCAACCCTCTTCAAAATACTCTTTAACAAAAAAAAGCCATCCTACCAAAATAAATACATAGAATATTCTTTTGTGAACTAGATTTATATAATGTAAAACATTAAAATTAATCAATTTCTTAAGTAGCAGTAGTGAGAAAACCAAATTGATCAATGAGCTGATAAGAAAAATATATAAAATTGTCGGTGGAAAAAACCCTAACTTAAATAAAAAAACAGACACAGGAATGCTTAATAAGGATAAGGTGCTTAATACAATTTGAAAATACTTAATTTTTCCTACAGCAGCGGTAATAGCATCAACTCCACCTAAATGATGAATCATGACATTTATGATGGTTAAACGTGTTAAGGTTGCTGCATAAGGCGGCAAATCCCCTAACCACAACGACAAAATAAATTCGGTTTCTAGAAGTAATGGCAATGCCGGAATCATCATCAGAAAAAAGATATACTTGGATAGATAAATTGTTAGATTAACTGTCCGATCTGAATCGCCTCCACTGTAGCTTTTAGTTATCTGTGGAATAGTTGCCTGTCCCAAACTCATCGAGAAAACCTGTACCAGGGTACCTACTTGATTAGCAATACCATAAGACGCATTTAAAACCGTCCCGAAAAAACCGTTGACGACCAATGCAGCTCCAGAGTTTTTGGCAACAGAAGCAGCAGCGCCCAACATATTCCACCCAGAAAAGCTCAGCATTTCTTTGTATTTTTCCCTATCTTTTTGAATTGCCCATCTCACCAAGTCCTTGTGGTATTTATTACAGTAAGTGAAAAAAATATATGGGGAAACAATATTGATAAACGATATTAGTATGGCATAGAGTCGCAGTTTATTTCCCCCATAGTAAAAAATAATTAATGCAACTATTAGGCCTAAAAAACTACGCAAAACCTCAATTTTGGCAGTAGTGCTAAAATTTTCTTTTGCTACCAATAAGCCTTGATAAGGGACACTCACAACATTGGCTATGGTTGCATATGCTGAAAGTCTAAGAATAAAAAGAGCATCATTTATTTTTTCAGGTTCTAAAACAAGTTGCCTCATAACGTAATAAACCCCAAAACTTTCGGCAAGAATAAATATAAATAAACCAATACACAAATGTATAAGTAGGCTTATATTAAAGACTTTATTAACCCCTTCAAGGTTTTTGGCACCTAGCTCAAACGCAATAAATCGATACGTGGAAGCCATCATTACATTATTCAAGAAAACAAGCATTAGAACGATCCCCCCAATTACGGTGTACAAACCATAATCGGATGTGCCCAAACTTTGAATGACGAGGCGCATCGAAATTAATCCAAATATGGATGTAACAAAAAACCTAACGAACAGAATTATGCTGTTCTTCGCTATCAATTTATTGCTCTGTTCCAAGGGATATTTTTCTACATCTATACATAACAGGGAAAAAATAATTAACTATTTTAATAAACTATGCTTACCATTTTTAGCTTAATTCAGTTCAACAGAGGCGAACTAATTATGGATTTATATTCTAAAAAATATGGAGAATAAACCTTGGATTGCCAAAATATAACGTTTTGATATATAAAGTAGGCCCCAATAAAAAGTGTCAAAAAGTTAGAGTATATGACGGAGGATTCGTCATCCATTTCTTTAATTTTGTTAAGTGTATACGTGTATGCGCAGACGACACATGGAAAAATATAAAAGCTTAACCTTGAGGCCAATGGTACTGCTATGGAAATACTTACCAAAAAAAGCGCAAAAATGGTCATTTTTATTATACTATACCGATCCATGTCATCATAAGACTTCCTATTGATAATTAATACAATTAAATACATAAAAATATTTAGCGCGAAACCAAATCCCATTTTTGGTTTTTCAAATCCGGTTTCTGTATAATCTGAATAATATACAACCTCTTGTGATTCTAGCAATAGATTAATCAATTTAAAAAATTCGTCAGCATTGCTTATAAACACCAAAAACAAAGCGAATGTAAAAAAAATAAAAGGAATATGAATTTTCCAATTTACAAAATTTACCAAAACAAGAACTAAAAAAAACAAGGCCGAAGAGTGAAATAAAGAAGCCAATAAAATTCCTGCGGTGTATTGAACATATCTTTTTTCGATCAAAGAATCAATATTCAACAGAAATATTCCCACGGCGATTGATTGCCGCATGGCTGAACTTATAACTAAAATATTATTGGGCTCCAACAACAATAAAGCGATACTTAAAGCATAGTATTCTGGTGATATGTATTTTACAGTAAATCGATATAGCACAAAACATGTAAATGCTGCCATGCCTGTAAGCATAATATGAAAACCTAAATCTCCAAAAATACTTTTGTATAAGTAATTCAAAAACAGCCAACCAACTTCATTGCCTCTAAAATATAGCTCTGATCTATCTAGCGTTTGAAGTTCTAGATAACCGTCCAAATATGGCATGTAATCATTCCCAAAATCATACCTCAGTGACAAGAATAGAAATATTAGAAAATAGGAAATCTTAAGGCCATTTTCGATAGCTCCTATTTGCTGAAGCCAAGTAAAAAAAACACAAAAGACAGCTAATACGATAAAGACAAACATTAACTTAAAAGATGTGGGCGTTAATGCTCAAAGGGTGGGTCTTGATAAAATGCCAGTTCATAAGTTTGAATTATGAGTTGTAGTCCATTACAATTCAATGAACTTCTACCCACCATTTCTTGGCCAACAACCATGCAGATACAAGAGTTGTAACTAAAAAAGCCCCCAGTACTGCGGTTAATATCCGCTTTTGACCTGTTTTTTTGAGGGGCATTATCGGTGTATCTATAACCTGAATCACTGGCTCTTCCCTTTGCAAGGCAAACTTGTTTAATTCTAAGGTCTTAACCAATTCAACCTGCATGGCCGAAAGAATTTGTATTTGCATTTGTTTTTTTGCGGCTGGTACCCTTGACTGCATACTTACCAAAGCCTTACTTTGATCGGTTTCTACAGCTGCAGCGCTTATAAGGCCATCAAGTGTTCTCTTAACCGAATCGAGCCTGCTTTCCAATACCCCTATGGTTCGACTAGTTTTACCAACTTTCAAATCAAGGTACAAATCGGTTGCTTTTTTGATAATTAGTTTGCTCATCAAAAATGCCCATTGTTCATTGACATCGGTTAAGGCTAGATCAATGATTGAAGCCTTTTTATCTAGTTTATTCACTACAATAGATTTTTGTATGTCTATCACGACCTTAGCCAAGACGCTGTCTTTGGCTCGGCCAAAGGCATTCCTTTGCATATTTATTTTATACAACTTTATTTTTTTCTTTTGCAACTCCTTGGGATAGTGGTTATGTAAATAGTTATTAAGCAGATGATCGTTATTCAATTCTGGCAAAGGTTCTAATAACGCGCTTTCGATGATTTTTTGAGACCGCAACATCAACATTAGGTTGTCGGAAGAAAATAAGTCACCTCCACCTCCACTTAAATCGAGTCCAAACTGAGATGCCAGACCCATTAAACTGCCCATACTACTAGTTTTTTCTTCAATCATGAAAGTTAACCGGCTAGTATAAGTTGCCTTGATAAAATAATGCGCACAACCAAAACCAAAGACACCGCCCATTAGACCCATGAGGAGCAGACGTTGCCTGTAGTTCCACAGATAGGATAAATTTGCCTTGTGCTTTAGAATAAATTCTTTGAACGTGATTTTAGGTTTTCCTTGTTGAATCTGATTCATATTATAAGTTCATGGGTTTATTTAGTTTGTTTCTTGGATTTATTAATTGATTAACGATTCAATAGCCTATAAAACTATTGGAAACCATTATAGCCTACATTGCACTCCATAGCTTCGCCTCCTCAATCCCATACTTTGAAATCGAATGAGCAAAATTTTTATTCAAAAATAATTTGTTTAGGGTTTAAGATTTAAGTCGAAATTATTTATTAGGCCTGAGCATAATGAATCTATTTGATTCTTTGAATGTTAAATCATATTCACCATGGAACCTGTACGTTCGTCTCATGCAGGTACATCTCGGCGACACATGTGTTCGATCTTAGGAATTCCGACTAAACCAAGCGCGGAACCTCCGCCAACCTTGCACCAAATCCCCGGCGGCCCAGGCCCTGCGCGGTTGATTAGGGTTTCGAAAGGGTGAGTCGTTCATAATACCAAGG
>Ga0214921_10009731_pt1 | contig 12080 bp, 12 predicted proteins | sample LL1505_MetaG_FD_177992 | JGI IMG/M metagenome (GOLD analysis project Ga0214921, IMG submission 177992) | Freshwater microbial communities from Lake Lanier, Atlanta, Georgia, United States - LL-1505 | ecosystem: Environmental > Aquatic > Freshwater > Lake | place: USA: Georgia | collected... | reverse complement strand
GATGTATTAGGTTCTGGTGTTGCAACTGCTTTAATAATGAAGATGAAATTATCGCATATATTTGATAAAGTTTTTACTGACCCTGCAAAATTTGTTCTTGGTGTTTGTAATGGTTGCCAGATATTAGTAGAATATGGTATTTTTGGAAAAAAGGTTCATATGGCACGTAATCTTTCCCAGAAGTTTGAATGTAGATGGCTTTCAGTTAATTATCATCTTCCAGTTTCAAACTTTAACGCCAAATTGGGCATTTGGATAGCACACGGGGAAGGTCGCTTTGTTCTAGATAATGGTTGGCAAGGTTTGCAAGATTGTCAAGGTTGTCACGAAGTTATTTCTGATGGCATTGACATATTGGGAACATATCAAACTAATGAATATCCTGGAAATCCAAATGGTTCTGATGAAAATGCAATTGGTTTAAAGAGAAAGAATTTTAATCATTATGTGATAATGCCACATCCTGAAAGAAGTTTATTTAAATGGCAGGCAGAATATATACCAGATGAGGAAAATGGCAAGTATCCTGGAAAATATACACCTTGGATAGAATTTTTCTATGGATTGTTGGATAGTATTGCGATATAAGATTATGTATTATTGCAGATTAGATATTTGTTTAATTGAATATAAAAATATCTTGCTAGAATAAAATACCAAATATACTAATTAAACTAATTCTAGAATGTCATTAAAATTTGAAGGTTTATATTTAATGCAAACTCGGGAATGTTATGATGCTAATAATGAAGTATATAAAATAGGACAAAGCAAGAATATTTATAATGGTATTCAACAATATCCTAATGGTTCATATGTTTTCTTTGTAATTGAATCTCTAGAATCTAAAAAACATAAAGATAAAGTAATAAATTTATTGAAATCTAATTTTACACAAAAATTAAATTATGGTAAAGACTTTTTTGAAGGTGATAAAGATATTTTGATTAGTTTAATAGTATCTTATGTTTCTTTGTTTAATACAAGATACAATATATTAAGCGAACCCATTTTAATAACCAAATATACAAGGGATGACGAATATATTTTACCTATGGATAGAGATATAAATAAAGCAAAATGTAAAATCAATAATAATAAAGACGAAATTTTATATTTATTAAAGTTAAATAATTTTATAAAAGAAACAAATTTAAAAAAACGTTATTATTTAGAGTCTGTATATAAAGATTTTATTTTTAACAATGAACCAATTGACGGGCTTGAAGATATTTATAATAAAATTATAGAGAAAAATAATACTATTATTGAAAATTTTGATAATATCGAAAATAACTTAATTACAATATTACAAGATGTAAAGAATAATTCAGAATTAATGTATAATAATACATAATAATTTATAAAATTCTACTAAAATTTGCAATTATTGATAAAACCTCTACTAATTATTTTTATCAAGGGTATTCCCTGTCAGAAATTACATTTTGTTATAGTTTTGAAACTTTTTGTTTACCAAAAATATTGTTGTTAGTTTTGTCATTTTTCCTTATTAAAAGTAATACTTTTATTAGTAATTTCACAATTAAATACTTTTTGTAAGGGTTACCTCTTTACATAATAATATTTTTTACATTTTAAAACATTTCCTTATTTTTTACATTTTTCTTATATATTTTGTAAAAGTTCATTATAAAAAGTGATACTTATAAAAGAGATTCCTCAATACATTACATTTTGAAAGGGGGTATTATTAATAGATAAATGTATTTCAGTTTTTAAAATATGGTATAGTTACTTTCCTTTCCCTATTTTAATCCCCAAGTAAAGAATCATATATCAAATTCCATCATATTCAAAATATAGTGTATCCCTTTATAAAATGTATGTAAAACTATATTGTGATTACAATGTAGTTATATTGTTAGTATTGTGTTTTATTATGATTTCAGTATTATTATGTATGTAGATTATCTAGTATATGATGTATTATTTGCACGTGATTATTCATATACAATAATTATGTATGATTATAGTGATATATTTTGTATTTATACTGTAATTGCATAGGGCTGTTAAATCATATTTTAATCACGCGTTAAATTTCCAAATATTTTTATCTAATTATAATATAATATATATATTTAAATAAATAAATTAATTACAATGTCAGATAGAACTTGTGGGACTTGTGGTGTGGTATTTGATTTTCCGTGCAATCTAGAAAGGCATATTTCAGCAAAACGGAAATGTAAGCCTAAAGATTCACAACAACATTTATATTTTTGTAATGATTGTAATAATAGTTATTCAAATAAGCAAAATCTTGTAAGACACCAACAAAAATGCAAAGCAAAAATAGAAGAAATTAACAACCAAGCAATCAACCAAGCAATCAATCAAGCAATCAATATTGAATTAAATAATAATATATCATCGAATCAAATTATTGAATCAGCAAACCAATTACAAATTAACTTATCAAAAATTAAAAATATACCTGCTAGTAATTTACAAGCAGACACATCTATATTATTAGGTATAATTAAAGAAATACAACATACAAACGCACAATTAACATATGCAGTAAGAGATATTATTAAAGCTCAAAGCAATAATTCAATATTACAAAATAATGTATTACCAATCATTAATTCTTCTACTATAACACAATCAGCAAACACGTTAAATAATATTTTAAATCCAACAGTAAATAATATTACAAATACTAGTAATACAGTTTCAAATATTTCAAATATCCAGAATACTCAAAATATACAAAATACACAAAACAATACTATTCAGAATACCCAGAATACTATACAAAATATCCAAAATACTCAATACAATATAGTAAATAATAATTATCTACCAAATATTATATATCCTTTTGATTATGAGGATATTAGTTTTATAACAGATGACGAGAAGTTGAATATATTAACTAGTTATAATGGAGTAGAACTAGCGTTGGAAAAGATTTATTCAAATCCAGAAAATCGTAATTTCTTTCGTCAGAATTCTAATAAAGATAATATTTCTATTCTAGCAAGAGATATGAAAGTCCAGATTAAAAATTTAAAACAATTTAATGAACAGATTTTAAATAAAGGAGTTTTATTAATGGAAAGGATGTTTTATACTTGTAAGAATCGACTAACATTTAGTGATCAACTATTAATCTGGAATAATATAGAAAAAAATAAAGAGTTGTTAGGATATGAATATAATTTAGTAAATATTATGAATCTAATAGAAACATATTTTCGTGATCCTATAAGTAAAGATATCTTTAAAAAGTTTAGTGACAAACTATGTAGAGAAGAACCTTATAGAAAAGACAAAATAAATCTTATAAAAGACTTAATAATAGAATTAGAACGTTTTAATCAGGATAAAACTAATGTATCTATTGATGATGAATTTTTACGTCAAGAAGTTTGGAGTCAAGAAGAGGCAAAAAGTAAAGATGCAGATGAAGATAGTATTAAAAATAATCTTAATTTAGTACGTATAGAAGAAACACCACGCTTTAAATTCTTTATTGAAATGAGGAAGGAAGAAATAGAATATTTTGATATGCACGGTGCATCAATAGGTAATATTATTAAATACCGAAGTATACTTTTGCAACGTGCTAAGGAAGAAATAGACAGAATTAATAAAATATATAATAATGATGCTCTGGGAGATGAAGTCCGAATAAAACTTATTAATCAAGCTAATAGTAATATGATGTCACACCTACAAAATATTAAATTTAATAATGATATGACTATTGGTGATTACACTATTACAGAATCTTAATATTTTTTGTCTTTTTTTCTAATTTTTTCATTCTAGCAAGACAGAAAATTATAAACTTATAAAATATTTTATAATAAAATTAAACTTTATAATATTAAAAAAAAATAGTATTGCTAGATTAAAAATATGAAAAAAATTGTTTATATAAAATATTATAGTCTAGAGGTTTTCTAAGGACGATACCCACTTTTACCATGTGCTGTAAAAACTCCACAAATAATTCCTTAAGGATTTATAGGGAAGTTTAAAAATATTCTAAAATTCTTTAAAAAATAGTTTCCAAATTTTTGCATTTTTCCTTATGGTTATATCATTGACAAATATTTAATTAAGGTTTTCTAAGGACGATACCCACTTTTACTGTGTGCAGTAAAACCTCCACAAATAATTCCCTAAGGATTTATAGGGAAGTTTAAAAATATTCTAAAATTCTTTAAAAATAGTTTCCAAATTTTTGCATTTTTCCTTATGGTTATATCATTGGCAAATATTTAATTAAGGTTTTCTAAGGACGATACCCACTTTTACCGTGTGCAGTAAAACCTCCATAAATAATTCCTTAAGGATTTATAGGGAGTTTAAAAAAACACAAAATATTCAAAAAAAATATTCAAAAAAAATATTCAAAAAATATAAATTTCTTCTAAAATATGTTTCTAGACTCTCTAAAAATATTGTTATCTAGAATAAAATATAGAGAAATAATATAGAATAGTAAAAATGATTAAAACTAAGTTAAAATTGAAAACGGAATATAGAAGGAAAATACAATATGCAAAAAAACAATATTCTAAAAAGTCTAAAAAGTATAGCAAAAATCAAAAAACTATGAATGGTGGTGCTTTAGGTTATGGGGTGCCATCATATTATGTAAGTGCCTTTGAAAAAGGAGATAATAAGGTTGCAGGATATTTTTATCATATAGATAAATCTGATGGTTATAAAACTTATTTTGGAATGGTTAGAAAATGTCCGCCTAATGGTAGAATTCATTATAAATATGGTCATCTTGCAGGTGCAGCAGGAACAAATCCCGAATATCACGGAAAATGGACTAGTATAGGTGGTTCTAGAGATCCTTTGAAAACACATTTACAAGCAATAATAGATGAGTTAAATCATGAAGTGAATGCTGGGCGTAGATTTGATTCAAAAAATGTAGATATGTCTAATATTCCCCGAGCGCCTGGAAAGACACCTTTTTTGGCACCACCTCACCCAGATAGAAATACAATTGTATGTCATATGGTAAGATTACAAGATAGACTAACATCGCCAATAATCTTTTTATTTGAAATACCAAGTCCCAGAACATTTTTCGATATATTTCCAAAAGCAGGTTTTGCATCGCGTGATATATTACGTTCTAGTGGAGGTGAAATAGATGCCATTAAATCTTTTACGTTTGATGAAATAATAAGTTTTCAGGATACGGAAATGGCTATGTATCGTAATAATTATTTTATTTCCTATAGTATGCATAACTTTAGGAATATAATTTTACCACAAATAGTAATCACTGAAACACAAAGATTAAGACAAGATTGGATATCTGCATTCCAAAGAAAAATAGTTATGCTTGCAGGTGTTAGTGTGTCTAGAGATGTAGATGCAAGAGAACCAAGTGAATTAACACATCTACCTTACACTACTATCTAAGAATAAACTATCCTTTTAGAAAACACAATACAACATAAATAAAAAATTGAAATTGTGTTTAGTATTTTTTATTACAATAGAAAAAGTAGAAAAAGTAGAAAAAGTAGATAAAAGTAGATAAAAGTAGATAAAAGTAGATAAAACTAGAAAAAGTAGAAAAAGATAAAACATAATGGACTATTCAAAGATTACCGAATTAGATTTATCTAATAAAGGATTAGCAAATTTACCAGATTTAAGCCTATATACTAATTTAAAAATATTGATTTGTTCTTATAATAAAATTACTAGTTTAGATAATCTTCCTCCAAAACTAATAGTATTAAGTTGTTCTTACAATAAAATTACTAGTCTAGATAATCTTTCATTAACTCTAGAAATATTGATTTGTTCTTATAATAAAATTACTAGTTTAGATAATCATCCATTAACACTTACATTTTTAGATTGTTATAATAATAAAATTAGTAGTCTAGATAATCTTCCTCCAACAATAATAATATTATATTGTTCTGGCAATAAAATTTCAAGATTAGATAATCTTCCTCCAACAATAATAGAATTATATTGTTCTGATAATTCATTACAATATGATTTTGAACCTACATTAGAAAACATTAGAAAAGTAAATATAACATTGTAAAATACATTATAAAATACATTATAAAATACATTATAAAATAAATTATAAAATACATTATATAATTACATAAAAAAAATAATTGATACTAGAACATTATAAAATATATTCCAATAAAAATATATTTCCAATAATGAAGCAATGCCAGATATGTTATAAGAATATACCTACTACAGAATATGTAGAATTATTAATCCAACAACATGAAAATTATAAATATATACTTGGAAAATATAAATGGTTTAGTTGCAATTATTGTTTTGAATGCCTAAATATTTCTAGAAAATTACTATGGGGTTTTTACATAAATATATTACTTTCATCTGATTGTAAACACACATTACTTAATTTATTGAAAGAACCAATACCGCAATGGATTACTGATAATTTAAGAATTACCGGCAAACCAATAAAAGCATTGTATTATAAAGGTCAAATGCATACATCTCGATTGATAACTGGTATGAATGATTTTCAATTTTATACATTCAAGGAAAAATTGTCTGGCATATTATCTACTTTATTAGCAAGTTTATTACAATCTGAAAATATGGATAAAAAAATAGATGATTTGCAAACATTACTTGCAAATATTGATATATCAGAACAATAATCTACAATTATTTATATTTGCTAGAATAAAATATAATAAATAAGTAATAAGTAATAAGTAATAAGTAATAAATAATAAATAATTACAATGTCTTCTAGAATAAGGTTAAGTCGCAAATCCAGAACACAGGATATACAAAAAGTTAAAGAATCATTAGAAAACTATTTAGAGAAATATGTAATATTTTATAATAATACTAATAATTTTTATTTATCTAAGCCAAATATTAAAATATTATGTTTATTTATTTTAAGTACTATTAAATTAAATGATGACTATAAACAGAAATTGTATCAAGTAATTTTGAAAAATAATGATCTAGATACAGAGCAAATAAAAATAATATCTAAATTGTTAAGTAATGTTATTGGTGAAGAAAAAATGTATCCTATTATTTATGATAAAAAAATAGTTAGTATTAGTAATTTTATATTAATAAATAATATAACTATTTTATGTAGCTATAATGGTAATGAAAAAAGTCCAGATATTTATTTTAATGTAACTAAAATACTTTCTGATATGTTTGATAATAATTTGGATGTTATAGAACTTTTTAGAAAAGATTATAAATTATTTGAAAATGTATTTATAGAAGGACAAGCTATATTAAATTATGTTAATAAAATAAAATTAAAATATGCCAGAAATTCATCTAGTAATAGTTCTAATTCAAGAGCATTAAAATATTCTAGAAATTCATCTAGTTCATCTAGTTCATCTAGGTCATCTAGGTCATTTAGGTAAGATAAAATTAGATAATTTAGTGTTAGGTATGTTTGAAGAAAATAAATTGTAAAAAAAAAGAAGATATAAAACTCTTGTAAAATAAATAGTCTTTCTAGAATAGAAGAATTATTAAAGGTGCAAATAAAATAGATTGGTGTAGGTGCAAAACGAAAAGGACTTATAGTTTAAATTGATATCTAGTAATATAGCAATCAAGATAAACATTATAATAAAACATAAAAAAATAATAGAAAAAATTGAAAGTGCTACCATTAATAAATATTATAACAATTGAAAAAAAGAATAAATAGAATGGCAAATACTAATATATGTGATGGTATAACAGATTGTATAACAGATGGTATATGTGTATTTTGGTATTGTAATATCCACGATGATGGATGTATTGCCTTTTATCCAAAAAAAGATACATTAGAAAAAGATACATTAGAAAAAGATACAATAGATAAAGATATATATAGGTTACCAGAATGTATAAATTTATGCTATCCTTTATGTCCTATAAATACTAGAAATATAAATTGTTTGTATACAAAAAAAGGTATTATTAAAATTAAAGATAATAAAATTATAGAAATTGCACCACTTCAATTGTCATTTGAAAGAGAAGCTGGTGGATTTGAATTTTTATACTATCTAAAAAATATTATTGATATTAACCAAGAAAAAGAAATAAATGAATGTAATATTGCTAAACTATTAATGAAGTGGCATTATTCAAAATAGTGGTTCATACTATTAATTATTTGAAATCCTTTTTTTATAACGTTCATTTTGCTTATATAATAGGGTCGAATTATTTTATGACATTCACTTAAACTAAATAATCGAACATTACTGACTTCATGATTAATTTGCCCACCTCGTTCAATTATTTCAATATTCATTCTAGCATCATCATTTTCTTTTATGTTTGCTAGATAGTAGATATGTTTATAAACAACACCATTAATTCCTTTATAAATTTCTTCTAAAGGTTTTACATTTCTATATACATTAATATGTTTATTTTTTATACCAGTTTCTTCTACAAATTCCCGAACAGCACATTCTATGTCATATTCTTTATTATTGCGGCGTCCTTTGGGAATACCCCATTCTGGAGTTGTCCATTTGGTATAACTTTTATCTAATAATTTGAAAATAAGATTGCCATCTAGATGATTTTTCAATTCATTAAATTTTTTCTTTGCATCATCATATTCGTGTTTGTAGTTAGATTCCCTTTTTAATCCTATTATTGTTCTTATTACATCAAAATTATCATATTCTCTAAATAATCTTTTTTCATCAAAAGTCATCATATTAAATAATTTAACAATATAATCGTGTTCTGATACAACATATTTACCACGTAAAAATTCAATAAATCCAATTGTATTTCTACGTTGTATTAGAATTACTTTTTCGGTTATAATTTCTTTCACCCCTATATTTTCTTTCACCCCTATATTTTCTCTATCTTTAACCGTATTATCTACATTATTATCTACATTATTATCTACATTATTATTTATATAATTATCTGGATATTCATTATCCATATCAATTATTTCTTCAAAATCTATAACACTTTCTAAATCATCATTATAATCTGATTGATTATTAATACCTGTAATACCTAACATATTTTTTAATGTATATGTTAATGTTTCATTACGTTTTAAAATACGTATTTTAGGTATATTATTATTAATTCTTTTTTGGATAAATATTTTATTGCAATTACTATTTGTCAATATACTATCATCATTTTTCTTAGTTCTTTTATTAAAGAAGTCATTATTCAATATTAATTCATTATTTTTTAATATAGTCTTTTTGTTATAGAAACAAATTAAACCATATGATACTACTGGTTCTGAACAATTTTTAAATGTATGCCCATTTTTTCCACAGTTATTACAAAATATGTCATAATTATTATAATTATTATTATTATTATTAAAATATGCATTTGTATATGTATATGTATTTGCATTTGTATTTGCATTTGCAGTTGCATTTGCATTTGCATTTGCAGTTGCATTTGCATTTGCATTTTGGTTGTCTGGATTTAGTTGATTTTCTGGGGTACCATTAACTATATCAGAATATAAATAACATTTTACTAATGGAGTGTCATTTATGATATTAGAAAATGTATTATTACTACAATTATTTGTTATATTGCTTACAACCATATTATTTGATATATTGCTTACAACCATATTATTTGATATATTGCTTACAACCATATTATTTGATATATTACTATAGTATTTTAACTTTTCATTTTTTTTATTATTGTGAAAATAATTATTATATTTATTTTTTTTAAGATTTGTAGTTATTTTATGTTTTTCCATTATGTATTAATTTACTTATATTTATATACTTACTTATTTACTTATTTACTTATATACTTATATACGTAATAAATAATTAATATTTATATATTATACTAGACAAAATAATTTATTACTCTTTATTACTATATTCAAACCTAAAGTAATTATTTTTATATTAAAAAATAAAATCGCATTTAATAAATATTGAATAAATATAGAGACAAATAATGCTACCAAAAATATGGGGTCCTCATTTATGGTATATCCTTCACATTATATCGTTTGAATATCCAGAACAACCAACTGAATATGATAAACGTATATATCACGATTTCTATACATCACTAAAAGATGTAATACCTTGTCCCGAATGTAAAAAACATTATCGAGACCATATAACCAAGTATCCACTCACACCGCATTTAGATAGCCGTGAAACATTAATAAAATGGGTAATCCAAGTACATAATTTTGTTAATGCATCATTAGGAAAACCAATATTAACAATACAACAGGTATTAGATATATATGCAAATTTAAAACCTATTTCCCCATTTGCAACTATTGATACTGCAATGATAAAAGCAAAATCCGAACAAAAAGAATATTATAGAATTTATACATTTATTATTCTAGCAAGTATAATTATTATAGGTGCCAGATACTATTTTAATAGATATTATTTTTCGTTATGATTGAAAAATATATCAACAACATATCAACAATATATCAAGAATAGGAAAAAAAACAGAAAAAACATAAAATATAACAAAAAAATTGATTTTTGTATTACATTATAATTACTATATTATTAACCAAGCACCTAGTGATACTGTATTGTTCCAAACTAATTTACAAAATTAATAATGGCTACTGCGACTACAAATATTGAAAACAATGATACATTGATTCCGTTTGTATATGGTAATGCACAAGTTCAAGTAGAATTGAACACATTGAAAAAATTTAGATTGATAGAAACTATGATAGAAGACTTAGATTCTACGGTGATTCCACATATACCCATACAAATTACCAAAAATGGGACACCTATATACTTTTCTTCAGAAGAATTGCAAATCTTTATCAATCTGTTTGAATTGCGTCATAATATATTGAAAACTGAAGGTGATTTGTTTCAGGCAATCAATGATTTGAATATCAGTTTCAATGTAATTAAGAAGTTTATGATTTTAATTAATTTTCTAGATAATCAAACATTTCTCAATAGTCTTTGCAAATACACCGAATTTATGATTCATTCTGACAAAGTAATTTTGTAATTACACAAAACGATTGATTCAACCAAAAAAACAACACCAATCAATAAAATTTATCTATAGATGTAATACCGTTTTTTTTCTAACATATTTACACCTAGAAATGTACTATTTTTCAGCTTTTTTATTAGTCCAGACTATAGCAACGTCCTTATTTGCTGGATTATTAAGAGTTCTTGATATAATTTTATAAGAATTTATTTGTGTTGTGAGTTTATTTATCATTTCCATAGAAAGTTTTGCCATAACAATTAATAGTTATCACTAGTTATCACTAGTTATCACTAGTTAACAATAGTTATCACTAATTTATCATTAAAAACTTACTACACAAATAAATCAATTTTATAAAATACAAAATAAATTAATTATTCTTTGGAATACTTATTAATCAATTCCACTAATACATCTCCATGACACACTAATGGTTTGCACCAACAGCCTAGTGTTTTGCCTTTCATTTGTAATAATTTTTGTTTCAATATATCATTATTTTCTATTTTTTGAATAATGTATGTTCTATATTTTTCAATTACATTATTCCTTGTAATTCCATTACTATCGTCAATTTTATAAGGATTTGCCCAAATTGAGTTTTCTTTTGGAAATCTTACATTATCTATAACTAGAACACCACATCTTCCAATATATACATTGTTATTATCTTTCATCCATTCTTTAAGATTATTATATTGTGGACGGATATTTGCAACGCGGATATTAATTACTTTGGTTTCAATAGACATTCACAAAAACACTTGAAAATTACTTATTACAAGTATAGCATAAGTTTTTTAAATTATAATAAAATAAAAAAAAAAATAAAAAAAATACTAATATTATTATGTATTAGGCATATCCGTTAATAAATGGGCGTGCATTTATCCATATACCTAATCGACCCTATTTAAAAGGCTATCCACCATTTGACAGATATGACAAGTGGACTAATAAATTAATCGTCATAACGGTTGGTGGCTTTTTTATTAAAGAAGTAAAGCTTGTATAATAAAATAGTGCTAACAAACCTTAATAATATC
>Ga0214921_10009730_pt1 | contig 12081 bp, 10 predicted proteins | sample LL1505_MetaG_FD_177992 | JGI IMG/M metagenome (GOLD analysis project Ga0214921, IMG submission 177992) | Freshwater microbial communities from Lake Lanier, Atlanta, Georgia, United States - LL-1505 | ecosystem: Environmental > Aquatic > Freshwater > Lake | place: USA: Georgia | collected... | reverse complement strand
AATGTGTTCTTTTCTTTTTATGTGTATATCTTTTACGTTTATATTTTTTACCGCCAATAATAGGAACTTTTCGGGTAGCAGGACGTACAGCAATTTTACGTATTTTTCTTTTATTATCTAAATGAGATGAACGCGTAGATTCAGTAGAATCATTTGATGTTCTGTGTGTTGAAGTTGTATCTTCAAATGGAGAATTCATATATTCAATAGGTGTCGTCATTATATATTATAAATATTAAATATATTCATAATACTTAAAAAAATCACTTTATACATAAAAAAATGCCGCAAAAATCGTTGACTTCCTGTCTTACAAAAACACTTGTCATTGTAGAATCCCCTTCTAAATGTAAAAAGATTGAAGGATATTTGGGTCCAGGACATAAATGTGTTGCTAGTTTCGGTCATTTGAGAGAACTCATATCTCTCTCCAACATTGATATTCAAAATGATTTCTCTCCAACATTTACTAATATTGAAGAGAAGAAGAGACAAATTCAGTTGTTAGAAACTGAAATCAAACGCACGGATAAAGTTATATTGGCAACGGATGATGACCGTGAAGGCGAGGCCATTGCATGGCATATATGCGCCCTTTTTGGGCTTGATGTTGAGAGAACAGAAAGAATTGTTTTTCATGAAATCACTGAATCTGCCATTAAATATGCCGTCCAACATCCTCGCCGTATTAATATGAATTTAGTATACGCACAACAAACACGACAAGTGTTGGATTTATTGGTGGGTTTCTCTCTATCTCCTATACTTTGGAAACATATTGCGAATCAAAATCTTTCTGCTGGTAGATGTCAAACCCCTGCATTAAAACTTGTTTATGAGAATCAACAGGAGATTGAGAGAAATCCAGGAAAAATGGTGCATCAAACAACTGGTTACTTTCAACTTCCTAAATGTGGAGAGAGTCACCGTGTATTTGAGTTTGAGTTGAATCGGGTGTTTGAAGAAGGCAACTCTGTTGTTGAATTTTTGGAAAAAATGACATCCTGTATTTCTCTCAACACCCAGTCTTGTGAAACTATAAATCAGTATGAATGTAGTGAACCTAAACACGTTGAAAAACAGCCGCCAACACCATTGACAACTTCACGATTGCAACAATTGGCTAGTAATGAACTGCATTATTCTCCAAAAGAAACCATGCGTTTATGTCAGTCTCTCTATGAAGCAGGACATATTACATACATGAGAACAGATAGTTCATTATATTCCGCAGAATTTCTCTCTGTTGCGTCTTCTTATATAAGAGAAACATATGATGATTCTTATGTATCCAAAAATATCCATACACTTTCTCTCTCTCCCTCTATCAACAATGGAGAGAGTCAAAATCAAAAAAAGGATATAGATACAAACAAAAATGAAAGCGGACCACATGAAGCAATACGCCCTACTCATCTTTCTCTCACCGACCCTATTGAAATGGATGGAAAAGAGAGAAGAATGTATAAACTTATTTGGAAAACAGCAATAGAAAGTTGCATGTCTCCTGCTATTTTTCAGTCTATCAAAGCGACAATTACCAGCATAAATAATAACAATTATTTATTTATAAAACACGCGGAACAAATGAAGTTTGCAGGATGGATGATAATAGATATAGGTGTGAGTGAAAAAATAAAATCAAACCCAGATTTTCAATTCCTACTCAATCAAAAAGCACAACAACAGGGAGAAACATCCCAAGTGATTATCCAAAGAATATATAGTAAACAGGTATTGAAAGAATTCAAATCTCATTATACAGAAGCCAAATTAGTGCAATTATTGGAAAAAAACGGTATAGGAAGACCATCAACATTTTCTTCTCTCGTGGATAAGATACAAGAGAGAAAATATGTCTCGAAACAGGATATTCCAAAAAGAAAAATAGAATGTGTAGACTATGAGGTTTCTTTTGAAAATTTTCAAGTTAAAGAACAAAAAACAATACAATTACAAAAGGAAGAACAAGGAACAAATACAGATATCTATGAAATAGCCACAGAGAGAGAAATTCACGGAGAAAGAGGAAAATTAGTCATCCAACCTCTTGGAATAATGGTAATGGATTTTTTAAATACCCATTTTTCTTCTCTCTTTGAGTACCAGTATACTAGTCAAATGGAAACAAGATTAGATGATATTGCAAAAGGGTATGCAAATAGAAAGGATATCTGTCAAGAATGTTATCATGATATACAAACTGCGATTTCTTCTCTCAAAGATGTTGTGCTTCAAATGAATGGAGAGAACAAACCAGAAAAATATAAACCAACAAAAATAGAAATTCAAATTGATGCGTGTCATACATTTATCATTGGTAAATATGGTCCAGTGATAAAATATCGAAATCCTGATAATGGGAAAATAAGTTTTAAACCGATAAAGATGAGAGAAAATGAAACATTAGATTATAGAAAATTAGAGAGAGGCGAATATTCATTAGAAGACTTGTGTGGTGACAGTGATACCCACACTAACCCTAACACAAAGTATTCCGAAAAAAAAGAAAATCAGGTTTCTGCATCGGGTATAAACATAGGTCTACATGAAGGTGTTCCAGTGTTTCTAAAAAAAGGAAAATATGGTCTATATGCTGCGTGGGGAGAGAAAACTAAATCTTTGAAAAGTTTAGGAAATAGACCGCTTGAAAATATTACATTTGAAGAGGTATTGCAAGAAATGAAATATAACAAAAAATGATGAGAGAATGAAAGAGTGAGAGAATGAAAGAAACACAAATAAATATTTTTTATATGCAGAATATAAGCAAAGTATATAAAAAATTGGAAGCCAAAAATCGATGCCAACTACATTGTATAATAATGATTTTAACAACACGTGGTTGATTACATTATTTTCATCTATATTATTTGGGTGTGGATTGCTCCTAATAATAATGTTAGTATCATCTGTAAAATCTATCGAATTGCCATTCATAACGTATACATCCACATTGCTTGGATTATTATTAATATTGACATATGTTGGTTCCAAAATGATTCCTGGAAAAAACACATTGTCATTTATTGTAACAACCGGCCCTTTTTTATTGACTGCGGGAACCATCATGTTTTTGATGTATTTACTACAAAAATACAAGGATATTATCAATGACGGACATGTTTCAAAACAATACTATACTTTTGCAACGTCTTTTAATTTTTTAATTTTATTACAAATGGTTTTTCTTTTTAACGGAATAACTTCGCCCATATTTAGAGAGAAACATATGTTACCAAATATATACAACAGTTTGGGTTATTTGATAGGTATTCTTAATCTATGGATAGTCATTACAGTGTTTGTTATTTTAAAATATTATTCCACAGATGGTTTTATTTAATCTCTATTCGCGGATAAATGTATTTATCCGAGAAAAGGATATAGGTAATCCGTGTTTTTGTATTCATACCTTCGTTGCGGATACAAAAACACGGATAGACCTTAATTTAGTTTTTATTCATGGTACAACCTTACTGAATTTATACGTAAGACCATATTGTGTATCTGTTTCCCAAATTCCCGAAATTTTTAAAATAAACATGTTACTTTTAATAGAAGGATAATCATCTGAAAATATTTTAATAGTTCCGTTTTTAAGTTGATCTTGAATTTTATATTGAGGTTGTTTATTATATTCATCGTATCTATTTTGGTTTGGATTTTCATTCGTTTCTGTTGCATCTTCATTTTTATGCATACTACAAAATTTTTTTAAAAGAGTATTTTCTATTTCTTTTATTTTTTCAATAAGTTGTTTATGTTGATAAATGTTAAAAGAACATTTGAATTTGTTATAATATTTTTCAATATATACTTCTTTAAATGATAGTAGTAAATAAATACCGGTCAATGTAAACCTTTCCGTGGAATAAAGTACTCGAATAAAATTCCCCTCGTTCATTACTTTATTTTTGATACTATCACAAAAATAAATAGATTGGTGGTTATACTTATCAATGTTTATTGCAAGAGATAACGTATTCATTTTCAAATTATTACAATTATACAAAAAAACAAATAAATAAAAAGAAATAAAAAAAATAAATAAAAGGGAAAAACAAAAAAGAAAAATAAAAGAACAAACAAAAACAAATAATATATAAAAGGTTATATATATTTATGTTTATATCCATATAAAATTATATCAACAATAATAATAAATGAAATGTCATGAAACTCATTTTGAAGAATATATACATTCTAATAATAAATTCAATATACATCCAAAATTGGAAAAATGTTATGATAAATTTCCCACATCTATCGGTCACTTGAAAAATATATTATTATATGGACCTCCTGGCGTGGGAAAATATACACAGGCATTAAAAATAATAAATAAATATAGTTCAAGTAATTTGAAATATGAAAAAAAAATGACAGTTTCCTTCAACAAACAAACATATTTTTTCAAAATAAGCGATATTCATTTTGAAATAGATCTATCTTTGTTAGGATGTAATTCTAAATTATTATGGCATGAAATATATACCCAAATAACAGACATTGTTAGTTCTCGTGTAGAAAAAAATGGAATAATATTATTGAAATATTTTCATGATACACACAATGAATTATTGGATAATTTTTATAGTTATATGCAGACAAATATAACAAATAGTCATTGTAATTTGATATTTATTTTTTTAACAGAGCATCTCAGTTTTTTACCTGAAAAAATATTGAATTGTTGTCAAATTATTCATGTGCCGCGTCCATCTAAATCATCTTATATCAAATGTAAAAAAAATCAACAAAATAGAATTCCGTTTAAAAACTTTATTTGTGGTAATAACCCTGACATAATTCCGAATGATGAAATAGGTTCGTCCTTGAAATCAAAAAAAACAAAAACTTCTGTGGAAGTAGATATCTACAAAATAAAAAATATAAAATCGTACTACAACGAAATACCTGATACTATTGAAAAACAGATGGATGTAAACATAAGAGATAAAATCATTTATTTTATAAAGAATCAAAATTTAGATAATTTTCAATATATTACATTTAGAGATTTATTATATGATATTTTAATATACAATACAGATATTTATGAATGTGTTTGGTATGTATTTTCTACTCTTGCAAAAGATAAATGGATACCAAAAGAAAAAATAGATGAAATGATGAAAAAAACATGCGAGTTTTTAAAATATTATAACAACAACTATCGACCAATTTATCATATGGAAAAATATTTTTTGTCTTTTATTCATTTGAAAAGTTCAATTGATATAAAATAGTAATTCAATAAAATGCTATTTTTACATATATTCCACTTTTTTTGTCAATATCAATATCAACACTCATACTAGTTATATTTTCTTGAATATTAGAAACTCCTACATCAGGTAAAAACACTGTTTGATATTTTTTAAGTCGTATTGGAACATTGAATTCATATGGTTTTGTTCCAAGCTGAAATGATATAGAGGGACTAGGATTATCTAATAATGAAACATTAAATGGCATATTTAATTCAACATGTAATGAATTATTTTCATCAATCATAATATGTGGAGGTAAATCGGGAATACATCTTACGATAAGATCATTTTTTTCTTTGTCTTCAAAATAAATTTCACTATGCCATAGAGGAACAAAAAATATTTCACCATGATGAACTAATTTATAAATATTGTTTTCAAGTAAATCGTCCAAAGAAGGATTTATTACATATAGATGATCATTTTTTGTTTTTTCTGAAACAATTTTTTTCATTTTTTCTATAATTTCGCCATTTATATGAAAAATGTGTTTATGTCTAGTGATAAAATCATATATTTCAATACATCTCTCTTTATTCATTTTTTCAAAGTATTGGAGAGAACCATGAATTACAATTTCTTGTATAATGGAGAAAATATTTGAATTCAAATTCGTACTATCATTTATATTAATATCAAGATTGATATTTTCTTTTTTTAAAATACTTTTTAGAAAAGATTGAAGTAACTTTATATAATCTACATTTTTAGTTTCATCATTTCTCTTTATTTCGTCTTCTTCTTGACTCTTTTTTGTATAGGTAAAGATTTGTTTTTCGATTATTTCTTTTTTTAAAACCTCAAATGCTTCTTGAATAAGTTGAAATTGTTGTGTGCTTTCCGTGCTATTTCCATTTTTATCTGGATGATATTGTAGTGCCAACCTTCTATATTTTTTTTTCAATATAGTCAATGTGATTTTATTTGATCGAAAATCATCATCTTCTATTTCCAATATATCAAGAGCAGTATATAAATCCATAAATATTTATGTTATCTATAACATAAATATAATCTTAATCTATTTTTACTATATATTTACAAGCACAAACTAAATGAATGTTCGTTTATATAAAATCCATCTTCATAATGACTTTCTTTAAACAATAACTCCATTTTTCTTTTTTGCAAATGACAATAAAATACTTCTTTCATTGCATCATCTTCATCATATTTTACGAACAATTTTTCATTTTGTTTGTCATAAAACAAATACGATATATTTTTATTCGAATGGTAAACATCGAAAAAATTTTTAGGCAAATCCGCATAATTTTGTCTAAACATGCTAAAAAAACAATTTGGAACGACATCACAAAAATAGGCGTTTGAATAAAACATTTCAAAATTATTTTCTTTTAGATATTTCAACATGGGTTCTCTATATGCAATCTCGTCAGCAATAAATGTTTTATTATTATCTATAATGAGATCAAAATAATTTTTAATATTTAAAAAAATATGTTTAAATGAATGTGTATTTTTTATTGCAGTAAAATGACCGTGATATCCACCTAATATTTCATATTCATTTTCAAAATTAATAAAATTTGAAAATTTACCGTAAATTATATCACAGTCACCCCATCCTACATAATCAGTTTCTCTCACTCCATGTTGTTCAAGAATATCATCAAATAAAATAGGATATACTATTTTGAAATCAACCAATTTATAGTTATTTTGAATTATATCTTGTGAATTAATTTTTTGATTATAGTATTTATGAATAAAAATAGATATTCTTTCTCTTACATCATCCAATGTCATTTGAATCAAGACCAAATTCGATGGAACCTTGTATGTTTTATTAATATCAATATCTGTTACCATGAAAACCGTCAAAATATCTTCATTTATTTTTAATGAATCCAAGTATAACTGGAAATAATTGGGTAAACTTCCATAGTAAACAAGAAAACTGTATATTCTTGGTATAACTTTATTTTTTTCAATTAACATACTGGTGATATGAGTGTCGGGTGAATACCAACCATTTTTTTCAGGAGTAAAAATATCCAAAACAGACTTGAACACGTATTCATATTGGCGCGCTATTTTATACATGTCATATTTTTCAACAACACGATTATGAATATAATTACGATCAAATTTACCATCAATTGCCATCTGTATTCCATAACAATAATCTGCCAAGGTATGACAAAGAACTCCTGTTTTGAATTGTTCGATCGTTTCTGCCATTCCACCCCAATCACTTGCAATAACAGGAGTTCCACAAAGTTGTGCTTCTACACATGAATTACCAAATGGTTCTAAATATTTTGTAGGATGTAACAAAGCAATACATGAACCTAAATAACCGGATCTTTCATTTCCATGAATAGGACCCTTGTATACTATATTTGGAACCGATGTTTGTAAAAATGGAGTTGGATCACCTGGACCACATAAAACAAACTGCACGTGTGGAAGTCTTTTGGCTATTTCAATAATAATATTACAACCCTTACCGCTTCCTATTCTTCCAAGAAAACCCACTTTCAATGGTGTAGGATTCAATGAAAGCTTAAAGTCATTTATATTATATGAATTGGGTATTACAAACCAATAATTATGGGGGGACTTTTTTTCTTCACCAAGTGTTTTTGACATCCACGAATAAGACTCAAATATTCTAAAATCAAGATAAGAACCCGAATATCCAATTCCGGTTTCTATTACAACTGCATTCAGATCTTTAATTGCCGCTTCATGAGTTTTTTCTAATGGAATACATATAATATCAGTTCTATTACTTCTATAATTTTCTTTTAATTTTTTATAAAGACGTTTGTTAAATTCAACACATAGTGGTGTGTTCCAATTTGATAATTCATTCAATATAAATGTTTCATCTTCATTTTTCTTTGTGGCTTCTTCCAATGTCAACTTTGGATTTAAAAAAATAAAAGACTGTATTCTTAAATTCGTCCATTCTTCTTTTGTAAAAAGTTCAATGTCTTTATTAGCCCCTGATTCAGATGTTTCTACTCCGTAATGATATACTTCAAACCCACGTGATCGCATCATAGGTGAAAATCTTTTTACCTTTCCTGTATAAGCGCATTGACTATATTCATCTCTTGTTATTGTATAAGGAATTGCCGGAAGATGCAATCTTATTTTATTATTCATTATAATAGTTAATAAAAATATAAATACATTTAAATTATTATTATTTGATTTATTTTATTCCCAGTATCCCCCTTTGCAGTAAATATTAAATATTATCAACGGAAAAAATATATTGTTTATACAATATATTTTTATATTGGTTTTATTTTTTTTGTCTTTTTATATGTTTTATTTTGTCTTTTTATTTTTATATGTTTTATTTTGTCTTTTTACTATTTATGTTTATGCTGATACCTTCTTCTTAACAACTTTCTTTTTCTGTTTTTCCTCTTCAACTGGTGCAGGGGCAGCAGCAACAACAACCGGTTCAGGTTCAGGGACAGAAACAGAAACTGGTGTCTGAGAACTACTTTCTTCTTCGTCCTCATCATCTGAGTCATCTACCAATGTTCCTGGACCCTCTACATCTCCATCGTCACCAACAGGTGAAGATGTTTTTAGCTTTTCCTTGTCTGCTGGCTTCAAATTTATAAAACATTTACCAGTCAAAGCGGCACGAGGTTTTTGAACTACTGCTTGGACCAATTTCCAAGTCATTCCAAATTTTCCATTTGCAAACCATAGACCACCGCATTGGACTACTAGCGCAACATTAATACCCTTGGATAGAAAGTCAAGTGGAGATACAACTGGATTAGATGTGTTAGGATATAATGCCATACCATCTTCATCATAAATTTCCACTTTCCAAACTCCTTCCCAAATAGGAATCTTTACACGAAGAGTTGGAGACTTTGACAAGTCAGGCTCACCTGTTGTCTTGTCCTTAGGATATTTAAGAATCGGCGTCCAAAGAGCGGAGATAACATCATCGCTCCTGTGAACTTTACCAAACCAATCCTTTGAATAAACCAACGCATCCTGCTTTACCTTCTTTTCAAAAGCTTGAATATTAGCAAGAAATGCATCCGTATCTGCATTTTTATATTCGTCTGATGGAAATTGAAGTGCCATCTCATACTTTCCATTTCCCTCACCAGTTTTCTCGTCAATGAAATCAGCGGCACCCCATGTTAACATAAGAGGTGTACTTAATCTCAAACTGCTACGAACTTCCTTATTGAGAATATTCACACTCTTTCCACCCGAGCCACTTGACTTGGGTGCAGAATAACGAATAATCTCAGGGTTGAATTGAGTTCCGTCGACAATAGTTTCAGCCATTTTGATAAACTGGGATTGGTTATAATAAGGTGATTATAATAAGGTGCTAATTTGGTGTTGTGGTTATTGTTCTTGTTGTGGTTGTTGTTGTGATATGATATATTTATGAGGATTATCTTTAAATCAATTTTTATTTAAAATATAAATTGCATTGCATAGTATACACCGCACGGTACGTAATAAATATTATTTATTTTGAATAACCAATCCCATATACCCCATAGATAAACACAACACAAACATTCTAATAAAAGGGGATAAAAACATAGTAACTATATAATATATACACAATATTAACTTTATTCAAAATGGCACCAACAACTGCAACACTTGAAGAATATATGCAAACAATTTGCAATCGTTTTGTCAAATCTATTCCTCAAATGAATACTAATAAATTGGAAAAAATTTCCGTCTATAACATGATTATACCAACATTGGAAACAATTCACGTATTAACACAATATAATTATAATAAAGAACAGTTGAAGCTTATTGCAAAACATTACAAATTAAGATTAACTGGAAACAAGAGAGAAATTATGCTGAGAATTTACTGTTTTTTGCAATTATCTACAACATGTATTAAACTACAAAAAATATATAGAGGCCATCTTCAACGCAGGTACAATGATTTGCATGGTCCAGCATTTTTTAAACGTTCTCTCTGCACTAATGAATCAGACTTTTTCACTATGGAAGAGTTGAAAGAATTACCGGTTAACCAATTTTTCAGTTATAAAGATGTAGATGGTTTTATATATGGGTTTGATTTAGTTTCTCTCTATAACTTGATGAAAAAGACGAACATGGATAACACGATGAATCACTCTAATAAAAAAGTCCAAAATCCTTATAATAGGATGGAAATATCAGGAGAAATTATCGATCATATGAAAAAAATAATCAAACTAGGAAAAGTGTTAAAGGTACATATTGAAATAGAAATTAAAAATGAAGCGGCTAATTTGAGCCCAGAAAAAAACATTGAATTACGTATACTAGATGTTTTTCAAAATATAGACGCACTGGGAAATTATAGTTCACCCGAATGGTTCTCTTCTCTCAATCGTAACACATTATTTCGCTTTGTGAGAGAACTTTTAGAAATTTGGAACTATCGGGCACAATTGTCTTTTGAAACAAAAAGAATGATTTGTCCTCCTATTGGAGATCCATTCAGACAAGTTCAATTAACTCGCATTCATACAGACCCAAATATAGATAATGTTAAAAAAATGATTGTGGATGTTTTGGAGAACTTGGTAAATACTGGTGTAGATCAAGATAGTAAATCACTTGGTGCATATTACGTATTAGGTGCTCTTACGTTAGTAAATGAAAATGCGGCAACGAGTCTTCCGTGGCTGTATCAATCTTTTGCGTATATTTAGGAAATATTTGGCATTCAAACACATGTTAATTTTATAATATATAATATAATGCGTTAAACCATTTAAAAAGATAGTCTAATTATAGTGTATCATACAAACATACACACACGCAAATGGTCCGATCTGTAAAGTCAAAGTCTACCGAATCCACATCTACTCCTGCCGCAACGGCTCCTGTTGTTGCTTCTGCCGCCGCCTCTACTTCCACCGAGACCCCAAAGGTCAAGAAGGTCAAGAAAGAGAAAGAGGTGGTTTCTGCCACCCCCGCTCCTGTTGTTGACGCTGCACCTGCTTCTACCGAAGAGCAGCCCGTAGACGTAGAGTCTGCTGTTACCAAACAATCTGCCGAGTTTGCTACTAAGCTTCAACAGATGTTGGGTTTGATTACTGCCCTTCGCACCGAGTATCGCGCGTTGGAGAAGGCCTGGTCTCGTGACATTAAGTTAGCACAGAAGCAGAGCTCTAAGAGAAAGCGCAAGACAGGAACCCGCTCTCCAAGTGGCTTCGTAAAGCCCACCAAGATCAGCGACGAGCTTGCCACATTTCTTGATAAGCCATCTGGTTCAGAGATGGCACGCACTGATGTAACTCGTCACATCAACGAATACATCCGCAACAACGGTCTTCAAGATAAGGAGAATGGAAGAAAGATTCATCCTGACCCCAAGCTTGCCAAGCTTCTCAAAGTCACCTCGGCTGACGAGCTTACTTACTTCAACCTCCAAAAGTTCATGAGCCCCCACTTCGCCAAGACTGTCAAGGCTGTTGCCACTGCTTAATAAAAAATATAAATATAATACAAAATACTATACAAAAATAATATAAAAATAAAAACAGCATAAAAAATAAAAGAAAGTGTCATGTATTTTTTTTTCATTTATTGTAACTTAATAAAAAGTGTAAAATAGTTTATATATTATAAAAATAATTTATAAACTGGTTATGTGCTTCCAAAAGAAATATGGAGATGGAGTAGTGGCAGGTAGAAAGTACCTAAACCAACAATTTTAAAAATAATGAAATATACTATAAATTTATTTACCTGCATATATGATAATAAAATTATTTGAATGAAAATAATTTTATTTTTACTAAATCATTTCTAGGTA
>Ga0214921_10009729_pt1 | contig 12083 bp, 8 predicted proteins | sample LL1505_MetaG_FD_177992 | JGI IMG/M metagenome (GOLD analysis project Ga0214921, IMG submission 177992) | Freshwater microbial communities from Lake Lanier, Atlanta, Georgia, United States - LL-1505 | ecosystem: Environmental > Aquatic > Freshwater > Lake | place: USA: Georgia | collected 2015-05-28 | reverse complement strand
ATTCTCCTATTCCTACTGGGTCTTGGACTCTTTATTTCCATTCCCCAGAAGAGACCAAATGGACTCTTAACACATTTATTAATCTCGGTACTATGAAAAATTGGCGTGATTTTTGGACCATTATTGAAGCTCTAAAACCTGAATCTCTATCCGATGGAATGTTCTTTATGATGCGTGATCCATCGCCGCCTCTCTGGGAGAGCCATCAAAATATTCGCGGCGGGTGTTATTCGTTCCGTTGCCAGAAGAAGGACGCAGCCGATATTTATCTTAATCATATTATTGCCGCAATGGTTGGCTCTCTAAGTCTTAGCCCTGACAATCGCATTAATGGAATATCAATTAGCCCTAAACGCGGATTTAATATTACTAAACTCTGGAATACTGACGCACAGCAATTTAATCATGCTAATAATATTAATACCAGCATTTCTACCGTTAAAGAAAGTGATATTATATATACTCCCTTTGTTCAAAAGAAGATGTGAAATGTGATAATAACAAAAAGAAAATTAAATATTAAATATTTTTATTTCTTTTATTTCTTTTATTTTATTGATCTAAGCTTTTTGCGTCCTTAGTGCCGTCTCCGTCTTCTGCTTCTTTGGAGCTAATACTAGTCGCACTTCTCCCAAATTAGCAACCATATATCGTAGCACCAGTGGATAGTCATTCTTCAAATGAATCTGAGTACTCGTACACAGATTAGTACATTTCGTAAAAAGCACCAAATACTTCAATTCAAACATACCCTGTACAATCTCAGTCGTCTTACGCTCAACCTCTACACCACCCTGGTTGTTTGACATAATTACCGTCTCTCCATCTACAAAATCTCCCACACATCTGAAAATTAGATCCGAATTAGAACTTGTAATTTCAAGCATTTCAGCTAGAGCATTGAAATCACGGCAAATCTTCTGGAAATCGGCGGATGGCATATTAATGATAGACGTGAACGAAATATTCGGAAACTCAATATTCTCCACATTTGTATCAAACAGCTTCATCATCCACGTATTTGTTGTACCCTTCTCCGCATTCTCTGCACGAATACCCAACTTATTCTGATTGTTCGCAGGTAGGAAAAGAGTTAAACTATCGTTATTACTCAGTGTCTTAATTAATTTGAACAGATAAATCATGTTAATTCCTAAAACAAACTTCGCAGGGCAGTAAAAATACTCAAACCTCTCAGAATGTAGGCGTAAATACGTTAGAACAGTATGTGTTTCATCAACATCAATTACACGGATACCAGTACTATCAAATTCAAGATTAGCCTCTGTAAGGATCTCCTTTAGGGCTTCAATTAGGGTTCGAAAGGCCGCAGATTGTACGGTGCGAATCTCAAATAAGTTTCCATTCGCGTTTGGACGTGGCGCAGCGGCTAGACTCATTGTGTTTAATTCTCAGTCTCGGCTTTAGACTATTGTTTTTTTGGGATTATACTGAAATCTCCGGGTGACCGGAATTGTATCAAACTGTGATTCAAACGCGGTATGCTTAACGCCGTCTTGTTCTACGACCCTGCTTCTTTTGCTTTCGGGATAGTAACTTATATCCCGAATATAATGCCAGAGGTACTATAAAACGTGAAGCAGCGGCGACAAATCCATCCATAACTGATGGTACAAATCCGCCAGTTGTTTTACGTGTCTTACTATGGCTTTTCTGTTTTCTCAGTTTTCTATGCTTTCCTCCAATCTTAGGACGAACTTCCGTTGGAGGACTTGCTCTTAGTAAATCCTGCCCTGTTCCTGCGGACGGTGCTCTAAGAGCTGGATTATAATACTGTAGTGGCCATGGTCCACCTCCATTGCGACGCTTAGACTTATTTCTATTAGGCATTCTATCTGTATTGTGTATACAAATTAGTTATAATCATAAAAATAATATAATTAGATATGTCATGTTATAGACCACCATTTGAAGTAGCATGCGGTTCAACAAATCCATGTGGTCCATGTGGAATTCCGTGTATAGTACGTGGACCATCTGGTCATACTGGACCTGCGGGTCCAGCTGGTATAGGTGGAACTGGACCTACTGGAGCATCAGGTAGTGTAACAGGACCAACAGGTGATATAGGTCCAACTGGTTTAATTGGAACTGGACCTACTGGAGCATCAGGTAGTGTAACAGGGCCAACAGGTGATTTAGGCCCGACTGGTTTAATTGGAACTGGTCCTAGTGGTGATATCGGCCCAACTGGTGACATGGGCCCAACTGGCGATATAGGTCCGACTGGTTTAATTGGAACTGGTCCTAGTGGTGATATCGGTCCAACTGGTGACATGGGCCCAACTGGTGATTTAGGTCCAACTGGGTTATTTGGAACTGGTCCTAGTGGCGATATTGGCCCAACTGGTGACATAGGTCCAACAGGTAATTTAGGTCCAACAGGTGATTTAGGTCCAACAGGGTTATTTGGAACTGGTCCTAGTGGCGATATCGGCCCAACTGGTGGGATGGGCCCAACTGGTAACATGGGTTCAACTGGTGATTTAGGTCCAACAGGTATGATTGGAACTGGTCCGACTGGTTCATATGGTCCAACTGGTGATTTAGGTCCAACAGGCATGATTGGAACTGGTCCTAGTGGCAATATCGGCCCAACTGGCAATATCGGCCCAACTGGTAATATTGGTCCAACTGGCAATATCGGCCTAACTGGTGACATGGGCCCAACTGGTATGATTGGAACTGGTCCGACTGGTTCATATGGTCCAACTGGTAATTTAGGTCCGACAGGCATGGTTGTAACTGGTCCTAGTGGTAATATCGGCCCAACTGGTGACATGGGTCCAAGTGGTGACATGGGTTCAACTGGTGACATCGGTCCAACTGGTGACATAGGCCCAACTGGTATGATTGGAACTGGTCCTACTGGCGATATCGGTCCAACAGGTAATATGGGTTCAACTGGTTCTTACGTCATCTTTTTACCTCTTAATTCAGTGTGTGTTGGTGCAACTGGAACACAACTGATGGAAGTGAATTTTTCTGGACAGGCACAATATGTGTCAGTTGGCGCACAATTATATATAGCAGGCACGGTATCAATATCACCATGGAGTCCAATTCCAACAGTATATAATACAGCTGATGTTGTATCAGACGCCGGCGGATATTATAGTTCTTTGATGGGTAATGGAGGAAATTCAGGAAGTAATCCTGCAGCAGATCCTGTACGTTGGAATCCCGTATTACCTTGGAGTGTAAGTTCTTCATATTATCAGCCATATGTAGCCGTGTCGAATGGGAGTTACTATAAATGGATTGGAGCATCTAACTCAAATACAGCCACAGCTCCTGAGTATAATCCTTCTTCTTGGCAGCTCCTTCTTTCATCAGGATCAGGATATGTTACTGTTGTAGATATTGTCCCTTCAGGATTTACTGTATCATGGGTTGAATCAAATCTTAATACCTCTGTGTGCTGGTCACCTAGCACAAATGTGATTTTGACAGGACCTGCTGGTAATATAGGTGTAACAGGTGCTACTGGACCATCTGGATCAGTTGGTGCTACTGGATTAACTGGCGAAACAGGTCCAACTGGCGATATAGGTCCAACTGGCGATATAGGACCTACTGGTGAAACTGGTCCAACTGGCGAAACAGGACCTACTGGTGAAACTGGTCCAACTGGCGAAACAGGACCTACTGGCGAAACAGGACCTACTGGCGAAACAGGACCAACTGGTGATATAGGACCAACTGGTATTATAGGTCCAACAGGTCTTGCTAATATAGGTTCAAATGTAGCAGGTAGTTATTTTAATGATCAAACATTTGGTATTACAGGCCCAGGATATACAGGAACCACTTTCACATACAATCAAACCGCTGTTGAAGTTGGCGGTGTAACACTTATAAATAGCTCACAAATTACTGTACCAAAAACTGGCACATATGAAGCATGGTACTCTATACAAACACATTATACAGGTGGAGGTGCTACCCAATTTATATATATTTGGCTAAGAATCAATGGTGTAGATGTCCCTTGGACTAATGGCAGAGTTCAAGTAAATAGTAATAATGGTGATCAATTGCCAATTGTACCATATATAGTATCACTTAATGCTGGTGATTATATAGAGTTTGTAGCAGAAGGAACAAATGGGGCTTTTGAAGGATTAGCTGTAACTGGCGTTCCTGGACCAGATATCCCTTCACTTATAGTTGGCATTAAAGAAATTGCGTCAGATATTGGTACTACTGGTCCAATTGGACCAACAGGTTCTGCCGATAAATCTTTTATTATTCCACATCCCATTAATAAAGACAAATATCTTGTACATGTATGTCTAGAAGGACCAGAAGCAGGAGTATACTATAGAGGTAAAGCGGTAATTAATGATGGCGATGAATTTGTAGAAATAACTTTACCTAATTACGTTGATGCCCTAGCCGACGATTTTACAATCAATATTACACCTATATATGACGGCAAAGTAAAAGGAGTTTATAGCGCAACTGAAGTAGTAAATGGCATATTCAGAATTTATGGAACACCTGGAAAAGTTCACTGGACTGTTTGGGGTAAACGACATGATATTGAAGCAGAACCTGATATTAATACAACAACAGTACAGGGTGCAGGACCTTATAAATGGATATAAATACAATTTTGTATCAAAAGAAATTTGATTAATATAAAATCAACAATTTAAAGCTGTAACAGACTTATTCCAAGAATGGCAGCTCGCAAATATCAAAAACACACACACCATCAACATATTCTGGAACTTCCAGACACATATGTTGGTAGTACTCAGACTAATGAAGAGACACGATGGGTTTACGATGTCAGTTCCACCAAAATGGTCTGGCGCAAACTTAATTTCAATCCAGGTCTTTACAAAATCTTTGATGAAATCCTTGTAAATGCCCGCGATGAATATGTGCGCTCTATTACGACCGCTGAAATGACCCCAATTAAACATATTGATATATCTGTTACTTCAAATGCTGACGGTAATACCATTATCTCAGTTGAAAATGATGGCGATGGTATTACTATTGAAGAGGATAAAGAAACCAAGGTCATGATTCCTGAGCTAATTTTCGGCCATCTTCTTACTTCAAGCAACTATGACAAGTCTGAAGAGAAGATCGTCGGTGGAAAGAATGGATATGGAAGCAAATGTACAAATATTCTCAGCAAATTGTTCACTGTTGAGATTAAAAATCCCGCGTCAGGTAAACAGTATTCTCAGAGCTGGTATGATAACATGTTTAAAGTAGAAAAGGCAAGTATTAAGAAATATGCTGGCTCAAAAGGCTGTGTCAAAGTAACATTTATCCCTGATAGCGCAAGATTTAAGGGCGCCTTTTCGGTTGAGGGCATTATTGACGATATGATCGCTGTCTTTCACACACGTGTTGTAGAACTCGCAGCCCTCGTCGGCAAAGACGTAAAGGTTACCTGGAATAATAACACAATTGCCAGTAATACTTTTGAGAAATTTATCAAGTTATTCTTACGTGACGGCATGACTGGGTTTGCCTACGAAGAATGTGGACCTCGCTGGGAAGTCGGCGCAATTCTTGCCCGCCATCTATACTCTGATGAAGAGGAGCTTCCTGAGGACAAGCATATCTCTTTCGTCAACGGTATTAATACTAAGAAGGGTGGCAAACACGTTGAAACTGTGACTCGCAAGGTTTTAACTGACTTCTGTGATGTCGCGAAGACTAAGAAGGTTGATATCAAGCCTGGCCAACTTAAAAATTCAATTGTCTTATTCATTAATTCCACCATCGTCAATCCAAGTTTTGACAGTCAAAGCAAGGAATTTCTTACAACATCGGCTACCGCATTCGGTTCTCGCCCCGATTACAGCGGCAAACTTACTCAAAACTTGGTAAAGCTCGGTCTATTAGAAGAGGCCAAATACCTATTGGCTGCCAAGAATCTACGTGATGCCAAGAAGACTGATGGCAAGAAGCATTCAGTTATTCGCGGTATGACTAAACTGGAGGATGCCTTATGGGCAGGGACAGCTAAATCAAAGGAGTGTACTCTGATTCTTACCGAGGGAGATTCAGCTGCCACTTCCGCCATTTCTGGCCTTAAAGAAGTCGGTCGCGAAAAGTGGGGTGTATTCCCTCTTCGTGGTAAACTGCTCAATGTACGCGATATTACTATTCAAAAATTCAATGCGAATGAGGAGCTTACTGCCATAAAAAAGATTCTGGGACTAGAACAAGGAAAGAGCTACAAATCGGTGACCGAACTGCGATATGGACGTGTAATGGTTATGGCTGATCAGGATCATGATGGTTCTCACATTAAAGGTCTTCTTATGAATCTCTTTCATGCGGAGTGGCCTGGTCTAATGCGCGATGGATTCCTTTGTACGCTTCTAACCCCCATTCTTAAAGCGTTTAAGGGCAAATCTGCCATATCGTTTTACTCTATGCCCGAATTCAATAAATGGAAAGAAGCAAATTCCATGAGTGGCTGGAAGATTAAATATTATAAGGGGTTGGGTACATCTACGCCAGCTGAGGCTCGTGAATGGTTTCAGAATCTACACGAAATTAAGTATGAATGGGATGATAAGACGGACGAATCCATCAATCTGGCCTTTAACAAGAAACAGGCGGATGATCGCAAGAGATGGCTTAGTAAATATGACCCCACTCTGATGCTTGTTCCTCAAGATGGTAAGGCTGATTATACCAGTTTTGTAAATAATGAACTTATCCACTTTAGCAATGCTGATAATATCCGCTCCTTGCCGCATCTAATTGATGGATTAAAACCCTCTCAGCGTAAGATTCTTTACAGTTGCTTCAAGCGTAATCTAAGGGAGGAAATCCGTGTAGCACAGTTGGCTGGTTATGTCTCTGAACACGCGGCATATCATCATGGTGAGGCGTCCCTGAATGGAACGATTGTCGGCATGGCACAAAACTTTGTAGGAGCCAATAATATCAATCTGCTCAGACCTGTGGGGCAGTTTGGCAGCCGACTTCTAGGCGGTAAAGATGCGGCTTCGCCGCGTTATATTCATACATACATGGAGGACATTCTTGGTAAAATCTTTAGAAAAGAGGACGCGTGCTTATTAAAGCATCTGGATGATGACGGTGAGCTCGTTGAACCCGAATACTATATTCCAGTTGTTCCTTTACTCGCAATTAATGGCTCGGTTGGTATTGGCACGGGTTATTCGACGGATATCCCTCCTCATAATCCCAGTGATATTGTAACACTTATTCGTCATCGTCTACATGGTAGTATTAATACTCTTGCCAATCGACCCCTTGATCCTTGGTGGTGGGGATTTAAGGGAACTACTCGCCGTTCGGATGAATGTACATGGGTTACAAAGGGTCTATACGAATTTAATGATGCCAATAAAACTATTACTGTTACAGAGCTTCCTGTTGGAACTTGGACAAAGGATTACAAGGCATTCCTGGATGAGATATGTGAGAATGATGATAAGAAATCCAGAGAGGCCAAGCGAGAGGCTACAAAGGTAGAGAAGGGTAGTGTATCATCGAAGGGGTCAAAAGGTGGCAAAGAGGAGGTTGAGCCGCTCGGTATTAAGGGATTTGATGACCTTTATAATGATATTGATGTGAAATTCGTCCTATACTTTACAGAAGATGGATATGATGCAGTAAAGGCTGATAGAGAGAAGTTTGAGAAGCGATTCAAGCTCACGAGTAACTGGAAGACTACGAATATGACCTGCTTCAATGCGGACTTTAACATTGTAAAGTATAAGACTGTTGGGGATATTTTAGAGGAATTTGTTGAGAAGCGACTTCCTTTGTATGAGGCGCGGCGACAGAGTATTTTGGAAACTTTGAAGAAGCAGATTACTGAGCTAGACGCTCGGCGGCGCTTTATTCAGGCGATTCTTGAGGATCGACTTATACTTCAGAAGAAGACTGATGAGGAGATTGTGGCGCAACTTAAAATCTGTGATATTCCACCTCTTTCAAATCCTGGAATGGTTGATGAATATGACTCATATGAATACTGTGTAAAGATGCGAATTGACCGTGTAAAACAGGCTGCTGTTGTGGAACTTGATAGACAGATTTCGGATAAACAGGCGGAGATTGATAGGCTAGAGGCTGAAACTGCGTCATCGCTATGGATAGCTGATTTGGATGAGTTTGAGGAGGCGTGGAAGGCTATGTCTACTTTAAGGGCTACTGAAGCGACATCTGTTACAAAGTCGGATGTTATAGGTGGAAAAATAGCTAAGAAGAAAAAGCCTGTAATTGCCAAAAAATAAAAGAAAAGTATACAAATAATAACTAAAAATAGTATATGAAACTATTATATTTTTAGTTGTATAAGGAGACTTTATTAAAGGATTATAAAATTACATTTGGGGTTGGAAGGGAAGTGATTTGGTACCGGCGGAGGACATGCTCATTGGTTGTTGGAGGGGGACAGGTAGATGTGAAATATCATTAAGGTAGTAATTATACTGTTCAATTTCTGACATTATACGGGGAACAGACCATTTTACAACTAGTTGATTTAGTTCTTCCATCTGTCCTTCAATGTTAAACGGATTATTTTTAGCATATTGTAAATACATTGCCCGCATAATCATTTTGATTTCATCTACATCTTGAGGTCCAATAGCCCATTTTTTGGGGCCGCTTATACGGTAGACCTCTTTCTGGATTTCGGACTGAATTATATCCACGTTCTTTCGAGTAAAGAATGCGTCAGAAAGAGCTGTATGGTCCCAGTTGCCCCGGAGCATATCAGAGGCAAAATTTACTTCAGTTTGTTTTGGAAAAGAGAAGCCTGCCGAATCCGGTACGGAACTACCGCCAGCATTCGGGACCGAATTTAAGTTTACACGACCGTTTTGACCGGCATAACCATAGGCGGTATACGGGAGCTGAAAATCAGGAATAGGAGCGCCTGCAGATGAAGACATTCTATCCACCTCGCGTGTTTTTTTTCTAAGCTCTGATTATAAAATGTCCTCTGTAACTCGTTTTCTAAGACAAGTTCCCGTATCTGCCGGTTTTGTTAACCCTGATTCTCTAACCGGCTCGGCTTTAGACTTTGTTCCTACTGCTTCTAACTACGTAGGCAACTACCCCCCTGGGTATGTTGTTCCTGCCGCCGCGACTGGCCTATCAACGGCATTATCTAATGCTAAGCTAGGCAATGCCCAACTTATACTCCGTGATATGGGCAAAACTATCCAGTGCCAGTATGTTGCCACAGTTGGTGGCTCGTTAACCAATGCCCCTACCGGTTTCTTCCGTGAATACCAACTATTAGTACTGTCCCCTATCTCTGCCTCGCAGGGCTACATTGGTGGCACATCTGGAAACACGTTTGGTGTTGCTGGCCCTGCCCCTTCCACGGGTGGCTCATCCACTTACCTCACTTTCTTCTTACCGTCTGTAGTAGCGGGTGTTGGTAGCGCGGTGGCGGCGGCTGTACCAGTTGCGAATGTTAATGCTTCTGGCCAGATGTAAATTGTTAATACTTATTGTATTACTATTTATATTTAGTTAGTAAATCTTTTTAAAAATAATAAAATATTTAATAAATACTTTATTATTTTTAATCTATTTAAAATCTATTTATCTTATACTAATTAAAATGATGAATTCTATGTTAGGTGCTCTTATTGGTGACGCAGCTGGTGCCACTTTAGAATTTTGTCATAAAGAGATTACCGAAGAAATGGCTCTTAAAGCTATGACAATGCCTGGAGGTGGCAATATGCGTGTTGGTCCTGGTCAAATTACGGATGATGGAGAATTAACCCTTACTTTGTGGAGCTCTCTCAATTCTATTGATACCAGTTATCTAGTTCCTATTTTAGACTGCTGGTCATTTGAAACAGATAGTATATGGGGTTTTGCTCCACAAAGTATACCTTCAGATGGCTCAGCTATTAAGAGCCAATGGAGATCTCAAATGCCCATTAGTCTAACACTTATGAAAGGCTATAGAGATTGGTATAAATCAATACCTTTTGATATGGGTCTAACTTGTAATATGGCATTTGAAGCTATTAATGACTTTTTAAGAGGGCAAAATATTCATACGATTCAAGACTGTAAAAATGCTATTAAAACAGCAAATGAAGAATCTGAAGCTAATGGTGCTCTAATGCGTGCTACCGCAATTGCCACTTGGATTGTTACTACACCTGTCGCAACTATTAAAATGGGTATCGAATATGCCAAGGGAGACGCACGACTATCCCATCCATCTATTGTCTGCCAGGAAGTAAATGCGATCTATGTTTTTGCTATTATTCACCTACTTAAAGGGAAGACACCACAAGAAACGCTTGAATTAACTAATAATTTTGTAAATAATGAAATAACTTCAGATAAAGTTAAACTATGGTATTTTGAAGAATCACTTGATATAAGTAATATGGATGCTACAAAACTAATTGGTCATGTTCGTTGGGGCTTTGTAATGGCAATTTATTTTTTGCGCAATCCTCATATATCTTTTGAGGAATCTATTAAGATTACATTAATGAAGGGAGGCGATACTGATACAAATGCCGCAATTGTAGGTGGTATACTAGGAGCTTATCAAAAGATTCCTGAATATATGCTGAGACCTGTATTAGATTTTGACTGTACGATTGATGGTAGACATCATGTAAGACCGGCTGAATATTCAGTCAAAAAAGTTATTGGATACTTAATTTAAGCTGAATCATAAAATAATTATAAGATATTAGAGAAATGCTCACTACCTATTTAGGAATCGCCATAGTTTTAACTATTATAGTTCTTATAGCTGTTTACAGTGGACAGACATTTAATATAGGTCTAGTAATCTATATAATTAGCGCAATTGCAGTTATCGCAGGAGGTACAATTACCGCTTTTAATAGCGGCAAAATACTAGCCGCCATTTTATTCTTTATAGGTGCCCTAAGCATTTTTGTTATATTTGGACTCAAATGGTTTAGCCCTGGATCTCTCTTTGCTAAAACTCCGGTTCCCTGGCCCCCTACGATCAATACATGCCCTGACTATTTAGTATATTACGGTCGTAGTATTAATGGAGTAAAAGTAAATACTTGTATTGATCTAATTGGTGTTAGCAAAAATGGAGGATTAAAGGTATTTCCAAAGGAAGCATTAAGCGATAATACTAAAGTACCAACCGATGCTAATTACTACTTTTCTTTACAAACCGATAATTCCGATGCTAATTCTAAGAATAAGGAACTATGTACAAGAGCTATCACTGCGGGTCTAACCTGGGAGGGAATTACTAACGGTGAAAGCTGTACTACATCTGGTAATGTATCTGTAGCACCAGATAAAAGTGCTAGTACAGCTAGCTGTCCATCATACATTCAAATGCCAACTCCAGCTCCAGCACAATAAGTGCGTAAAAATCATCTTAAAACAATGTACGGATAGAGTGGGTAGAGAATAAAATTCTTCTACTATTAAAGCATTCATAGTTTAGTGGCAGAATTTTACCCTTCCATAATGGAATCAAGGTAACAACGCGGTTTCGATTACCGCTGAATGCATTAATATATATTTTTACATCATATAATGACTTAAAAATATATAATTAATATAGTATAATAACAATGTGGACAGAGAAAGATAAAACTCTTTTTAGAACTATTAATATATTTGGTAAAAAACATTTAGAGAGACAAATTAATGAATCCTCTAAAAAGTTTGCCACTCTTAAAAAACGCCCAGAATTCTTTACTATTTTTGGAAACTACAATTTACAAAAAAATGAATTTGTCTGGTTAAATGGTATGAATAAAATATCTTATAATTTTGTTAAAGGTGGTTACATGCCACTATTTGAATCAAAGGTTACTCTAAAAAAGTTATTTCAACCAGTCGTCCAATTTAATAAAGAAGATATGAATGTAATTCCATATTTAATGGAGGCACTTAATGCCAAATTTTCAGTAGTTCGCTTTAAGAGCCTAACTAATTATATTTATGCTCTTACTATTATTGATGGAATTGAAGAAACGTTTAATTATCAGGAGTTTGATAGCGCTATGATGTTTTATAGAAAGCATGATGAGCTTGATAGATTATATAAAGAAAGA
>Ga0214921_10009728_pt1 | contig 12084 bp, 12 predicted proteins | sample LL1505_MetaG_FD_177992 | JGI IMG/M metagenome (GOLD analysis project Ga0214921, IMG submission 177992) | Freshwater microbial communities from Lake Lanier, Atlanta, Georgia, United States - LL-1505 | ecosystem: Environmental > Aquatic > Freshwater > Lake | place: USA: Georgia | collected... | reverse complement strand
AGAAGAGGCTGCCGAAGCATTTATGAAGTTCATGGCTACGAGAGGGAAGTAAATGTCACTTCAAGGTAAGCGGATATTTGTCACGGGCGGATCTCGAGGAATCGGTCTCGCTATCGCTCTACAAGCTGCTCGTGATGGTGCCGCTATCGCTATCGCCGCTAAAACATCCGATCCCAACCCTAAGTTGCCTGGCACGATTCACACGGCAGCCGAAGAGATCCGTGCTGCAGGTGGAACTGCCCTTCCCATTCAATGTGATTTGCGAGATGAAATTCAGATTGCTGATGCAGTCGCACAGGCGGCAAAGGAATTTGGCGGGATAGACATTCTTATCAACAATGCCAGCGCAATAAATCTGACTCGTACTGAGGACACACCTGCAAAGCGCTTTGACCTCATGTTCGATGTCAATGTGCGCGGAACTTTTCTCACTTCCCAAGCAGCTATTCCTTATTTGCGAGAATCTGCTGCAGCGGGGCGTAACCCACATATCTTGACTCTTTCACCACCTCTTTCGATGAAGGCTAAATGGTTTAAAAATCACGTCGCGTACACGATGGCCAAATATGGAATGAGTATGTGCGTTCTTGGTATGTCAGAAGAGTTCAAGCGAGATGGAATCGCAGTCAATGCACTGTGGCCGCGAACTGCGATTGATACTGCAGCTCTACAGATGATTCCGGGAGTAGATACTGCAGCCTGCCGCACTCCGGAAATCCTTGCTGACAGCGCCTACATCATCCTCAATCGCAACTCTAAGGAATGTTCAGGTAACTTCTTTGTCGATGATGAGGTTCTCGCCTCCGAAGGAATTACCGAACTTGAAAAGTATTCGGTTGTTCCAGGCACAAAAGATTTCTTACTCGATTTCTTCCTTGATTAAGAAATCCTAAGGGCAATCCTTTAACCTAATGTCATGAACTTAGAGCTCAATGGAACCAACGTTATTCACGAAAGTGAACGACAAGGCAAGCCATCGTCGCTCTTTTGGCCATGGTGTGGTGCAAACGTTTCACTTTTGGCCCTTTCATATGGATCTTTCTTTCTTGGATTTGGAATCTCATTTTGGCAGGCCACGCTTGCCGCGCTCCTTGGAACAGTTCTCTCATTCCTATTAGTTGGCGTCAGTTCGCTTGCAGGTAAGAAATCAAATGCACCAACAATGGTCTTATCTCGCGCAACTTTTGGCGTGAAAGGAAATCTCTTACCTGGCGCCCTCTCGTATCTGATATTTGTTGGCTGGGAGACAGTCTTAGTCTCCCTTGCAACACTGGCAACGGGCACAGTTTTTATGAGAGTTGGCCATCTCGAACACAACACTGCAATGGTAATTGGATTCGTACTCTCAGTTGCGCTTACAGTTTCTGCCGGAGTTCTTGGCTTTGATGTCATTATGAAGTTGCAACGTTATCTGACAGTAATCACACTTGTCATGACTTTGGTCTATATCGCGCTGACTTTCTCTCACGTTGATTGGAACATTTTGACTGCCATGAAGTCTGGCTCGCTTCAAGGATTTATCGGTGCTCTTATCTTTGGAGCAACGGGAATTGGGCTCGGGTGGGTTAACTCTGCGGCAGATTACTCACGATACCTTCCTCGAACAGTTGCAAGTCGCGCCGTCGTTGGCTGGACTGTATTTGGCGCATCCATTGTCCCGATCATCCTTGTTATTTATGGAGCTGCGCTATCTGGCAGCGGTAAAGATTTATCCGAAGCAATTGCAAACGACCCGATTGGCGCACTCACCACGATTCTTCCTACGTGGTATTTGGTGATTTTTGCTCTTGTAGCGATTCTAGGTTTAGTAGGAGGTGCAATTCTTGATCTCTACTCTTCAGGCTTAACGCTGATTTCACTTGGACTGCCAGTCAAGCGACATGTAGCAGCATCATTTGACGCTGTGCTTATGTTGATTGGAACTATCTACTTCGTCTGGATAGCCGATGACTTTTTCTTCCCCTTCCAAGGCTTTCTCATCACACTTGGCGTGCCCATTGCGACGTGGTCAGCGATTTTTGTTACCGATGTACTGATGCGAAAGAGCTATCACGAAGTAGATCTCTATAAGCAAGATGGTCGCTACGGTGCTTGGAATTGGGGCTCTATCGCTGTCATGGCAATCGGTTCGATTGTCGGCTGGGGATTTGTCACCAACAACTTTGCTAGTTGGCTTTCATGGCAAGGCTATTTCCTTGGGGTTATCGGAGGAAAAGACGGAGCCTGGGCATATGCAAATCTAGGAGTTTTCTTTGCCTTGGTCATTGGATTTATTGGTTACTACTGTGTCGCGCGAGTTACTGTAAAGAGACAGGAAAACGCTTAAGCCACAGAACTCCACAGAGCCCAGAGACGATAGCTGCAAAGAAGAGCCCCATGCGAACTTGGGTTAGTTCGCTCTCGGTTTGTAGAGTTATTTCTGCAATTACCAGTGAGACGGTGAGTCCCATACCTGCCAGAAATCCAACTCCCACAATCTCCTTAAGGTCAAGTGCTGGTGGAAGTCGAAGCGATGTAATTCGAGTACAGAGGTAAGTGAAGAGAGTAATTCCCGCCACCTTTCCTAGCACGCGAGCAATCACAACCGCAATCGAAATCTTCTCGGTTGACATAGAGAAATCCAATTTTGTCAGCAAATTAATGAAGATGTAGATAGGGATAATCACAAAGGTTGCTATCGGCGAGAGGATTGAAATCAGTCGATGTCGCATCGGCGCGATAAAGCCGATGGCGGCCGCACCTAGGGTGTAGATAGCACTCGCAAGGTGAAGATCTTCTCTAAAGAAGATTCCAATGACAACGAGCGAAAAGAAATCATCCGCAACCGCAAGTGTTAAGAGAAAGAGCCTTACTGCAGGGTTGACTCGCTTTCCTAAGAGGCTCAATGCACCTATAGCTAGCGCGACATCAGTGGGCATCGCCACCGCCCATGCTGATGAACCTGGAATCAAAGCGATAAAAATGAGTGCAGGCAAAACCATTCCGCCTAGAGCGGCTATAGCTGGAAGAGTTGCATCCTTTGGTTTCGAAAGTCCTTCACGAATTTCCAAGCCAATCAGCACGAAGAATATAAAGGTCAGAATTTCCGAAAGCATGAGCAAAGAGTATCGCCCGCCACCATGGAGGTGACGGGCGAAAAGAAAACGTTATTTAGGCGGCGATTTCGAACTCTTCTTCGTTTGTAAGTGAAGAAATACTTGCCATCGACTCTTGGACTGGTGGCTTATCGAGGCCCAAGATCGCAACGGCTGCGAGAGTAAGAAGCATGAGCGCTGGAAGGATGAGAACGATTGCCATGGTGAACTCCTTTTTCCTGTTAACAGTTCTTGCTGTTATGGGTGAAGAATGATGCAGCCACCTGAAATACCCCATCATTTAACCTGAACCAATCCTGTGAATCTCTTCTTTGCCCGGGTTGGAGAGCAGGGATAACAGCTTGGCGCTCAGAAAAGCAAGAACCCCGCCATTTCTGACGGGGTTCTTGGAGCGATCGCTCTTAGATGTCGTAGTAGAGCTCGAACTCAGCTGGATGTGGACGTAGTCGAACATAATCAACTTCATTCTTACGCTTCCACTCAATCCATGTTGCGATGAGATCTTCTGAGAAGACGCCACCCTTTGTGAGGAATTCATGATCTTTCTCGAGTGAATTCAAAACAGCATCGAGTGAACCAGGAACTTGAGGAATTGCTGCTGCTTCTGCTCCTTCGAGTTCGTAGAGATCCTTATCAACTGGGGCAGGTGGTTCGATCTTGTTGACGATTCCATCGATACCAGCCATGAGCATCGCAGCAAATGCGAGGTATGGGTTAGATGATGGATCTGGGCAACGGAATTCGATGCGCTTTGCCTTTGGTGATGTTCCTGTAATTGGGATACGGATACATGCAGAGCGGTTACGAGCTGAGTAAACAAGGTTTACTGGAGCTTCGTATCCTGGAACTAAGCGACGATATGAGTTAACGGTTGGATTTGTGAATGCAAGAAGTGAAGGAGCATGCTTCAAGAGTCCACCGATGTACCAACGTGCCATATCAGAGAGATCACCGTATGTGCCTGCTTCGAAGAAGAGTGGCTTTCCATCTTTCCAGAGTGACTGGTGAACGTGCATACCTGAACCGTTATCTCCGAAGAGTGGCTTTGGCATAAATGTGGCGGTCTTTCCGCCTTCCCACGCAACGTTACGAATGATGTACTTAAATTTCATCAACTCATCGCCTGCACGCAGGATGTCGGTGAAACGGTAGTTGATCTCCATCTGGCCAGCTGTTCCGACTTCGTGGTGTGAACGCTCTACCTGTAGTCCTGCACGGCCGAGCTCCATCACCATTTCATCACGTAGATCTGCAAACTGATCTGTTGGAGAAACAGGGAAGTAACCACCCTTAATACGTGTGCGATAACCACGGTTAGGTGTTCCATCTGGATCTGCAACGATGCCTGTATTCCAAGCACCTTCATATGAATCAATGTGGTGGTAAGCCTCGTTCATACCTGTCTTAAAGCGAACCGCATCAAAGACGTAGAACTCTGCTTCTGGAGCAAAGAATGCCTGATCTGCGATACCTGTTGACTTCAAGTAATCCACTGCCTTCTTCACGACGCCACGTGGATCGCGAGAGTAAGGAGTGTTATCGATTGGATTGTGAACTGAGAAGATGATGACCAAAGTCTTTTCAAGACGGAATGGATCAATAAAGGCTGATTCTGGCACAGGAAGCAACTTCATATCTGATTCGTTGATTGCTTGGAATCCGCGAATTGATGAACCATCGAACATGAGACCTTCTGTGAAGACCGCTTCGTCAAATGATTCAACAGGAACGTTGAAGTGGTGCTGAATACCTGGAAGATCCGTAAATCGTACGTCGACGAGTTTTACATCTTCCTTCTTAATGTATGCAAAAATTTCTGAAGAATTCTTAAACATATTGTGTACTCCAATTGAGGCTGTTTATCGCCCAGCTGACTCAACATTGAGTACCGCTGATGGAGTGAAGGCTAGTTCGCCCGAGTAAAAAAGTCATAATTTTGGTGTTACAACCGTGTTACATCAGCGTTGGATGGCTCACATCGCAACCAGTGGTCCCAGCGACTAGGCTCGCCACATGTATCCACGCGTAAGCCAAGGTCGTCGCCTGCTTGGGATTACCATCGATTGGCTCGCCTGTTACGCCATCGCCCTTGGCTTCTTTGCGGGTTCGGGGTCATTCTCAGATCGCGTGCCTCATGCCCGCATTCCGGTCTTGATCCTTCTCTTTGCTGAGTACAGCTTGCTCGTCGCTTTTGGAGGCGCCTCTTTCGGACATCGCATCGTCGGTCTTAAAGTGATTCGATTTTCAGATGGAGGAGTAGCAACGCCTCTTCAAGCATTGATTCGCGGAGCACTTCTGATGCCGCTCATTACCGCAATTACATTTGATGAGAATGGGCGCGGAATTAACGAACGATTTTCAAATACGGTGTTGGTACAAACTCGCTGATTCCTTGCACTTTAGCGAATCTTGACTCCCTTTGGCATAGGTCCCTTTGGAATTGGCATAGACATTCCACCTACTGCTTTCAGACGTGCACGAACTTCGCGCATCTGTTGAGTAGAGAGCTTTTTAGGAAGTTTGGTGAGGTGCTTCTGCAATTTACGAATCGGAACTTGGCCATCTCCATCACCGACATAAACCTCTGTGATGGGAACTCCAGGGGCAAAGCGTTCTGATTTTTTCTTCTCATCGTGCATCATCTGGCGAACAGCAAATCCACCTTCACCAGTAAGAACAATACCGGCGCGACCTACGCTGCGATGGACCATATCTTGTTGACGATTCACTGCGACTGCAGGAGTTGTTGTCCATCCTTTTCGGATAGCCATGAGAACGCTTGCTCCTGCACCAATCTGACCTTCAATTGATGCATAAGCTGCAGATCCTGCGACTCGGGTAAAGAAGAACATTGTAGCTAGCGCCGCAAGTGGAATTGTGACAAAGCCACCGTAGACAGGATGTCCGAGGACTATTCCAAGGACAACTCCGATGAAAAGAACAACGATAAAAATACCGGCTAGCGCTCCGCCTATCCATGGTTTTACAGAACTGGTGACTTTGTAGGCATCACGGAATGTCTGAAAACGGGGAGTCTTATTTTTTGCTTCTTTGCTCTTCTTCTTAAACATGATCGTTAGTTTAGGGGAGCAGGGGCTGTACCACCAAGGCGTACGGGTGCCCAGCGCTGACCCTCATGTGAATCTGGATACTTTTCTTGCACTTCGTGGAGCATTTTCAACATAGTGTCGCGAAGTAACTTTTCGCCAGCCTCGACATCAGTTTTCTTATCGAAGTAGAGAGGTTCTCCAAAAGCGACTGAAATGGGCACATTCTTGCGACGTAAATTGCGCTTTACCTTCTTAGTCCAAATGCGTTGTGAACCCCAGACGATTGTTGGAATTACAGGAACGCCTGCCCCCATAGCCAATCGGACCGCACCTGATTTAAGTTCCTTAATCTCAAAGCTGACAGAGATTGTTCCTTCAGGAAATATGCCGATGATTTCACCAGCGCGTAGTGCGCGTAGTGCGGTGACAAAGGATGCTGAGCCATTGGCACGATCTACTGAGATGTGATGCATCCCGCGCATGAGTGGACCAGCTAATTTGTTATCAAAAATTTCTTTCTTCGCCATGAATCGCACATATCGTCCAGCTGGTAGCGCCGCTGTTCCTGCAAGTGCGAAATCTAAATAACCGACATGATTGATTGCCAAAATTGCCCCACCATCACGCGGGATATTTTCTTCACCCTCAAAATCAAATCTAAGCCCGAGGTATCGCCAGAAAGCTTTGATGGCGACAATAACTGGGGGATAGACGAGATCAGCCACGTGCGCTTCGCTTTTCTAGCGCCTGCTTGTAAAGACGCCCAGCGCGATATGAACTTCGCACTAATGGACCGCTCATTACTCCACTAAATCCAATGCCCTCTGCCTCTTTTGCAAGTTCGACAAATTCATCTGGCTTTACCCAACGCTCAACCGGGTGGTGCTTATTTGTAGGCCGCAGGTACTGGGTAATAGTGATCAGATCACAACCTGCAGCATGTAAATCGATTAGCGCTTGTGATACCTCTTCACGAGTTTCGCCGAGACCTAAAATCAGATTGGACTTGGTGATCAGACCAAAATTACGAGCTTGAGTGATGACATTAAGTGAGCGCTCATAGGTAAATGCCGGGCGGATACGCTTAAAGATTCGTGGCACCGTTTCAAGATTATGAGCAAAAACTTCAGGACGAGTTTCAAAAACTTCATTGAGATAAATAGGATTTCCGCTGAAATCTGGGGCAAGCATTTCTACACCTGTACCCGGGTTGAGTTCGTGAACTTTGCGGATGGTCTCGGCGTAGAGCCATGCACCTTCATCGTCGAGGTCATCACGAGTAACGCCGGTAATAGTTGCGTACTTCAAACCCATCGACTGAACTGATTCAGCTACGCGACGTGGTTCATCTCTGTCGAGTTCTTCAGGTTTTCCTGTATCAATATTGCAGAAATCGCAACGCCGAGTACAACGCTCGCCACCGATAAGAAAAGTAGCCTCTTTATCCTCCCAACATTCAAAGATATTAGGGCAGGCAGCTTCTTGGCAGACTGTGTGAAGACCCTCGCTCTTCACAAGAGATCGAAGACGGGTGTATTCAGGGCCCATATTGGCGCGAGTCTTAATCCACTCGGGCTTTCGCTCAATCGGAGTCTCGGTATTGCGCGCTTCGATACGAAGTAACTTACGACCTTCGGGTGCGATAGTCATGCGCTCACCTTCATAAGAGATTCAAATACATACTTTTCTACGACGGGCATTACATCAATTGTTGAAATATCTCGCGAGAGTTCAACGGCCATTGAGGTAACTGCTGCATCACTGATGCCGCAGGGGATGATTCTATTAAATGGTTCGAGCTCCGGATTTACATTGAGCGCAAATCCATGCATCGTCACACCTTGGGCAACACGGATTCCGATAGCTGCAATCTTGCGATCTCCACGTTCGTCACGTACCCACACCCCAGAGCGACCATCAACTCGTTGGGTATGTATTCCAAACTCTGCACATACTGAGATAAGTGCCGCTTCGATTTCGCGGACAAATCCCACAAGTTCAGTGGGCTTTGCCAACCTCACAATGGGATATCCAATGAGTTGGCCGGGTCCATGCCACGTGATTTTTCCCCCGCGATCAACATCAATGACGGGTGTTCCATCAGTGGGTTTTTCCCACTCTGTTGTTCTCTTTCCTGCGGTGTATACCGATGGATGTTCGAGAAGAATCAGGGTATTGGGGCGGATGCCTTGCGAGACTTCGGAGTGGATTGCTCTTTGATGTGAAAGGGCTTCGGAATATTCGACTAATCCAGCACGAGATAACGCCAGAGGCGACTTCGTTAATTCTGTCTGTGAAGTGGCGCTAAATGTGGGCACGAGTACAGCCTAAAGGTAGGCTAGCGCTCTCGCGAATTGCGCATCATTATCAGCCCGAAAGGCCCTCTTCTATCGTGTCAAATAACACCGTTCATAACTCTCGCAAGCCCTTTGCCATCGCAATGCTGGTGGTCATCGTCTGGTTCATGATCACAGGCGTCTTCGGACCACTCTTTGGCAAGCTCTCAACGGTTCAAGAGAATAACAATTCATCCTTCTTGCCAAAAGGCGCAGAAGCAACTCTTGCAGCCGATCAGATAAAGACCTTCTCTAAAGAAGATTCATTTAATTTTCCGACCTTGATTCTTTTCGAGGGAAAGGTCAACCCTGCATCCCTGGCAGCAATCAATGAACATATGGCTGGAGTAGGTGCGCTTAGACTCGACGGAACTGATGCAAAAATTTCTGATTATCTGGCTCCAGGACAGACCATCACAGTATTTCCTTCTCAAGATGGCCAGGCAATTCTGGCCAATGTGCCACTCGACGGTAATGCGATTGCAAAGACTTTACCGAATGAGAAGCCAGTACTTCCAGCGGTAGTTGATGCGCTTCGTGCAGATATCAAACCAATTGCAGAGGCAAACGGCGTAACTCACTATGTCACTGGACCTGGTGGATTACTTGGCGATCTCTTCGGAGCATTTGGCACGCTTGATTCCTCGCTTCTTCTGACGACGCTAGGTGTTGTCGCAGTTATTTTGATTGTGGTGTATCGCTCGCCAGTGCTCTGGATCATTCCACTGCTGTCTGCGATGTTCGCGCTCTCGACTGCCGGTGGAATTGTCTATTTGCTAGCGAAGAACAACATCATCGATGTTGATGGTCAATCACAGGGAATTCTTTCGGTTTTGGTGATTGGTGCCGCAACCGACTATGCGTTATTACTCATTGCACGTTATCGCGAAGAACTTCATCATCATGAGAGTCGTTTTGATGCAATGCGCTCGGCCTATAAAGGAGTTTGGGAACCAATCTTGGCATCAGGTTCAACCGTCTCAATCTCGCTTCTCATTCTTCTCTTTAGCCAGCTTACAAACACTGCAGGCCTAGGACCGATAGGTGCAATCGGAATCGTGTGTGCAATGTTTACTATTCTTACTTTGCTTCCAGCATTGCTCTTGGTATTTGGCCGATGGATCTTTTGGCCTCGTATTCCACGCAATGATGGTGATGACCATGTGATGTCAGGTCCTTGGTCAAAGGTGGCAGGTGCTATCGGAAGACAGCCACGACGTGCGTGGATTACGACTGGTGTCATTCTCTTGCTCTTTGCATTTGCTTCAACAACTCTTAAGGCAGATGGAATCGGAACAGTCGATACATTTACTGGAAATCCCGAATCTGTTGTCGGCCAGAAGTTATTGACGAAACACTTCCCGGGTGGCGAAGGCGATCCCACACAAGTGGTCGTAGCTGTCGACAAAGTCGAGGCAGTGACTGCGGCGCTGAAGAACGCTCCAGGTGTAACCGATGTGACTCCACAACTGGATGGGATTCCTATTCCAGGACAGCCACTTCCTGCGATGAAAGTGGTCAATAACAGAGCGATTCTCAATGTCACATTGGATAAAGCGCCCGACAGCGTTGATGCGGGAAATGACATTCCCGAAATTCGTCGTTTAGCTCATGCAGCGGATGAGACATCACTTGTAGGTGGCACTAGTGCGGTCTATTACGACGTACGAACAGCGAATAAGCGCGACAATCAGACGATCATCCCTATCATTTTGATTGTCATTACTTTGATTCTTGGGCTACTTCTGCGCAGCATCCTCAGCGCGGTTGTGCTGCTTGGAACAGTGGTCTTGTCCTACTTTGCAACTCTCGGAGTATGCGCCCTGGTCTTCAACCATATATTTGGATTTGCTGGAGGAGATAACTCATTCCCACTCTTTGCATTTATCTTCTTGGTTGCACTCGGTATCGACTACAACATCTTCTTGATGACGCGTGTTCGTGAAGAGTCACAGAAGATTGGTACTCGCGCTGGTGTAATTAAGGGAGTGACCGTCACTGGTGCTGTGATTACATCTGCTGGAATCGTCCTCGCTGCAACATTTGCAGTACTTGGGCTACTTCCACTTGTTCCACTTGCCGAATTAGGCTTTGCAGTCGCCTTCGGTGTTCTGCTCGACACAATTATCGTTCGCTCAATCTTGGTTCCAGCGCTGGTTCATGAGATTGGGCCAAAGATTTGGTGGCCTTCCAAATTACAGAATAAGTAATGTGTGATGCGCGCTGGAATTGCCGGGTATGGGTTGTCAGGTCGCTCGTTTCATGCACCCTTACTCAAAGGGTGTGGATTTGAGGTCGCAGCAGTTCTTACTGGCAATTCAACGCGCGCACGCCAAGCAAAAGAGGATTTTCCGCTCACTAAGGTAACGACAGATTTTAGTGATCTCCTTGCGCAGCAATTGGATTTGGTTGTTATTGCTTCTGCCAACGCGGTTCATGCAGACCATGCCCTGTCGGCAATCAAAGCTGGAATTCCAGTCGTCGTAGAAAAACCAATGGGCCGCACACTTGCGGAAACAGAGATGATTCTGACTGCCAGCGAGAAATCTGGCGTTCCGGTCACTGCTTTCTATAACCGCATCTGGGATAGCGATATCTTGACTGTGAAAAAAGTCATCGCACAAGGAATCATTGGAAAAGTATTTCGTTGTGACTCACGCTTTGAGCGATTTCGTCCTCAACTCAATGCTGCTGCGTGGAGAGAAACGCTGACACCTGCAGAAGGTGGAGGTCTCTTACTCGATCTGCAGACTCATCTGATCTCTACTGCACTCGATTCATTTGGTTCCGCAGAGCTGACCTACGCGAGTGTCAGAAAGATTCGCGGGGAATCCGAAGATGATGTGGTCTTACATTTGCGACATCACTCCGGCGTTGATTCATATTGCTCGGTCAGCGCCATCTCGGGTTCTGTGGGTCCTCGTATTCGACTTCTGGGCACCGAAGGCGCACTCATTATTGAAGAGTTGGATCTACAAGAAGCTCTCTTACGCGCCGGAAATTATCCTGAAGGTGGCATCTGGAACGTTCCTACATCTTCGAAGGCATACATCCAGCGAGGCGATTCTCGCGAAGAGATTGAAGCCGTCCCTGGTAATTACGGTTACTTCTATCTAGCAGTTGCTGGTGCACTTGAAGGTAAGAATGATTGGCCGATTTCTCCAGATCAGATTCGAGCTGTTGCCACAATCATTGATAAGGCTCGTGAGATTAGTGTCAGATAAGAAAGTTGCAATTATTGGCGCAGGACTTGCAGGGCTGAGCGCAGCAGTTACTTTGCAAGATGCAGGGATAGAGGTAGAAGTCTTTGAATCCAGCGACCGAGCAGGAGGAAGAGTTGCAACCGATCTCATTGATGGTTACAGATTAGATCGCGGATTTCAGCTCATCAATGCTCGATATCCCGAGCTTGTTCGACTTGGAATAATGAATGAACTTGATTTTGTTCGTGCACCACGAACGGTAGATATTTCACTTGGAGACAAGAGAATTTCGTTGGGAGATCCTCGCTCGCACCCTTTCTCAGCACTGAATGCGTCAACTGGTTCGCTCTTTACCAAAATTCGATTTATTTCATATCTGACTTCACCTTCACAATCCGGG
>Ga0214921_10009727_pt1 | contig 12089 bp, 6 predicted proteins | sample LL1505_MetaG_FD_177992 | JGI IMG/M metagenome (GOLD analysis project Ga0214921, IMG submission 177992) | Freshwater microbial communities from Lake Lanier, Atlanta, Georgia, United States - LL-1505 | ecosystem: Environmental > Aquatic > Freshwater > Lake | place: USA: Georgia | collected 2015-05-28 | reverse complement strand
GGTGCAGTACCTGTATTTTGAAAATGTATGGTATAGGTAAACCAATCGTTGTAGCCGGGTAACACATCTGTTGGATACACTTCTTTTAGGTTAGGGTCGTACGAGTTTACAACGTTGTAGCAGAAATCATATTCGTTGTTGCTTGTATCTGCATCTAATGGCGTTGTTGCAATGCTTACATGCACACATATTTGATTACCTGCTTGTGCAGTAGTATCAGTCAATAATTTCAAACCAAATGATGTTGGTGTGATACTATCAAAATTGGCAATAGAATAAGTAAAAGTATTGCCGCTTATTGTTGGTGTTAATGCTCCAATAGTAGGTGCAACATAAGTAATAGGACCAGCAATATTAATTGTAACTGTGCCTGAATAATTCGTTGAGTCACAGTTTAAATTGTACCAAATTAAATCATTAGCTAAATTAGTATTAACAGTATGTACTTGCCCGGGATGCACCCAACCTTGGCGAGTTACAGAATGAACATAAATATCATTTGCAGTATCACACACCACAGGAAAATTAATATTGGCAATTGTTTGATTTGCAGAATCTAAATGCACTGTTTGGTTGTTTGCTAGCCCACAAGCAATATCCAATGGCAATAAAACATCGTTTATTTTTACTTTAAAGCTATCTGGTTGTAATGCTGCAAAACTATATACTCCGTTTATGGTGTAACTCAAAGCCAAAAAATTGTTTTGGGTATCATATAACTTCACAGGAATATTTTGAGTGTTCCAATCGGTAATATTGTAAGTACAATTGCTATTCAAATCAGTATAAACACTGCCAACAATATTTGCAACACTTTGGCAATTATTTGGGTTGTTGATAGGGTCATTTTCCATACACAAAGGCAAACCTAAACTGTAGTTGGTTTGGTTGGGAACGCAAGTCAGGGGGTTATTGGAAATAAGCGCAGTGTTTGCTTGAGGCAGATTGACTAGACAAGAAATATTATTGTTGGAAACAACGAAAACTTGCATTTGTTCTGGCACTTGTGGTATGCTAATTAATTGATTGAATTGGCAATATAATGTTTGCAAAGCAAGTGGCAATACTGGTAGACTGCTTAATTGGTTATAGTAACAATAAATGGTTTGCAATGTAATCGGCAATGCTGGTAGACTGCTTAATTGATTGAGACCACAATCTAAATACTGTAAATACAAAGGAGGTAAGTCAGGCAAAGTTGTCAATTGATTACTATAGCATTCTAATTGGTGCAACATCGAAGGTAATACTGGAAGGTTAATTAGTTGATTGAAGTTACAATTTAGAACCTGCAAAGAGTTTGGCAATGTTGGAAGACTGCTTAATTGGTTGTTACTACAGAATAAGGCTTGCAGAGAATTGGGTAAGGCAGATAGGCTGCTTAATTGATTATCATAACATCTTAAAGTTTGTAGCAGGTTTGGCAACGCTGGTAGACTGCTTAATTGGTTTCCACTGCAGTTTAAATCAAGCAGAGAATTGGGCAAAGCAGGAAGATTAATTAACTGATTATTGAAACAGTATAATACCTGTAAAGAATTTGGTAAAGTTGGCAAGTTGTTTAATTGATTTTGACAACAATCTATATATTGCAATGAATTTGGCAAAGAGGTAATATTGCTTAATTGATTGTCAAAACAAAATAATATCTGCAAAGAATTAGGCAAAGAAGGCAAAACGGTTAATTGATTATAAGCACAATATAAATATTTTAAGCTATCAAAATATTCAATGCCTATTAAACTCATAATGTTCAAACTATTAAGTACAACAGTATCCTCATTCACAATCCCACTACAAGTCGTATCCATCTGGTTCCCACTCATACAACTCGGGTAATTTTGTGTAAGCCAAGTTACAAAGTTTGCATCAGGTATGGTTACGTATTGGGCTTTCACTGTTGGCGAATTATAAATTATAAATGATAAATTGAGAATTAATAGGAGTGTAAATTTCTTCATGTGATGAATTATTTATGGTTGATGAATGTAGTTTTATAATGAAGCAATAATTTCTTTTAGTGTTTTAGTATCAATGCTATCAAATTCCGATTTGTCGTAAATGGTAAGTAGATAAACTTCTTTATTTTCATTTATCAAATAGGTTATTATTCTTGCGCCGCCTCTTTTACCTTTTGTTTTGCTTTTTATAGAAAGTCGAATTTTATAAGTTTGGTTTCCCAGTTGTTTTCCCGTTTGTGGGTTGTGTTTTAGAACATTTTCTAACGCTATCAACTCAGCTTTTAACGAATGGTATTTTTTAAGCAATTGTTTTGCTTCTTTCTTAAATCGCTGTGTTGGAATAATACTATAACTCATCTAAAAACTGTGACAGGTTTTGCTTTTTAGACTTTTGCTTTTGCATCATCTCAACCTCGGCAAATGCATCTTGCAATTGATTTTTTATCTTTAATGATTGTTCGTATTTCTTTACTCGCTGCATTAGTTTCTGCCAATCTAAGTAAGGCATTTGCACCGCACTTGTATTACCTTTTACATCGTGTACATATTGTATTGCTATTTTCATGCTATAATAATTTTAAGTTCAAATTTAAAATATTTTGCTTAATCAACTCAACAAATTTTGCATCAGTTATGCTAACCTATAGGGCTTTCGCTGTTGGCGTATTAAAAATTAAGAATTAAAGATTGAGGATAAATAGGGGTGTAATTTTCTTCATAAAGAACGTTTATTTTAAAATCAATTATAAAATATGATTAGTAATGGCAAATGGCGTTGAATGAATATGCCCCATTTTCCTCCAAATCAGCAGAAATTTCCTTTTCGATGAAGGCTCCTAACTTTATAATCCGAATTCCCATACTTTACCCTGAAGATTTAGTGGCTTTTGTTTACTCATTTCCTTCCTCCGTTAAGGAGCTACTAATTATTAAGTAATTTTTCCTTCCTCCGCTAGGGAGTAATCAATTATTGGGAAATTTTTTCTTCCTCCGCTAAGGAGCAAAGAATAAATAAAAGTTTTTCCTACTGGAAGCAAATCGAATCATATTTCTACAAAACAGCAAAATCTGCCTAGAAACTCTTTTTGTCCATGGTTGCCTTTTTCGCCAACAAAAGTAATTTGCATGTTGGCCATGACGCTAACATAGTAAAGAAACTATTTACCAATTGCGGTTCATGAGTTTGCTACAATTAGCCAAAACTATCAGTGAAGAAAAGTATTTTGTATTGACCCCAAACATTGCTTTTTACGTATCTGTAAGCGTGATTAAACTATATTTGAAACGTTTAGTCCAAAACACAAATAAAATATTATGACACAAACACTACCTAAATTATTCCTTGCAATTTGTGTTGCAACCATTTCCATCATCGCTGTTAAAGCACAAAGCCCAACGCTGGTGCGCGATATTAGAACTGGAAGTAACAGTAGTAGTCCGTATGGATTAACAGTAATTGGCAATACAATTTTTATGGCAGCCAACAATGGTTTTAACGGTACCGAACTTTACAAATCCGATGGTACAACCAGCGGAACAGTAATAGTAAAAGACATCAACACAACCAGCGGAACAAGCAGTAGTTGTCAGTTTTTTGTAAACCTAAATGGCACATTGATTTTTGTGGCTGATAACGGCACCAATGGTTTCGAAATTTGGAAAAGCGATGGTACCCTAGCAGGTACATCTATAGTTACAGATATCAATTCTGGTAGTAATGATTCAAACCCTACCAGCTTAACTGTTGTAGGTAATTACGTTTACTTTTCGGCAACCAATGGCACCGATGGTATTGAGTTATGGCGCACAGATGGAACAGCTGCAGGCACCCAAATGGTAAAAGATGTATGGGCTGGCAGCGGAAATGGTTCGCCAGCATATTTGGTAAATGTAAATGGCACTTTATTTTTTCAAGCTAACGATGGCTTTAATGGTGTTGAACTTTGGAAAAGTGATGGAACAAATGCAGGGACAACAATTGTAAAAGATATTTATTTAGGATTTAATTCATCCAACCCAAATGGCTTAACAAACATCAATGGAACACTTTACTTTACTGCCGAAACAGCTAACCAAGGTGGTGAGCTTTGGAAGAGTAACGGAACAAGTTCGGGTACTGTATTAGTGAAGGACATAAACACTGGAACGGCAGCATCTAATCCAAGTGGATATACATTGGCTGGTAGTAATATATTTTTTAGTGCCTATACACCAAATGATGGTTACGAACTTTGGAAAACGGATGGTACTTCAACAGGTACATCTCAAGTAAAAGATATTAATAATGGTCCAAATGGTTCTAGTTTATCTAGTCCATTGGTGGTGAATGGTCAATTATATTTTAGTGCAACAGATGGCGCTTTTGGTAATGAATTGTGGACAAGCAACGGAACATCTTCTGGAACATTTATGCTTTCAGATATTAATCCTGGCAGTGCAAACAGCAATCCTACTGCAATGGCGCAATATGGAAATGTACTTTACTTTAGAGCAACTACTGCTACTACTGGTGCCGAGATGTATCGCAGTGATGGAACAGCATCAGGTACAATATTAATATCTGATATGGCACTGGGCACAATCAGCAGTGATGCGGGTGGATTTGTAAACATGAATGGAACTTTATATTTTCCGGCAAACGATGGCGTGGTTGGTAGAGAGCTATTCAAATACACTCCACCACCATGTGTGCCATCAAATGCAAACCTTGTAGTTACTGATGCTACAGCTTGTGCAGGACAAGGCAACACAGTAAATATTTCTATTAATAATACAGAAGCGGCAACATACTACCAACCATTTTATGGACAAATACCCGTAGGCGCAAGCATTGCAGGCGTTGCTGGTCAAAATATTTCACTCTCAATGTTATGTAATGCCCTTGCTTATGATGCAAATGACATCATCATTAAAGTTACTAAAAATGGCTGCCCTGCTACACAACTAAACGATACAGCTATTGTAACCATTACTGGAACTCAAGACCAAAATGTAAGTGTGACAGGTGGCGTTGTTTGTAGCGGAAACGGTGCTTACGTGCAATTGGGAGCAACGCAATTAGGAGTTGTCTATCAAGCAAAAATAAACGGAACATTGGTTGGTTTAGCCATTACTTCTTTAGGAGGCGACACATCATTATTTATTCCTTCAGCAAGTTTATCGCTTGGCGCAAATGAGGTATATGTAAATGCTAGTGGCACACAAAATTGTCCGGATGTAGAGTTATTAGATTCTGCATTGGTAATAGTAAGCGCTACACCAAGTAATGCAAGTACTACAGGAGTAATAGTTTGTGGTAGCGGTGCTGCAACCCTTACTGCAAGTGGTGCGCAAAACAACCAAACTTACTATTGGTATACAACTGCATCTGGCGGAAACCCAATTGCAGGTGCAACCAATGCAACTTATACTACACCTATTTTATTAACTACAACAACCTATTATGTATCATTAGTAAAACAAAATGGTTGCGAAAGTACCGCAAGAACTGCTGTTACAGCAACTATTAGTGCATTACCACAAGTGTTGCCAACAGCTACTGCAGCAAGTAATTTAAACATCTGCGGAAGCGGAAACACAACTATCTTTTTGCAAGGTGCAACTGCAAACGAAACTTATCGTTGGTATTCAGTAGCTTTGGGAGGTAATGCAATTGCAGGTACTACAGGCAATTCATATACCACACCATCTATCAGCACAAGTAGTATTTACTACCCATGTTTGGTGAATTCTGATGGTTGCGAAGGTGCAAGAAGTAGCATCAATGTAAATGTAGAAACCTTACCAAGTGCACCTACAGCAACAGGTACAAACATCTGCGGAAGCGGTCAAGGAAACTTAACTGCAAGTGGCGCTGCTACAAATAGCTCCTTTCAATGGTACACAGCAGCTACTGGCAACAATGCTATTTCGGGAGCTACCAATGCAACTTTTACAACTCCAATAATTAGCACAACCACTACTTATTATGTAGCCGCAGTAAGTGCCAACGCATGTATAAGTGCTACACGTGTTGCTGCAGTGGCTACTATTATTACTTTACCAGTAAATGCCACAGCAACATCAAACGCACGTTGTGGCGCAGGTACAGTTGCCTTAACAGCTCAAGGTGCGCCTTTCGGGAATACTTATCAATGGTACACATCGGCTAGTGGTAATACTCCCATAGCAAACGCTACAAATGCATCTTACACAACACCTTCTATCAGTTCAAGTACAAACTACTATGTAACTATTATTAATACTGATAATTGTGAAAGCGCAAACAGAACAATGGTTTCTGCCACCATCAACGCAATACCTGCAGATGCATCAGTTACAGGTGCTTCTCGATGCGGAACAGGCTCAGTAATACTTACAGCCAATGGCGGACAAACTTATAAATGGTACACATCACAAACTAGTGCTGCTATTTCGGGTGCAAATGGCACAACATTCACAACTCCTACATTATCAACCACCACAAATTATTTTGTAACTATTGCAGGTGTTGGTAATTGCGAAAGTACAAATAGAGTAAGCGTTACAGCAACCATCAATACAATTCCTGCTGCACCTGCTACAGCAGCATCAGGCTCTGTTTGTGGAAGTGGCACGGTAACATTAACAGCATCACAAATCAATACTGGCGAAACTTATCAATGGTACAGTTCTTCAACTGGTAATACAGCTATAACAAATGCAACAAATGCATCCTATACAACACCAAGCATTACTACTACAACTACATATTATGTTGCAACAATAAGCGCTGCAAATTGCGAAAGTACTAATAGAACAGCTGCAATTGCAACTGTAAATGCTTTACCTATTGCACCGACTACAAGTAACGATTCTATCTGCGGAAGCGGCACAATTACGTTAACAGCCAATAGTTCAATAACAAACGGAACCTACCAATGGTACACCTCGGCAATTGGCAATACAGCTATTAATGGCGCTAATGCTGCAACGTACACTACGCCAACTATTACATCAACTTCAAACTATTATGTATCGGCAATTAGTGGCGCAGGTTGTGAAAGTGCTACAAGAGAATTGGCAACAGCAATTATAAATGCAATACCTACAGCTCCAACCACTATTGGCGCTTCGGCATGCGGACAAAGTGCAATTACTTTAAGTGCTACAGGTGCTGCTGCAAATGCAAGTTATATTTGGCACACTGCTGCTACCGGAAACAATGCAATAGCGGGTGTTACAGGCGCATCATACACCACCCCAATTTTAAATAACACTACCAACTATTATGTTTCTATTCATAGTGGCGATGCATGTGAAAGTGATAGTAGAACGTTAGTTGTTGCTACCATTAACGCATTACCAAATGCCCCTTCAGTTACAAGCGTTTCTAGATGTGGAAATGGAACAGTTTCATTACAAGCTGCAGGTAGTAATGTTTATGCCTGGTACACATCAGCAAACGGGACTAATGCCATTACTAACGAAACAAGTAATAATTATGTAACACCTTATTTAACGCAATCTACAAATTATTATGTAGCAGCAGTTAGTGCAGAAGGTTGCGAAAGTGCTATTAGAAGTAATGCAAGCGTAACATTAAATGTATTACCTACCATGCCAACAATTACAGTAAGTGGAGCACTTACTTTTTGCAGCGGCGATAGTATTTCGCTTACAGCAAATACAAACGTAAGTATTCAAAGTTGGAGTAATGGTTCAAGCAATGCACAAATAGTTGTATCACAATCTGGCAATTATACTGTTACCGTTGTTGATGCAAACTTTTGCAGTAACACATCTTTACCTACTTCTGTTTTAGTAAATCCTAAACCAATTACACCAAATGTTACTGCCAACGCAACTACAACAGTTTGCGATGGAAATACTGTAACACTTATAACGCCAGCAGCTACAACTTACATATGGAGCAATGGAGCAACAACACAATCAAATGATATAACAACTTCAGGAAATTATTCAGTAACTATTACAAATCAGTTTGGATGTGTAAGTGATGAATCGCCAAGTATTGAAGTTATTGTAAACCCTATACCTGCAACACCAGTAATTTCAGCAATTAGCACTATTATTTGTGCGAGCAACCCAATTATGCTTGATGCACCTATTGGTTTTGTTTCATATTTATGGAGCAATACTCAAACTACACAAAGCATTAGTACTAGCGTTTCAGGAACCTATAATGTAATTGTAACAGATGCAAATGGATGTACCAGTTTACCATCAGCAAGTATTGTTGTCACAAATATCCCTTCGCCAACTGCTCCAACAATTACTGCTGCAAGTACTGCTATTTGTGGTGGCGATAGTATTGTATTAAATGCATCAAGTGGTTTTGCAAGTTATGCATGGAGCAATGGCGAAATAGCGTCGAGCATTACAGTTTCTTCGCAAGCAACCTATACTGTTACAGGATATTTTTGTAGCGGAAGTAATAATTTAATTTCATCACCATATTCTTTAACTGTTTACAACGTAGTGCCAGCAAGTATTACAGGAGCTACTGACATTTGTCCAAACACAACTACAACATTAACTGCAAGCAATGGTGCCAGCTATTTCTGGACCACACCTACTGCTAGCAATATTAATACTCAAAGTATAAATGCAAGTGAAGCTGGTGTATATGGTTTATTAGTTACAGATGCAAACGGATGTACAAGTAGCGCAACCCAAACTGTAAATGAATATATAGTAACAGCTGCAACAATAACTGGTAATACACCAACAAGTTTATGTCCAGGTACAACGGTTCCAGTTAGCGCTTATAATTCCATCAGCTATAGCTGGAGTAATGGAGCAACAACACAATCAACATCTATTACAAATACAGGTTGTTATACTGTAACAACTACAGATGCAAACGGATGTACATCATTGTCATTACCATTTTGTGTAAATTATTTAACGGGCGTTCCTACACCAAATATTATTAGTTCTGATTCTGCTTTGTGTTTCGGAGAATCATCTGTTGTAAGTTGTAGCACTTGTCCAGTTGGCGGTGTAAATTATTTATGGAGCAATAGTTTAAATACACCCACTCAAACCTTGAGTAGTTCAGCATGTTTAACATTAACCATTAGTGATATGAATGGATGTGCCGCTACAAGTAATTCGTATTGTGTGGCTTCATTACCAACACCAGCTAATCCTACATTAAGCTTCGATAACACTACAGGAATATTAAATGCAAGCGCAACTGCCGATAATTACACTTGGTTTGTTGATGGTGCAACAAGTGCATTTAACACTCAGAGTATTTTACCAACCAACAATGGTTTGTATTCGGTAATTGCCACTAATAACAATGGTTGTATATCTGATACTTCTGCTGGATTTAATTATTTGTTTACTGGAATTAGTGCACAAGATGTACAAAGTGGATTTAATTTGTATCCGAATCCAGCAACTGATTTTATTACATTAGAAATTAAGAATACAAATAATGTTTTTGTTCAAATTTATGATGCAACAGGTAAGGATGTTTACTTGAATCAGATTACAAATCAAAATAACGCTATTCGCGAAAGCCTTGATTTATCAAACCTTTCAGAAGGTGTTTATTATGCAAAGGTTACATACAATGGCAAGTTAAAAGCTCTGAAGTTTGTGAAAACTAAGTAGGTTTTTTGAAGTTATATAGCAAAAAAGCAGCACTAAAATAGTGCTGCTTTTTTTATTTATCTAAGTTAGAAGCTTGTTACTTTATGCCAGTTCCTCGTGGTTTGTTCCTATCATAATATTATACGTTGCAGATAGTCTCCGACTAGGTGCTGTTAAACATTTACTACTTTGCTTCCATAACGCAAAACCATAAAAATAATAATCAAAATCCATTGAAACATTTTGCATTTACATCAATCCAAAATAAACAACAACAAAGTTCAATAATAGGAATTTTTAATTGCCAGTGCCTCGTAGTTTATTCTCAATATAACATTGTTTGTTGCGCATAGTCTCCGACTATGTGCTGCTAAACATTCGTTTCCAAACGAATAATTATCAAATTCCTTCCGATAGCAATCGGAATCAACATGCAGCATTTCAATTATTTTTAAGTTTTACAAACATGGTGTTTCAATGGAATTTTTTATTGTCAATTTATCAATACATAAAATAGTTTTTTTGGTATTGATGTTGCTTGCGCGGTGGAAATCGACGTTTAGCTCAAGGAAGTTACAAACTTCGATGAACCGCGACAAATGTAGACTACAGCAAATGGATAACTTTTTGAATGATTACCTCAATGTCATTATTTCAATTTTCATATAAGGATAATAAGGCAGAGTTGAGAGCTTTTTGTCTGCATCTGATTTGTCGTTAGCCAATAGCACAAGGTAAATACCAGCTGTATCACTTTTAATATATGAAGCCAAAAGTGTTCCATTGTCTTCCCATTCTTTTATTATTTCTTGTTCCTTTGGTAATAATTTCATTCTTGTTTCATCGTCTAATCCTTGTAAAAGAATATCAATCATAAATTTCATCATCTTATTTTTTTTTGCTTACTCTGAGCGGTTTTCTGCTTTCCCCGTTGCTTAATTTTGCCAAAGTTAATTTTTTAAGTGTTCGTTTCTGCAGAAATATTAAGCCATGCAAAATTGCTTTTTCTGAATATTAAGTATAGTTTAACTTATACATTTAAAAACTAAAAAATAATTATTTTTTAAAAAGTATTAATAAGATTTTCAGCTTATTATTTTGATTATTTATGCCGTAAAGCAAAAATTAAATTGCCTTAAAAGATGAATTTAGATGAATTTAAAAAGGGCTTTTTTAATACTTAGAGATTTTAAATTAAGAAGGCGTAAGTCCAAAACTATCTTAAACTAATACAATGGATATGATTGCGGAAAATTAGTTTTTAATATATATAAGACTGCTTATTTAAGGTTTACTTTTTCGTTAACTAAATATTCCTTCACAGAAGTCCATTTTATATTTGAATATCTATCGTTATCATACTTCTGAAAAATTATTCGTCCTTCCATTAAGTCTCTCATATACTGCATACCTTGCCAAGCGGGGTAAAGTTCATTTTCTGAAGGTGAAAAGAATCTTATCATTTTGATAAGAAAATTTAAAAGTCCAATACCACCGGGTCTAAATATTTTATATTTTTTTGTTGTAAGCTCTGACAGTAACTGAACAAAGTCATTGCATGTAAGCTTGTCGCCAGCTATCCTTAAATATCTTGGTGTACCATCATCAATGGCAGCTGCTGCAGTAAATTCAGCAACATTATATGTAGTTGTAAATTCTAAAATTTGATTGGCATTACCCCAGCATAAAATCCTTTTTTGTTTAAAAAGTATGAGCGGCATATCTGTGGTTAATAAATCCATAAAAGGACCATTAAAAATAGTTGTTGCTTTAATATAGGCTTTGTCAAGATGTTTGTGAAACTCTCTTCTGAAATCTAAATTTCGATTTTCTCCTACTCTCAAATTTGTAAAATCGCTTGAATAGTCGCTTGGAATAAATCGCTGCACTTTTGCTTCAACGGCAGCATCTAAAAATATTTTTTGCGCATCAATCACAGTTTCTTTTAAACCCGCCAATGCCGATACCATGCAATGTGCACCTATACAGTTTTTTGAAATTTCAGATACACTGCTAGTGTCTACCTGAATAACTTTGACACCCTTTTGTTCTAATTCTTGTATTTTTTTAATATCCGTTTCTAAACGCACAATTGCCCGCACCTCAACATTTTTGGCTAATAATGCGTTTACTATTTTGCCACCTAAGTTACCTGTTGCACCTACCACTACAATTATTTTCATCATTTATTATTGTTCCTTAATTGTTATTTATTACAGTTTATATGGGATGATACAATAATGGCAATTGGTTTGCAAAGTCATAGTTTCTTATGTGTTCAATTACTGGATAGTTCAATAAATATTTTTGAGTTTAAAAGTAATATTTATAGAGTTGCATTTAGCGCCTATTACTCTTCTCCTTCAGCTAAAGTTCCTTTCATCTCTTCCCAAGTTTCTGTTGTCATAACGCCTGTATATTTTGATTGTTTGTCTTTACTATATTCAATAATATATTCAGCTCTCTCTTTGGAGTCGGGGTGTGTGCTTATCCAAGTCAAATATTTAGTTGTTTCATTTTCCTTGTCTGAAAGTTTGAAAAGAA
>Ga0214921_10009726_pt1 | contig 12090 bp, 9 predicted proteins | sample LL1505_MetaG_FD_177992 | JGI IMG/M metagenome (GOLD analysis project Ga0214921, IMG submission 177992) | Freshwater microbial communities from Lake Lanier, Atlanta, Georgia, United States - LL-1505 | ecosystem: Environmental > Aquatic > Freshwater > Lake | place: USA: Georgia | collected 2015-05-28 | reverse complement strand
GAGGCGATTGACCACGCGTTCCACGCCAGGTGTGTTTTCAGCAAGGCTCACGGCGGCAGCGAGCTGCTTTTGATCGGCAACCCGGCCCTCGAGCCAGACGGTGCCCGACTTCGCCTTCACGTTGACCTTATACCCAGCCAACGACCCCGATTCACGCAGCTTCGCGGCCACGGACCCCGCCAGGTCATCGGCCCGTGCTGCCGGCAGGACGAGCGATGTGCCGACCACGGCCATCACGAATGCGGATCTCAGAATGGACATGCATGGCTCCTTGGATCGATTCGGCTGCGGCCCGCACAAAGCTGCTGCAAGGCCCTTCCGGAAAGGGGCGGGCACGCACGCCCAACCTTTCTCCCGGTATCTTTTCGGCGCACGATCATGCCGAAGGGGAGTTTTTTTCCGCCGCCAACGAAAACGCCGGTCACACCAGCGGGACCGCGCAAGCCAGGCAAGGCGGGCAGGCATTCGCCGACGGCGGCTCGACCCAGGCCGCTCTTAAGGACGGGCTTGCGTCACTGAAAATCGATGATCGCGATGAGTGTCATCAGCGTCAGAGTCACGGCACACGCGGCACTTGCGCCCGGACCAAACTGCAGGCTCCAGCCGCACAAGCCCCCCACGACGACGAGCGACAGCAGGCAGAGCCAGTGACCGCCCCGTTCATACCGGGTGCCTTCCGCCAACCTGGCCGCGGCGGCGGCAACGATCCCGAGCACCTGCACAAGGCCCAGTGTGCACAGCAGCGGGCTGACGGCGATGGCAAACAGCATCATGGTCGGACACTAGCGGATGGACCACCGGGCCCGCAAAGCCACTTTTCCGCTCCGGGCAAACCACGGTCACTTACCCTCGAGCAACGCATCGACCTTCTTCTCCAACTCGGTGATCACCACGCTGCGGTCCACGACCTTCCCCTCGGCATCGAGCAGGATCATCGTCGGCAGCGTCAACACCCCCAGCTCCTCGGCCAGCCGACCGTCGAGGCCACCCGCCTCGTGAAGCTGCGGCCACGCGATCGGCTTCGACTTCAGAAACTTCTCCAACTGCGGCTTGTCGGAATCGAGCGCGATCCCGACGACCGCAAACTTCTTCGGCCCATACTTCGCCACCAGCTCCCGAATCTGCGCCATGTCCACCTTGCAAGGCTCGCACCAGGTGGCCCAGTAGTGCACCAGCACGGGAGTGCCACGGAGCGACTCAAGGGACACCTGCCTGCCGTCGAGCGACACGCCCGAGAGCGACAGCGGCTTGCCGACGCTCTCCAGCCGCCGCGCCGCCCCACGGGCCTTCCGAGCGGGAACAGATTCCGGAAACGCCTTGACGATGGCGGCATACCGTTCGAGCGCCTCCCGTTCCTTGCCGGAGAACTCGTCGGCAATGCCCATCTGCAGCATCGCCTCGGCCGCATCGGGCGAGGCGGGATGCTTGGCCACAAAAGCCTGCAATTCCTCGAGCCAGGCGGCCTGCACTTTGTCGACGTCGACGCCCGGCTGCTGCATGTTGGCTGCATATCTGGCCTGCGCCAGGCGGAACATGACAAACCCGCCCAGCGACTCATCGGCCGCCACGGCCGTGGCCAACTGCTCCAACTTCGTGGTGCCATCGGCCAGCGAACCGTCCTGGACACCGGCCGCCAACGTCTCGGCGTATTGCTTCACCCAGAACGGCCGCTCGGAGGCGTCTGCAGCCTCTACGACCTGTCCCAGAATCGCCACCTGCTCGTCAGTGAGTTTTTTGCGGCCGTCGGAGTCGGCGGCAGCGAGCTTTGTCTCCAGATCACGCAGTCTGCCCAGCAGCGGCTTGAGCCGCTCGCTCGACTGAGGGCCGGCATCGGACTGCTGGCCTGCCCCCACCTTGGGCGTGAAAAAGCCCACGGCTTCGGCCACATCGCCCTGCTCACCCGACACCTGCGGCGCTGCCACCGGCCGCCACGCATCACCACACCGCACCAGCGATCCGACGAAGAGCTGACCATTTCTCGCCCCGCTTTCGACGATGGCCATCACGTTGTCATAGGCAAGCACGTCCCGGGCCACGCCGTCGCCACCGGCCGGCAGCGTGCCTGCGGGCTGGGGCGTCATCATCGTGCTCCACTTCGATTCGGGACCAAACTGCTTCTGCGCAGCGGCGATGCGGGCAAATTCGGCCGGCGCCGCAGCCACACGGTCGAGCAACTCGGCCAGTCGCTGCCCCTCGAAGCCGGCCGCCTCCAGATCGGCCTTGGTGGGCAAGAGCCGCTGAAAGACCGCCGCATCACGTGACTTGATGGCCTCAACGAGTTCTCGGCACACTTCCTCCGCAGAGATCGCCTTCCAGGTCTCGATCACGCCATTTTCGTCTTCATCAACACCCCACCGGCTCCCGGCGGAATTGAGCCAGCGTGACTGGTCGACCTTGGCGTTGTGGTTGGAATCGATGTCGCGAAACACCTCGATGCCGTCCTTGTAGTAGCTCCAGCGATCAACGACCCGGTCGGCGTTGGTGTCGGCGAAGACCCTCAGGATCTCGCCGTTCGCCCCACGGACGACAAATGCCGACGCCCCCCCCGCCTTCTCGGTCTTGATGGTGGCGTTCTTGGCGGCATCTCCTTCCGGCCGGTCGTAGTCCACGTCCTTCTGGCTGGGACGCAGGCCGAGGGCGTATTCCACCGTGGGGCCAGCCGCCTCGACGGTGACGGAGAGGCCCACAAGCCACAGGCATCCAGACACCATGCCCGGCAGAAAACCACGGGAAAACAACGACTTGGCGGCAGCGGCTCGCATCCTCGACATGATCACGTTCCTCTCTGGTTGGAGTGTCCGCACAACCTAGCGAGAACGCCGCGTTGCGCCTGCCCCATTTTCTAGCCGCGGCAGGCTCCGCCGCAGCAGGCCTGCCCCCTTTGAAAACGTCCCGCCCGCATCTACACTTCAGGTCTCCCACGGAATGGTTACGTCCGGCGGGACAGCCCGGCGCGCGTAGCTCAGTTGGTTAGAGCGCTACCCTGATAAGGTAGAGGTCCCAAGTTCGAATCTTGGCGCGCGCATCCGCACTGTTGATGCTCGGCCGATCGCAGCCGAGCCGTTGCCGTAAAGCCGGGGACGTAGCTCAATTGGGAGAGCACCGCCTTTGCAAGGCGGGGGTTGAGGGTTCGATCCCCTTCGTCTCCATATTTTCTATCGCGCCCGACGGGCCGCCCTCGGCCCCGTCGGGCCGCTGGCCGTCGCGGCCATGGCGTTGCAGTGGGCAGAGCTCGTGGCGGAATCTGACCATGTAACGCGGCTGGACTCGCGAGGGGCGCTCGAGGCGTTCTTGGCGGGGAGACGCGACGCGGCAGATGCCCTCGCCCTCGTCATGTGCGACGTCGTCGGGCTCAAAGCGATCAACGAGCAGGACGGTTTCGCCGCGGGCGACGCCTGCCTCCGCCGTGCCGCCGACCGTCTGCGGGCCGCAGCAGCCGATGCCGACATCGTCGCCCGCCTGGGCGGCGATGAACTCATCGCCGTATTCACCGGCCCAGACGCCCCGGCCGCCGCCAATCACGCCGCGACCACCCTCGCCGAGGGCTCCGCGCCACCGTTGCGGGCCGCAGCAATCGTGCAGAAACCGGGTGAAACCTGCGGGACGATCATCGACCGGCTCTATGCAATCGTCCGCCGTTCCTGAATAATCAGGTTTCGTTTCCCCGGTCTCGTATCCTCCTGCCCCTCTGCCGGCTCACGCGAGCCGGTTCCCCTGCCCATGTCAACCGCGCCCACCGTCCATTCGTCCGCCGCCAACGCGGGCTCCCGCCGCAACGATATCCGCAACCTCGCGATCATCGCCCACGTCGACCATGGCAAGACGACGCTCGTCGACTGTCTGCTGCGGCAGAGCGGCCAGTTTCGAGCCAGCCAACTCTCCGGCGAACGGATCCTCGACTCCAACGACCTTGAGAAGGAGCGCGGCATCACGATCCTCGCCAAGAACATCGCCGTTGAATGGAAGGGGACAAAGATCAACCTCATCGACACGCCGGGGCACGCCGACTTCGGCGGCGAGGTGGAGCGGGTGCTCCGCATGGCCGACGGGGCGCTCGTGCTTGTCGACGCGGCCGAAGGGCCGATGCCGCAGACGCGGTTCGTCCTCGCCAAGGCACTGGAAAGCCGGCTCCGCCCCGTCGTCGTGGTCAACAAGATCGACCGGCCCGATGCCCGGCCGCTGGAGGTTCTTGACGAGATCCTCGGGCTGTTTCTCGAACTCGGTGCCGACGACGACCTCGCCGACTTTCCTTTCGTCTACGCATCGAGCCGCCACGGCTTCGCGTCGCACGATCCGGCCGTGCGGGAAGGCACGATGCAGCCGCTCCTCGACCTCGTTCTCGAGAAGATCCCGGGGCCGACCGTCGATCGCGACGCCCCCCTGCAGATGCTCGTGACCACGCTGGGCTGGTCCGACTATGTCGGCCGGATCGCCATCGGCCGGCTCGAATCGGGCAAGCTCACCAAGGGCGCTCCCGTCGTGCGGTCGACCGCCACCGCCGGCCTCGTGAACGCGAAGGTGGTGGGATTGCAGGTATTCGACAAGCTGGGCCGTGTGGACGTGGAGGAAGCCACTGCCGGCGACATCGCCGCCGTGAGCGGGCTGGAGGATGTCGAGATCGGCGACACCATCTGCGACCCGATCGATCCGCGGCCGCTCCCACGGCTGTCGGTCGACGAACCAACCCTGAGCATGGTGTTTGGCGTCAACACCTCGCCGCTGGCGGGCAAGTCGGGCAAGTTCCTCACCACGAGGCACCTTCGCGACCGGCTGATGAAGGAACTGGAGCGAAACGTCGCCCTCCGGGTCGATACGATCGAGGGATCGGAGCAGTTCTCCGTGTCGGGCCGCGGCCTGCTGCACCTCTCCGTGCTGATCGAGACGATGCGTCGCGAGGGCTACGAGCTTTCGGTCGGCAAACCCCGCGTCATCCTCCGCAAAGAGGGCGACAAGACGCTCGAACCGTTCGAAACGCTCGTCGTCGAGGTGCCGCACGACAAGCTCGGTCCGGTGATGGAACTCACCGGCTCGCGCCGCGGCCAGCTGGTGCACATGGGCTCGCGAGGCGAGTTTGCCCACGCCGTGTTCTCGATCCCCGCCCGTGGCCTGATCGGCCTCCGCACCCGCGTGCTCAATGCCACGCAGGGCACCGCCATCATGCATCACCGCTTCGAGGCCTGGCGGGAACTCGAAGGGGATGTGTCAGGACGGGCCAACGGCGTGCTCGTGTCGATGCTGCCCGGCAAGGCCGTGGCATTCGGGCTCGACGGCCTCCAGGAGCGGGCCGATCTCTTCATCGAGCCAGGCGACGAGGTCTACGAGGGGATGATCTGCGGCGAGAATGCCCGCAGCGAGGACATGATCGTCAATCCCACGAAGGAAAAGAAGCTCACGAACATGCGGGCGAGCGGCAGCGACCGCAACATTCTCTTGAAGCCTCCGCGGCGGATGTCACTGGAGGAGTCGCTCGAATACATCGAGGATGACGAACTGGTGGAGGTCACGCCGGCCGTCATCCGCCTCCGCAAGATCCTGCTCTCCGAGCACGAGCGGCGGAAGGTCTCGCGGCAGAAAGCCCCGGTCTGACAACCGCTACAGTTCGTAAACGTGACCGGGCCGGACCAACTCCACGTTGGCCAGCCCCAGGCTCTCGAGTTCCCTGGCGATTTCATCCGCATACCGCGCCTTGCGGTGCACCACGATCCAGCGGACTTGCTGCGGCAGTTTCCCGATCTCATCGGCAAAGGTGGCGGTGCTGAGGTGCCCGGTGATGGTGGCCAGATCGGCGAGCGACCGCGGGAAACTCGCCTCCAGGAAGACGGCGTCGAGCCGGTCGAGCGAGGCGAGGTGCTCCCAGAATTGTTCGGTGGGGCCGGTGTCGGAAGGGAAGGCGACCGCGGTCTGGCCGTCATCGACCACCAGCCCAGTGGTGTCGACTCCGTGCGACACCGGCACCGGGGTGACCGTGAGGCCGGCCCGGGTGATCGGCCGTAGCGGCTCGATCGCCGTCGTCCTCACAAAGGCGTCGCTGGGCCGTGACAAGTCGATGAAATCGGGCCACACCCGGCCGTTGAACATATCGCCGTGGAGAAAGTCGAGCACCTCCCGAGACGCCAGCACCTCCACGCACTCAGGCCCCGGGTCGTAGACATTTTCGAGAAAAATCGGCAGCGTCGCGACGTGGTCCAAGTGTTCGTGGGTGATGAAGACGTGCCTCACCCGACGCTGCCGCCGCAGGTCGGCCAAGAGCCCGATCGACCCGGCGTCGATCGCCACCTCGTCGTTAATGAGAAACGACACGAGAAACTGCAGGTCCGATGGGGGGGTGCTCGAATTCAGCAGTTCTATACGCATGGGATCGATGGTTTTTTGTTGGCAGTCTCTGGGGGCTGGCCGAAGAAGATAACCGACGACCGCGACGTTCACATGGAAAAAAACTCGCGAATCCGCTTGAAGATGTCCTGCGACTCCGGGCTGGCCCGGTCGACCGCTGCCATGGCTTGGGCCCGCTCGCTCTGTCGCATCTGCAACGCAGCGCCGAGCTGTTCCACGAGGTTGGGCTGGGCGGCGAGAATCCTCCGAAACGATTCCTTCCCTACCTCCAGCAGCCGGGTTTCGACGAGGGCGGCGACCGTGGCCGACCGCGGGGCACCGGTCATGAGCGACATTTCACCGAAATAATCGCCCGCTTCCAGAGTTGCCAGCCGGACGGACTGTGCCCCTTCCTGAACGACCGTGACCTCGACGCGGCCGCTCATGATCACGAACAGGCTGTCGCCAGGATCCCCCTGGCGAATCACCGGTTCGCCGGCGGCATAGACCCGCTCGACGTTCTCCTCCGCCAGCCGGCCGATCTGCTCCGGCGTGAGCGGGCCGAGCATACCGATCCGTTGCAGGCTGCTGACGCGTCGCTCGACGGCCGTCGTCTCCGACTCGACGGCGGGCGGCGGCAGCTGGGTGATCCGGATCTGCTGCGTGGCGACCGGGATCTCGATGCCCTGCCGGGCGAAGGCGTACCAGATCCGGTCGCGGGCCATGCCGTCCACGCGGTCACGCTTGTCAAAGTCGGTGGTGAAGAGCCTCACCCAGTATTCGATGCCCCGCTCCTTGAAATCGTTGGTGACCACCGACGGCGCAGGATGCTCGAGCACGCCGAAGCTGCCACGGATGGCATCGAGGATGGTCTGCTGCACCCGCTGGGGTGAGACGTCGTAGGGTGCGACCACGTAGAGCGAGCGACGCGACCACGGCTCAGGCTTGGTGAAATTTCGGATCGACGCCTGCGCGAGCTGCCCGTTGGGGATGATCACATAGGCCTCGTCGAGGGTGATCACCTTCGTGGCCCGCCAGTTGATCTCCACGACCCTGCCGATGTGGGCGGGATTGGTGTCGTATTGGATCCAATCGCCCAGTTCGAACGGATGTTCGGCATGAATCGCCAGCCCGGCGAAGACGTTGCCAAGCGTGTCCTTGAGGGCGAAGCCGAGCACCGCCGTCACGACCGCCGATCCGGTGAACAGATTCTCGGCCCGCACGCCTGCTTCGAAAAGGATCGCGATCAGCGCGGCCGCGATCGTGAGCAGTCGGAGCACGTCGAGAAAGATCCGCGGTATGGGCCGGCCGATCCGCTCCCACACCGACACCGCAATCATCAGCAGCACCGACTGCAGAAGCGACGCCAGCAGAAAGAAGCGAATGCCAAACGCCGCCATCCGGGGTGCATCGACCGACTCTGGAAACAGCCATGCCACCGCCAGCGGCAAGGGGGAGAGCAGAAGCAGGGTGATCGGCCCCCACGCCAGCCACCGGCGGCCCCGGGGCGCCGAGAAGACAAACAGCACGAGTGCCACCAGCGCCACAATCAGTTCGCGGCCCAGATCGGCGTCACCCCCGCTCGCCAGGGTGTTGATGATCGTGGTGAGACCGTCTTCCATGCGCTCGTGGGCTCCAACCGGATGCCGGGCGATACTCTGACTGCCGCAGATTGTGCCCGGTTCACGGGCCGCCGACAAACCCCGAAACCGCGACCTGCCCCCAAAATCCGCGATCTCCCGGAGGCCGGATGGACGCGGCGGAGGACTATTTTTATACTCTGGGGCCCGCGGGATGGTCCGCGGCCATTCCCTCAACCTGTTCAAGACGATCCGGAACACGCATGGTCAAACTGACGGTTCGCGAACGCGAAAGCATTCAGGAAGCGGTTCGCCGCTTCCGCAAACTGGTCGAGCGCAGCGGCATCAAGAAGGAGATGCGGCGTCGGGAGTTCTTCGAGAAGCCCAGCGAGACCAAGCGTCGCGCCCGTCTCCGCGCCGAACGCCGCACCAAGCGGAATCGTCTGCTCGGCGTCTGACTTCACGAAAAACATGGCCATCCTGGCCGTGGTGTTGAGCGCGGGATGTGCTGTCCCCCGTGGCGATGAGTTTTTAACTTGTCCGTGTCATCGGCATCGATTCCACACGTTAAAAACCTGTGGCCACGGATCCAACTCCTTCGGGACGCGAGCAAAAATTGCTCCCGTCCCGAATGTGATCAGTCACGCGCCCCAGTCACGCGCCCCAGTCACGCGCCCCAGTCGAGCGCGACATCGAGCCATGGGGCGTCATGCGTCGGCCAACCGGTGCTGACCCTATCGACGCCGGTGCGGGCGATCTCCGCCACCGTGTCGAGCCGGATGCCGCCCGATGCCTCAAGCACGACGCCCGGCTGGACCGCGTCCCGCCTGGCCACGCAGGAGGCCAGTTGCGCCGGGGTCATGTTGTCGAGCAGGACGATGTCGGGGCCGGCCTCGAGCACCGACTCGAGCGTCTCCACCGTGTCGATCTCGATCTCCACCACCATGATCTCGGCCCGCGATGGCGGAAATGTCTCCGTCACAAAGCGGCGGGCCCGCTGCACGGCCGCCGCCGGTGAAATCCCCACCGCAGCCAGAGCGGCCAAGTGGTTGTCCTTGATGAGGATCGCGTCGTAGAGCCCCATCCTGTGGTTCCAACCTCCCCCCATGCGAACGGCGTATTTGTCGAGCAGTCGCCAGCCCGGCACGGTTTTCCGGGTGTCATAGACGCGGCAGCGGGTGCCTGCCACGGCGTCAACGAGACGGCGGGTGGCGGTGGCCACGCCCGACATCCTGCCCAGGAGGTTGAGCACCACGCGTTCGGCGGCGAGCACGCTGCGGGTAGCCCCAGCAAGCACAGCCACCCGCGCACCGGCCTCGACGACCGCGGCATCGGCCACCAGCGGCCGCCACTCGAGTCCGGCGTCGGCCACGCCAGCCACGACCCCCGCCGCAGTCAGCCCCGCGATCACCCCGGGCCTGCGTGACACCACGGCCAGTTCACTGCGGGCTGAGCGGTCGATCAGGCCCACGCTCGTCCAGTCGCACTCGTGGCCCAGATCCTCCGCAAACCACTCGACGGCCCGCGCCGCCACATGGTCGGCGAGATGGTCGTTCCACTCCGATTGCCGAAACTCGCGACACGTGGGCGTCATAGGCACTCCTGGTTGGGCGGCCGGCTATCTTACAGTGCCGCTTCTCAAATGCCGCTACCATGAGGCGATGGCCCCCGCGCCCGTGGCTCTGATTTCGTGCCGAGGCTCCTCGATCCTCACTTCCCATGGAACCACCCGACACTCCCGCCACGTTGCTGCCGCCGCGATCGCAGCCGCTGATCGCCTTCGTTGTCGCCGGCTGCCTGGGCATCGGCGCGGCCTGGTTCATCGCGGCGGGAGGGCTGGCGGGACGTCTGGTTCATCACGACGCCGCGCCGGTGTCCGACAGCCGTTTCACGGTCAACATCAACGCGGCAGGTGAAACCGAACTGGCCCAGCTCCCGGGACTCGGAGCCACCACGGCCCGTAGAATCATCGACCACCGCCGGGAGCACGGTCCGTTCAGCTCGCTCGACGGTCTGCTCGACGTGCCCGGCATCGGGCCGGCCACGCTCGCCGCGATGCGGCCCTACCTGCGGCCGATCCGCGTGGCGAAGACCTTTCCGCAACAGCCATGAATGTCAATCATGAGTGTCACCTCACCCCGAACGCGCATCCCATGACGCTCACGCCCGGCGTGTTCGAACTCGTCGCCCCATACCAGCCGGCGGGCGACCAGCCAGCTGCCATCGATGCGCTCGTCCGGGGCATCGAGGAGGGGCAGAAATCACAGGTATTGATGGGCGTGACCGGCTCAGGCAAGACGTTCACGATGGCCAACGTGATCGCGCAGGTCGGTCGGCCGACGCTCGTGCTCTCCCACAACAAGACGCTGGCCGCCCAGCTCTACGCCGAGTTTCGCGACTTCTTCCCTCACAACGCCGTCCACTATTTCGTCAGCTACTACGACTACTACCAGCCCGAGGCCTACATTCCGCAGCGCGACATCTTCATCGAGAAGGATGCCGCGATCAACAAGGAGATCGACCGCCTCCGGCTGGCAGCGACGAGCGCCCTGGTGAGCCGCCGGGATGTGATCGTGGTGGCCAGCGTGTCGTGCATCTACGGCCTCGGCTCGCCCGAAGACTACCGGGCGATGGTCGTCCGGCTGGCCAGCGGCATGACGTTGACGCGTGACAGCCTGCTCGAAAAGCTCGTATCGATCCAGTATGAGCGAAACGACGTGGCTCTCGAACGCGGGAAATTCCGGGTGCGGGGTGACACGATCGACATCTGGCCCCCGTATGACGAACTGGCCACCCGCGTCGAATTCTGGGGCGACTGCATCGAGTCGATCGCGATCACGCATCCCACCAGCGGCGAGGTGGCAGCAAAGAAGGACGAAACGTACTTCTATCCGGCCCGCCACTTCGTGATGCCGGAAGATCGAATCCGCGCGGCGGTCGGCGAGATCAAGCGGGAACTGGAGGCGAGGCTCGAGGAACTGAAGTCCCAAGGAAAGCTGCTCGAGGCCCAGCGTCTCTCGGCGCGGACACGGTTCGACATCGAGATGCTGATGGAGGCGGGATTCTGTCCCGGCATCGAAAACTACTCGCGGCCACTGAGCGGCCGGGCCCCAGGCAGCACGCCCGAAACGCTGTTCAACTACTTTCCCAAGGAGTTTCTCTTTTTCGTTGACGAGTCCCATGTCACGGTGCCGCAGGTCCGCGGCATGTATGCGGGAGACCGCAGCCGGAAGCTGACGCTCGTCGAGCACGGATTTCGGCTGCCCTGCGCCCTCGACAACCGGCCGCTGATGTTCGAGGAATGGGAGAAGAAGATCGACCAGACCGTCTACGTGTCGGCCACGCCCGGCACATGGGAACTCGACCGCACCGGCGGCGAGGTGGTGGAGCAGGTGATCCGGCCCACCGGCCTGCTCGATCCTGTGATCGAGATCGTGACGGCCAAACAGCAGGTGACGCATCTGTTGGGTGAGATCGAAAAGACGGTGGCGGCCGGGCACCGCGTGCTCGTCACGGCACTCACCAAGAAGCTCGCCGAGGATCTATCGGCCTACTTCCAGGAGAGAAAGGTCCGCTGCCGCTGGCTGCACAGCGAACTCGACGCCTTCGAGCGGGTGGAACTGCTACAGTCGCTGCGCGAAGGGGCTTTCGACGTGCTGGTGGGCGTAAACCTGCTCCGCGAGGGACTCGACCTGCCGGAGGTGGCACTCGTCGCCATCCTCGACGCCGATAAGGAGGGGTTTCTGCGCAGCGAGACCTCGCTGATGCAGACCATCGGCCGGTCGGCACGCAACGTCGATGCCCGGGTGATTCTCTATGCCGACACGGTGACCGAATCGATGCGGCAGGCGGTCGACGAGACGGTCCGCCGCCGCGCCCTGCAGGAAGCCTACAACACGGCCCACGGCATCACGCCAGCCACCATCCGCAAGGAGATCCGGGCCGGCATCGAGGCCGAGGCAGCCTCTCGGGCGGTGGCATTCGAGGCGGTGGGGCAGGGGGAGGAATCCCAGCGCCATGCGGCCGAGTTGCTCGAGCAGCTCGAGGCTGAGATGATGCAGGCGGCCGCCGAACTCGATTTCGAACGGGCCGCACGGCTCCGCGACCAGATCGCGGGACTCCGTGACGGAAAAACCAAGCCGGGCAGGGGCGGGCCACGTGGGCGGGGCCGGGCAGCGAAAGGCGGCTCTTCCGGCAG
>Ga0214921_10009725_pt1 | contig 12090 bp, 7 predicted proteins | sample LL1505_MetaG_FD_177992 | JGI IMG/M metagenome (GOLD analysis project Ga0214921, IMG submission 177992) | Freshwater microbial communities from Lake Lanier, Atlanta, Georgia, United States - LL-1505 | ecosystem: Environmental > Aquatic > Freshwater > Lake | place: USA: Georgia | collected 2015-05-28 | reverse complement strand
GATGAGGCCAAGAAAGCACGCCTCGCAGCCTCAACAGATTTAAACGAAAAAGAAAAAGAGCTTTCTGATCTCAAAGATACACTTAAAAGCCGTGAGTCAAAATTAGCTCAGGCACAAAAAGACCAGGCCGAGGCACTTAAACTTAAACAAGAACTCGAAGACGCTAAACGCGAGCTTGATCTCAATGTTCAAAAGCAAATTAATGAAAGACTAACTGTAGAGCGTGAAAAAGCACGTAAAGAGGCAGAAGATGAACAGAAATTAAAAGTCTCCGAAAAAGAACATTTAATCTCACAAATGCAAAAGCAAATTGAGGATCTAAAACGCCGTGCGGAACAAGGCTCTCAACAATTACAAGGCGAGATTCAGGAGTTAGAACTTGAATCATTACTTCGAAGTAAATTTGCAAGCGATGTCATCGAGCCAGTACCAAAGGGCGAATTCGGTGGCGACGCACTACACAGAGTTATAGGCAAAAATGGTCAAGTATGCGGAACAATCTTGTGGGAATCAAAAAATACCAAAAATTGGAGCGACGGCTGGCTTGCCAAACTTCGCCAAGACCAACGTAACGCAACGGCTGATGTAGCTATAATAGTCACACAAGCTTTGCCAAAGGAAATTGAAACATTCGGTATCGCTAGTGGCGTCTGGGTTACCCTTCCAAAATACGCAGTCCCTGTAGCTATTGCAATTAGACAAAGTTTGATCGAAATATCAGCAGCAAGACAATCAACCGAAGGTCAACAAACCAAAATGGAGATTCTTTATACCTACCTTACTGGAACAAATTTCCGACTCCGTGTAGAGGCAATCGTTGAAAGTTTTTCGCAGATGAGATCAGATTTAGAGCGAGAGAAGAAAATGTACACCGCTCAATGGGCAAAGCGTGATCAAGAAATCACAAAAGCTATGGGGGCTGCCATAGGAATGTACGGAGATATGAAAGGAATCGCAGGACAATCCCTCCCAGAAATCAAAGGCCTAAGTTTTGATGGCCTAGAAAATAAAGAGTAAATTTATTTTAGACTAATTCAAATCATGAACGAAGCAAAAACAGATTGGGACCACATAGACCCCAAAGATCCTAAAGGCTACTATGCTTATTTCGGCGTGAGTTGTCATACTGACATGAGTGAAATAACAAAGGCTTATATCAAAATACTCACTGAATGTGTGGGTAATCATTTTGTAATTAATGAAGCCACAAAAGCGTATAACCTTCTTTCAAATCCAGAAAAAAGACGCGAGTACGACAACTTATACCATGGACTAAACGTTGGCCCACCTACGGATAAACCTGATAATAGTAGAGGCAATAGTCCAATCAGTCTACCAGGCGGCACGCCCAGTTTTCAGCAAAGTCGTTGGGTTGGTTCGGTGGGAGATTTACGAGTTGGACCAAACCCGCCAACCCCACCAAAAAATAATGAAAACAGCGGCTGTGGCTGCTGGTTAATCATAATTATTATAGGTATACTATTAAATCTATATATCGAAAAATTCGGAAAATTCAAATTCTGATCCATTAATTTAAAATAGATACTTTTTATCATGCACGAACCAAAAACTGGTTGGGGCCATATTGATCCCCAAGAACCAAAGTCTTCTTTTGCGATGCCCTGCCCCGTCGCCGATCAAGCAAATAGTATATTCAAAAACACTACTCCCGACTCCACTCACTGCGAACACTGCGACAAGAAGGTCGCAATCTTAGCTGGTAAATCACTCCTCGAAATAAATGCCTTCATGAAGGCAAACCCAGGATCGTGCATAATGATCGGCGGAAAACTAAATCGTTAGCACTTTTGCATGCCAAGTTTACGCAGCGCATCATAGGCCTCACGCAGAACCTTTGTATAATCAATATCATCCTCTTGATTAAAATGCATGAGGTCATTTCGATACCCACGAATAGTCTCAAGTAGCTTTTGCATCTCACCCGCCGTTCCATTCATATTCATTTTCGCAAATAATTGTAAATTTCCAAAAATATTTTCATAAGCTTTAAACTCTAAATCATCTTCTGATTTTAAATGAGGATCCACAGCCATTTCACGTAATCGTGATAACTCAATCTCGGCTGACTTAATCCTCATTCGAAGAAATTCTTCGATTAAGCCTACGATATAATATGGGATTAACCAGTCAGCTAATTCACTAGTTATATCATTATGTGTAAGAAGACCGGTTACACAGTTATTACTATCTACCACGACTAACACACCCCTCTTCTCCACGCGGAGCATATTTAAAACAATATCATTTGAGTAATGCACAACTGAAACTTCAGTGACCATAACTTCTGCCACCGAAGGCTCACGACCGTTTTGCTTAAAAAATCTAGCATAACTATCCCAAGTGACAACGCCGAGTGGATCTCGTGGTAATTGTCGTTCTTGAATATTCTGTGATGGATTAGCTTTAACAGTGTCCACCCTCTTAACCACAAGAACGATACCACGTTGTCCTGAATGTACTAGTTTCTGAAAAAGTACCTCTGATGATGCCTCACGAACAATACATTCTGGCATCTTGTTGGCAATTTCCAGCTCACCGATAGTCCCACCATCTATCTCAATCTCATCGGCCTCTTGCTCCTCAGGCTTTACATGCTTTAACTGCGATTTTGGGGTAGCCTTTATCAAATCAAACTCCTGAACGGTTTTACCTCTAAAATCAGGCTCAGTAGTAACCTGTAATCTACGGAGATGATAGCTTATTTGACTCTTAATTCGGGTACCAATTCTATTCACCCCAAAGTAAGCCAGAAAATCTGCACGGGCCAATCTTAATGGCTGACCCGTAGTTCTCACCTTTTCAGCGAGCATTTTAAATTCATCATTGGGTGGTAATGGTGCAGCCATAGGAAATTTGAAAATATTAAATTTATTCTTCATCATCACTACCCTTACCCATTCGGTATTTGATGTCGTAGTTCAGGATGAAATCCAACTCCTCCGCCGTGAACCCGTAGTGCCCCGCAAGCACCGTGTCGATTTCTTCCAGGATGGGTTTGGACTTCTGAATCTTGAAGGATTGGGTTTCGGTCGTGCCGGTTTGCTTCTGCTCGCGAACCAGCATGGTGCTGTTTTTGTCGAGGTCTTTCAAATAGCGTGCGCCCAACGCCTGCATGGCGGGATCAGCAAGTGCCGACTCCGGAAGCGGGAAATTCTGAACATCAAAAGGGTTCAAGTGCCGGACGTTTGAAGTCACGGTATACCACCACCAAAACACGTCACTGCTAAGGGCCGCGATTGCGGGTCTGACATGTTCCTTTTTTAGGAGTGTAAACCAAGTTTCACGACTGCTGTGACCTTTCTTGCCGTTCAAATTGAATGCTGGAGGAAAGTCAGTGAATACCTTCCAGTAAAGCCCACCGTCCGTGCGGTAATAAACCCGATGCTCCGACTTGCTCGTGAAATGCTTTACGGCTGTTTTGACAGCAAGGCACTTATCCAAAATGTGCTGCTCCAGCGAGTCGCCAACCTTGGGAATCCAACATGCAGGACGCTTGCGGAGCACCTCGACATAATTGAGACGGTCCATCAGTCCGTCTCGGTCGTCACTGGTCCACTTCTGATAGTTCGTCGAGAATGTGTGTCCGTCATCGGATGGGCTGACGACGAAAATGGTGAGAGCGCGATTGACTGTGTCGAAGAGCTTGGCTGGCCGCCAAGCATAGTTTGCAAACCAAGCATTGCGGCCCGTCTCCAACAGTTCTTGCACGACTTGCATTCGCTGCGTTGACGGGAGAGAGAGCGGTACAATCATACTCATACAGCCGTTCTTGTGCAGCAGGCGCTCACTACGTTCCATGCACATGGCGTGAATTGCTCCACTGTCGAGGCACGCATAATTCTTCAGGCCATAACCAATCTCGCGCATTTCAAGATATGGCGGATTGCCGATGATTACATCAAACCCGCCACTGTTGAGGATGCCGTAGAACTGGATGAACCAGTGGAAGGGCTGGTGCGACTTCACCCACTTTGCGTAGGCGGCTTTGTCGCTCACGTTAACGCCGTATTCGCCAGCTAAGTGGCGGTTGAGTTCGTCTTCCAGCGCTTTGAGCCGCTTTTGCAGTTCCAGCTTGTGAGAGGCGGGCACTGAGCCGTCGCCTTCAGTCTGGATCTGGCGGAATTTGTCGAAGGTCTGCTGGAGGTCGGCGGCTTTGACGGCGATTTTTTCCATCGCGTTGTCGAAGTCCAATCCGCTGGTGATGGCGCGTTTGACTTCGTCGTAGGTGGCGTAGCCGACGAGGGTATTGCCGGCGCGGATGTTGAAATCAATGTCGGGCAACGGCTCGATACCGAGGTTATCGCGAGCAGCGTCAGGCTCTACTTGTGCAGCGAGTTTTAAAAAGAGACGTAGTTTACAAATTTCGACAGCCTCTTCCATGATATCCACAGCGTAGAGATTATTTAAAATGATAGACTTTAGTATAAAGTACTTTCGGTTAGAATGACTGTTAGATTTTTCTAACACTTCTTTGAATTCCTTTATACGACCTTGGCCTGCGGACTCATGTAAAAAGAATTCCATCCGCTCTAGACAAGCCTCGTATAACGGTTCCAGTATGTTGAGTGCCGAGAAGAGAAATGCGCCAGAACCGCCAGTAGGATCTAAAACACTAATTTTATAAATACTCTGCCAAAAAGCCCAAACCAACTCAGTATCTTCACAATTATCTATCACCTCTAGCGCAAATTGTCTAATGTCTAAGTTTAAAGTTATTAACTGAACAACGGTGCAAACCTCTCCTGCTGACAATTTTTTCTTAAGTTCTGCATGTCGCTCGCGACGCGAAACGACTTCCCGCCATGTCTCGGTTGGCAGTGCAAAATCGGCTGGTGCAGGCTTGTTCCATTGGGCACGTCGCTTCAGAAGGTCAGGCTTAGATGTATCAATCCCTAAAGCAATTTCAGTAGGAAGTTCTAAGTCTACACCATGACTAATAGACTTAAAAATATACTCATCGGGATTTTTTTTTAACAATGCCCAGACTTGCGAATCTGCTGAGTTAAAAGGAGTTGAGTATTTTGCCTTCGTGGAATCAAAGATAAAAGGAATAATAGTACTTTTGCTAATATACTGGGTAATATCTTCCCTTGTATAATATGCCCCCATCTGTTTCTGGTTGATATATTTTTCAAAGATATAACCTAAAACGTCCGGATTGATTTCGTTATCGTTCTTCAATGGACGCTCGTCTAGGTGCCATTGATATTGGTCAAAATAAGCAAATACTTTTTGGAATGCTTCGTCCTTAATTTCGATAGTTTTACCATAGCGCTCAGGTAACTCCAATTCATGAACATCGAACATCCCACCATTCAGATAAGGGATATTACCCAGCAGAGACTCGAGCCCTTTGGCACGATTTACCTTCTTAGTTCCCAATCCTTCATGGAATAATCTAAGCAAGAATAGTCTATAAAAGGAATAAAATTTATCCTCACCTTTCTTCTTCTGGCATTCCTTAAGCTTTGATTTTAAGTAGTCTTTATTTGAATCCAGAAACCCTTTCTTCTGGATAAAATATGCGAACATGAGTCGATTCAGCATCACGGATGCATACCATTCCCGATCAGAATCAACTGGTATACCTTCAATAAAGCCTAGGAAAACTTTACGATGCTTATCAAACTCTACATAAAATTTCTTTGTAACTTTATCGACATCGAATGCTTTCTTAGCCCGAACGGAAACATCAGTAATATCAATTCCAGCCTCTTCGGCTTCGAAGGTAATATAGAGTTCTGCGAGCTTTTGGACGAGCGACTCCCCATCTTGACCAACAGTGAATAGGTGATGTTTGTAACTTATAGGCTTATTAGCTTCGCGCCTAACCCATAACCATGCCTGAGATTTTGAGTTGTTTGAGGAAAATATAATAATGTGCTCATAAGACTCTTTCACCAACTGGTGGTGAACGGCTTTAGTTTCTTCACGCGGAGGAAGTTTTAAGCTAGGTAGATTACATAGCCAAACTTTGAATCCAGCTTTTTGAGCAACCACCTTAAGTTGATAAGAATTATCGCCGACCCTACACTCTTTAGAAGCGGTACCACCTTCCCAGCCGAGCCCCTCAATGAATAATTTCCTAATTTCACCTTTTTTAAGGAAAGATTTAGTTAACTGTGAATTAAAAGACATAGATTATTTTTTTCTAATTCCCATAGAGCATATAATCTGGGCATCTCTAGCCTCGGATTCATCGGCATGAACACAAAGTTTGTCCTCTTCGTAAAGCGATATGACTAGATCAACTATACGTTGTGATGGCACTTTAGCCCTAATTTCACGTGCAACCTTTTCTCGTGAACGTTCTGTAAGCTGCCTTTCATAGACAGCGGCTGTAACCTCTTTAAGTTCATTGGTATCGAATAGCTGACCGGCAATCGATTCAGAATGGGCCTTAAGTATCGCATAAAGTTTTCTTCTGGTACTCGACTGACCACCAAGATTTCCATCAGCAGACATCGAAGTGACAAGGCCAGCTGCCACCGCCGCCTCAACAATAGAGTGATGTTCGGGATGCTTGGCAACAGTCGGACAGTCACGCTCACATGCTGCTGCACGCAAAATAGCCAAATGGCTTTCAGTTACTACACGCTTATCGAGACTCAGCCATGCTAGTGAATCCATGCCTTCGGTATTTCTTATATATGCTAACACACCTTCACATGCTTCCGGAGCTCCAGGGCGCACATCCTTGGTGACGTGTTCTAATGATTTAGTCGTATAGACCACGTTTGGCATATGTGGAATAGTCGCCTTAAGCTCGGGATACTTCGTGTATGCATTTTGCCATATCTGGAAAGCAATAGAAACTAAATCAACCTCGTCGTCTACTCCATCATCTAAACTACCTGATTTTTCCGTAAATAGATCCTTAACTTTAGAGCCTGCCGTGTCTTCATCTTCGAAGAAAACTTCGTCACTGCCAACTACTTCTCCATTTTCGCGAAGTCGTTCAAGTACACGCGATCTGAGTCTGATAAGTTTTTCAACACCATCCGCAGGTATAAACGAATAACAATATATTTGTTCAGCTTTTTGACCTATTCGGTCCACACGTCCAGCACGCTGAATAAGCCTAATAATTGCCCATGGAAGATCATAGTTTACTACAATATGAGCATCTTGGAGATTCTGGCCCTCGCTTAATGTATCGGTAGCTACAAGAACTCTTAGAACATCAGAATTAGACACAAAAGAACTAGGGTCATTCTCATCACGATTAGATGTAGGACTGAAGCGCTTAGCATATGCTGACGGATCTTCGTCGTCTCCAGTTACAGCTGCAAATCTTTCTACACCAGCTTTACGTAATTCGCGACCAATATAGGATACCGTGTCAGCAAACTGTGAAAAAACTAAGACCTTCTGGTCTTTGTGCTTACTGGTAATAAATTCTAGTAATTTAGTTAACTTAGCATCTTTTTCTGGGTTCCATTGTCCAACTAAAGTAAGAATTGAAACCAACTTTTTAGTGTCGTTCAATAAATCCTCAGCTAATTTATTTGTGAAAGCAATAGGACGAATCCATGTTACATTTCTATCGTTACTGGTGCGCAAAATTTGGTAATGTGCAAATCCAACTTTCTTGAAATCTGACTCAGATTTAGCTGTAAGCTCGGTAAGTTCAGAGCCTGAACCCATATTTTGCTCAAATTCCGGATCTTGTTCAGACTCCCGGGACTCAAATCCTTTTTGATAGCGTCCTACTGGTATATCTAATCCGTTTTCTAGCGCGTGTATATAAACGTAGTTTTTTGCAATGTGTCGTCGAAGTGATAAAAGAAAAACTTCCCCACTACTTTCAAGTCTCTTAAAAAAATTCGTCTTACAAAATCCAATAAGGCGTTTACCACTTTTCCAAAGTTTTTCCAAAACTTCACGTTCGTCAGATATCAATTTAACTTTTTCTTTTTCATTAACATACAAACCTAAGCCATATCGCGGTAAGTTGAGTCCACGTATAATGTCTACTACTTCTGTAGAGTACAAACGAGCAAATTGGTCATCGGGGTCTCTATCATCTACTTTAAATGTTAAATTTTTAGGTACACGCTTTGGAAAATAAAATTTTTCTCCTGTTCCTAATTTAAGGTAGCGACGTCCTAATATATCTTTTTCTTTTTGGCACTTTGGGCAAGTTGAGAGAGTAGCAGCTATCGGCGACCCACAAGTACAGTCGGCAATTGCATAGTTTTTTTCAATAAAACTACGTGTGCGGCGCACCATATAAAGTCTCATTAACTCCCGCCAGTCATCAGCATGCTCACTTTTCTCGAATGCAGCTAAGGTATTTATTTTACACTGGTGCATACGAGTAAATTCTTCAAGCCTACCTTCACACTCGTTGGCTAGATAGGCCTCGGGTCGGGCGGCGACTTCAGCGTCAGGCCCTAAAAAAAGTCTAAGTTGATTACCAATATCGCCGTACTCTTTATTATACGGTGTAGCTGACAGCAAAATACACTTTGATGCATTCCTCTCAATATAGTCACGAATAGCCTTCCAGCGGACACCTTCTCGATTACGAAGATTATGACTTTCGTCTATAATGACCAGTCGATACCGACGAAGATTTTCTAGTTCTGATAACTGAGTATTAGATATGACTTTTCCGATAAGCCTATGCTTGTGGAAATACCCATCCCACATTTTAACCAAGTTCTTCGGACAAATTACGAGCGTCTCACACGAGTGTGGCGGTTCCTGGAAAATCCTAGCGATAGCTGTAGCCATGAGCGTCTTTCCGAGACCCACAACATCACCTAAAACTACACCACCTCTTCGATCGAGATGTCTTGCGGCAATCCGAACTGCGGCCGATTGATAATCTAATAAGACCCCCTGCAAGTCAGAAGGTAGCTCAAATTGACTTAGACCAGCACGAGCCTCCTCAGATAAGTGGTAAGCCATTTTAACGTATAACTCATAAGGAGTAGGAGGAACCTCACGCGCCCAACTATCGTCAATGACCTTTATAAGCTCTTTAGTTATATCAATACAGCAACGATCGTCCCACCGATCATTAAACCAGACTTCTAACTTAGAGGTCATATCATGATCAAGAACATCAATATTTAATTCACCCTGTCGCGAAAGTCCTGACATTGTAAGATTACTTGAGCCTAAAAAACCAGTGCGAGGATTGTTAGTATCATCCGGACGAAAGCATAGATATAGTTTAGCATGAAGAGTATGCTTTAAATATAATTTAACGACAACTTTTCCTGATTTCAACTGTCCACTGAGACGACGTAAACCAGCTTCATCAGCATCATTAGGAGCACCGACCATAAGTTGTTCACGAAACTCCTTAGCCATTTTCTCTTTTTGTCTAACGAGAAAATTTTGAGTAATGTCGTCACTCTCTTTTACTGCACGGGTAAGTGTCTTAAGTTCATCACTTGGCAATTTATGCATACCAACAATAAGCCGGCATTGCTGACCTGGACCGCCTGTCCATTGTTCAATTAACTTATCTACACACTTCCAACCGCGAAGATTAAAATACCCGACACAGAAGTCTGATCGTGAAGAGACCTTTAGCGTATCTTTAAGCGCTGGAAGCAAACCTTCTTCAATATTATCGAATATACGTGGCATTGAATTTAAGGTGTTAAGTATTCATACCTAAGTTCTAATACCCATATTTTGCAAACTATCTCTTCTTAGAGAAAACTAGAATTACACAGTAAAATTATAAATTAGGCTATAGTTACCCCGCCCAGCTGCCATTCCGCCATTCGATTGCAGTCTTTGAAGGTCTTAGGTCTGGGCGTCCCGGGAGGTTTGGAACTATTTTGCCGTGGTGTTCGTAATAGTGTCTGCCGTTGGAGAATTCTTCTCTGAGGCGTTTGCTGACCAATAAATTGTAGTTGGTATCGATGGTTAAATAGCCTGCGTCAAAGAGTGTATGAAAATCTGATCTGAGAAGCAGACCGTTTTCAACATCATGTGCCCCGCCCTCCGCGTAGGGGCGGATGTGAGCTGCCTCTAGGACTGGCAGGGTTTTCTCCTCAGTTACGGCACATCTTCTACCGTAGGCATCAAGAACGGCTACGCGGAATCCTGCCTGACCCAGTCGAGGCTTTAACATGTAAGGCTGTCCGTATCTATCTGGCTCCTCATTAGCTGCAGTGACCATCAAAGGGTCAGTGAGTCGACCTTGTACCTCTCTCCAAAGCTTTAGACCGTCACCCTCTACCGATGAATAAGTCTTACCTTGTACAATATTGGGCGACCAGTCAGCAGGCTGATTAATCCATTGATCTTCTGGAAGCCAAAAACATTCGGTGAGCAAGGTACAGCCAATCGGCTCATTGGGCAAAGTAGTCTTATTCATTCTACTCCGCATCTTAGTTATATTATCTCGGAAAATAGTTAGGCTATCTGCGCCATTCCCTTTAGCATAGACCTTCCAAGCCAACTCAAGTGGCAAGACTGTGCTTTTAACAAACCAACCTCCACCTACGATTTTATTTACCGGGGATTTTAGTTTAAATAAAAAGAGTCCACCTTCTTCAATCGCAGCGAAAGAACGCTCACCACCTGGAGCCCAAAAATTAACCTCTTTGGATTTGTTTGCGGAGTGGAAATCAAACCACTGACGATCCGTAACCCCGACCCAGTAATTTAATTTTGGAGAGTCAGCCGGTATTACACTCTCTACCTTATCAATAATTGTGTAACCAAGTTTGCTCAATTGATGAAAGCATGGTGTCCCTTTACCGCCCGAGAAATCACTGCCTCTTAATTCTTTGCCCGTCGCATTCTTATATGCCAAAGCTAGCAGAAGTTTAGGCGGATAAAGTTTACCGTTATGCGAAACGTCATAAGTCGTTGATTCACCAAAACCATCTAACTTCTCACCTCTATCAAGCTGATCAAACGCTTTTAAAATATGTTCGGACTGAACTGAAGAGAAGTCCATCGTTAGATAAAAAATTTAGGTAAGATCATCTAGTACCTTTGCAGACTTAAGCTTTGAGAGTGTAGTGTATCGCGGGCGTTGCATTGCACCTCTACCGGCTTCACCTAATACAACTGGGTGGTCTAGTTTAACTGCAGGACTTGAGAATATTAACTTGTACTGTCCTTGCTCACCAAACTGAACAATACGGTCAACAGGCGCCAAGTGAGTGATAGCTGAAATAGGTGCTACTTGATAAGCAGCACACCATTTAATTCTGTCAATTTTACCAGCGGATATTCGGACGTAGTACCAAGAGTTCTCACCGATAAATGCTTTATTAAAACCCCAATCGCGACATGGAACTACCATGACTAATTCATCGGTGTCAGTTGGTTTACTTTTTTGCTCTGTAGTCGTAGACGCAGAGTCTTGGTTATCTTTTTTAATGTAAGTGATTTTAGGTTCATCAAAAACACTGATATCAACAAGAGGTAGGATTTGTAGAATCTGACGAAGAAAAGCTTCGGCATCAGCGCAATCACTCGCTGACATTGGTGGCTTGGCTGGATCTGTGCCGTTTTCAACAATGCATCGGTTGTATTTTCTAGCACGGGCCACTAACATACTTTCGATATAACGAATATAAGCCTTGTTTAAATTATCCGAAGTAAAAACGATGGCATGCGCCCAAAAGTCTTTTCTTTCCAAGTGCATTTTAATCCGATCGGGTACATAATCCCCTTCGCCTATATAGACTCTAATTCGAGGATCTTCTGGGTCATCATTATAACCCCAAAGAATGTATATGCCAGGCTTCTTGATATTTCCATGCTCAAGAGCCGACTCCCATTTATCACGTGGGAAAGCTACGCCTGTCCCAGTCCAATTTACATTCTCAATAATCCGAAGACCATTAGGGTCTCCTTCCGGAACAAAAATACGAATCGTGTATGGGGCATTCATCTAAGGACATCTACCCAAACGCCTCCCGGCCACCATTGCAACCCTCGGGTGATTGTATCGGTTCTTTGGCCTCCCCTTGTCACCGTGTCACCTTGCCAACTTGTCCCCTAGTCATAATCTTTGATTATGATGAATACAAACAAGAGCGCCTGCCGCTCATTATTAATCGCTACCCTAGCAATGTTCTGCTC
>Ga0214921_10009724_pt1 | contig 12092 bp, 18 predicted proteins | sample LL1505_MetaG_FD_177992 | JGI IMG/M metagenome (GOLD analysis project Ga0214921, IMG submission 177992) | Freshwater microbial communities from Lake Lanier, Atlanta, Georgia, United States - LL-1505 | ecosystem: Environmental > Aquatic > Freshwater > Lake | place: USA: Georgia | collected... | reverse complement strand
ACGCTGGCGGTGATCTACAACCTCGGTGACATTGATCCCGGCGAGGAGGAGGGGGGCACGGCACTGGTGCGTCGCCTCCGCGCCGCCACCTGGGACGGCACCAACCGCAAGGTCTTCACGCTGCCGGTAGCCCTGTCGATCATGGTGTTCTTCGCGCTGTGTGCGCAGTGCGCGAGCACGCTGGTCGTGATCGGCCGGGAGACCAAGAGCTGGCTCTGGCCCGTTGTCACGTTCACCTACATGACCGTGCTGGCATGGCTCGGCGCCTTCGCCACCTACCAAATCGGCACCTGGCTGGGCGGTTGACGCCCTCACTCCATGCAGGATCTCATCGCGATCGCCGTCGCGGCCGCCGCTGCCGTCTGGCTGGCGTGGTCGCTCAAGAACCGCTTCTTGGCGCCGCCCTGTCAGCCACCGGCCGTTCCCGGCGGCGGCGACGGCTTCGTGCCGCTCGACAGCCTCACGAAGCCCAAGCGCTGATTGCTCGCCCCCGCCGCGCCCCGCTCGCCATAAAACAATCGGGGCGTCCAAAAAAATCGGGGCGTCCAAAAAAATCGGGGCGTCCAAGCGGACGCCCCGATCTCGAATCTGCAGTGCGCCAGACATGCCGTCGGCATTGCCCAAGGGCTCAATACATGTCGTAGTCGCCGCCGTGGCCGCCGCCGCCGGCCTTCGGCTTGGAGTCCTTCGGCTTCTCGGCGATCAGGGCATCGCTTGTCAGCAGCAGCGTCGACACGCTGGTGGCGTTTTGAAGGGCCGTCCGCGTCACCTTCGCAGGATCAATGACACCCGCCTTGACGAGGTCTTCGTACTCGTTGGTGGCCGCGTTGTAGCCGAAGTTGCCGCTGCCACCGAGAACCTTCTCGCACACGATCGAACCGTCCTGGCCGGCATTCGACGAGATCATCGTCACCGGTGCCCGGCAGGCACGCACCACGATGTTGAAGCCGACCGTCTCGTCGTCCGAGAGGCCCTTCGGCTTGACGTGCGAACTGGCCCGCAGCAGGGCCACGCCGCCGCCCGGCAGGATGCCCTCTTCGACAGCGGCCCTCGTCGCATGGAGCGCGTCTTCGACCCGGGCCTTCTTCTCCTTCATCTCGCTTTCGGTTGCGGCACCGACGTTGATCTTCGCCACGCCGCCGGCCAGCTTCGCGAGCCGTTCTTCCAGCTTCTCGCGGTCGTAGTCGCTCGTGGCAGCGGCGATCTCGTGCCGGATCTGCTCGATCCGCGACTTGATTGCCGCAGTCTTGCCGGCACCCTCGATGATCGTGGTGTTGTCCTTGTCAACGATCACCTTCTTCGCACGGCCCAACTCGGCCAGGCCGAGGTTCTCGAGCTTCATGCCGAGGTTTTCGAACACGGCCGTGGCACCGGTGATGATGGCGATGTCTTCCATCATCGCCTTGCGACGGTCGCCGTAGCCAGGAGCCTTCACGGCACAGACCTGGAAGGTGCCCCGCAACCGGTTGATCACGAGCGTGGCCAGCGCCTCGCCGTCCACCTCTTCCGAGACGATCAGCAGCGGCTTGCCGGCGTTCACGACAGCCTCGAGCAGCGGGACGATGTCCTTGACGCTCGAGATCTTCTTCTCGAACACGAGGATGTAGCAGTCGTCGAGCACGCACTGCATCTGCTGCGGGCTGGTGACAAAGTAGGGGGAGAGGTAGCCGCGGTCGAACTGCATGCCCTCGACCCATTCGACCTCGGTCTTGAGGCTCTTGCCCTCGTCGACCGTGATCACGCCGTCCTTGCCGACCTTGTCCATGGCCTCGGCGAGCAGTTCTCCGATCTCCGGATCGTTGTTGGCGGCGATCGACGCCACCTGCGCCATTTCCTTCTTGCCCTTCACCGGGATCGACATCTCCTTGAGCTTGGCGGCGATCTCCTCGACGGCCTTCTCGATGCCGGCCTTCATCTGGATCGGGTTCACGCCCGCCACGACAGCCCTCAGGCCTTCGTTGAAGACAGCCTCGGCCAGGACCGTCGCGGTGGTGGTGCCGTCGCCGGCCACGTCGCTGGTCTTGCTGGCCACCTCGCGCACCATCCGGGCGCCCATGTTCTCGTAGACATCCTCCAGGTCGATTTCCTTGGCGACGGTCACGCCGTCCTTGGTGACGGTGGGTGAGCCAAAGCTCTTCTGCAGGATGACGTTGCGGCCCTTGGGACCGAGCGTCACCTTCACGGCGCGGGCCAATTTGGCAACACCGCGACGCATTGCCTCACGCGCTTCCTGATCGAATGCCATCATCTTGGACATGGGTCAAATCTCCTCGGAAAGGGTTCTGTGTGAAAAGACGGTGTGGACTATGTGAACGATCGTGACGGAGGGCCGGACTTGGAACGGGGCTGGAAAGCCGAACGACGATTCAGCCGAGCACGGCGAGGATGTCATCCTCCCGCATCAGGAGCAGTTCGTCGTCGCCCACCTTGAAAGCCTCGCCCGCATAGCTGGTGAACACGACCCGGTCGCCCGGCTTCACCTGCAGGGGATGGCGGTGGCCCTTGGAGTCGAACTTGCCCTCTCCGACGCTGACCACGGTGCCGCGGGCCGGCTTGTCCTTGGCGGAATCGGGCAGCAGGATGCCGCCAGCGGTCTTCTGCTCGCTCTCCTCGCGCTCCACGACCACGCGGTCACCCAACGGGATCAGACTCGACTTCTTCTTGGCGGGCTTGCTCGCGGTGGCTGACATGATCGAAACCTTTCTGCAGCGAAGTGGGGGTGGGAGATGAAAACGGTCCAACCAAACCATTGGTTCTCTGGCTTTGCGATCCGGCTCTGCTTGTCTGGATGATCGTTCTGGGCGATCGGCCCATGCAGACACGGCGACCGCAGCAGACAAGCAGGGAAGGCCGTCCGCCTGCCGGATCAGGACGTCATCAGACAGGCCCCACGGGAAGAAGCAACTGGCGCGCCAGATGACCGGGATTTTAGTGCATTGTGAAGGTGCCCGGGAGAAACACGGGCCACGCCGTCCGAACGGGCCTCCCGACGCACGTTGGCCCCGGCCAAGAGCCCCCTGCCAGTTTGGCAGCGCCGGTCAGCATCTCATGGCAATCTCATGGTAAATGGCCGGCCGACAGGCTACGCTCAAGGGTTCTCACCTGATCTGCTCCCCACCCGCTCGGATGGGGTGGCCGACTGATGGCTTTTCACGAGAGTCCGCAACGAGAGTCTGCATGGCAACGCATCGGCGGATTGACGTCTCCAAACTCGGCGACGTCACGATCGTCAGGTTTCTGGACAAGAAAATTCTTGACGAGGCCGGCATCCTGGAGCTCGGCACCGAGTTGTTTGGACTTGTCGAGTTGGAAAACCGCAAAAGCCTCCTGCTCAACTTCGCGGGGGTCGAATTCCTCTCGAGTGCTGCGCTCGGCAAATTGATCACCCTCGATCGGAAGGTCAAGTCGAACAAGGGCCGGATGAAGATGAGCAACATCCGCCCGGAGATTCTCGAAGTGTTTCAGATCACGAAGCTCAATAAGATTTTTGACATCCGCAAGGAAGAGGCCGAGGCCGTCTCGGCATTTGAGTGAGCGGCGCGGTCTGACGGGACGGCTACGGCCGAAACACACGCGATGTCACACCAGAAACCACCGACTGACCCGTCCGTGCAGCCGTCTCGGCGCCCGGATGCCGCTGAATGGCGCCGCGAGATCGAGCTCCCGAGTGAGCGTGGGGCCAGTCGGCTGATCACAGAGGACCTTCTCGAGCAGCTGGGCGTCCATGGCTGGTCGCCGTCTGACATCTTCGCGATCCATCTCGCCGCCGAGGAGGCGATCGTCAACGCGATCGTGCATGGCAACAAGCTCGACCCCGGGAAGGTGGTCCGCGTCGCCTGCGTGGTCTCGCCGACCTTGGCGCGGATCGAGGTGACCGACGAGGGCCCCGGCTTCGACCCCGGCTCCGTGCCTGACTGCAGGCTGGAGGATCGCCTCGACGCTCCCAACGGCCGTGGCGTGATGCTGATGCGCACGTTCATGACCCGCATCGAATACAACGCCCGTGGGAATCGGGTGCTGATGGAGAAGCAGCGGTCCCCGGCGGAGGGCTGAAGGCCGGGCATCTGCGAAAGGCCGCTGTTTCCCCGGGCGAGCGGCCTCCGGCAGCCGTGGCCCCACCCCATCGATTTCCCTGCCCGCTTCGGGTATTTTGAAGCGACACATTCCCCGATAGCTCAACGGTAGAGCGAGCGGCTGTTAACCGCTAGGTTGTAGGTTCGAATCCTACTCGGGGAGCTTTGGCCTCTCGGCAACGAGTGGCAGTCAGGGGCAGGAGGTGGCAAAACCTTCTGCCTCTCGGCGTTTCTGGAGGGTGTGCGGGTGGGCCGTAACCTCAACGCAACTCTACCGTGAGCCGGCGATTCAGAGCGGCGGCTGCCCTCTCCAATGTGCCGATGGTTACCGATGGATTGTCGGGGTCAAGCAACCGATCCAAAGCAGCACGGCTCGTCTTCATGCGGCTCGCCATCGCCATCTTCGTGATATGGCGCCGCTTCATCTCCATGGCGATCTGATGAGCGATGACCCGCTTGGTCGCCGTCGCCGTCGCCACTTCCAGCAGACGGTCTTCCTTGAGGAGGTCATCCAACTTGCTGCCAATGTGTGTCTTTTTCATGGTTCACTCCGATCGTAACTGAGCGAGTCTTCGTTTTGCCGTCATGAGGTCAGCCGGAGGCGTCCGCTGGGACTTCTTCTGAAAGCCGTGCAAGAGAACCATCGTCTGCCCGTCCACCGTGAACATCACTCTGGCGATGCCGGTGCTGATATGCGACCGCACTTCCCATAGACCGGTCGCAAGTTTACGGATGAGGGGCATCCCTAGCGGCCAGCCGAACTGAACCGTTTTGATGTCCTCTCCAAGGGTCTTTCGGTCTTCTCGCACCAGCCCGCATAGCCACTCTCGCACCGGCTCGTTGCCAGCCTCAGTTCGGAAGAACACGACTTCCAGAATCGGTCGCCGTCGGTCGTGCTCGCGGCCGGATGGTGCCATCGAAGAAGTGTACCATCATTGGTACACATGGGCAAGGTGGATTTTGGGTGCCGATGGCTTCCAGACGGCGCGCAGCGCGATCTGCGAGGACGGATGAAGGAAGAGGCTAGACGCTGGGGTGGCGTAATCGCCAACGACGGCTCGCCCCCCTTTTGCCACGTCCTGCCAGCACCTGCCACCTTAGCCCTACGTCGCTTTTTACGACACTTTTTGGCAGAATCCCGATAGTGCCGGGCAAAACCGGCAATCGGAACCATCCTACTCGGGAAGCTTTGGCCCTTTTTGAAAGTGGCCGCAAGAGCCCACACGAAGCCGCAGAGTGACGCAAGTCAACATCTCAACCGTTCATGAGATGCGGGCGCGCTCTGCCTCACGGTCACGCATGAGCCACATCCCCGGCGTCATGATGGCGAGGCCATAGAAGCCGCTTCCGAGGAGGCGGCCAAAATCGGCGCGATCCAACGTCAAAAGAACATCTGCAGTCGCCAGGGCGCTGAAGAGAATCGGCCGGTCCTTGCTGACTGGGAACACAGCGGGCTTTTCGATCGTAAGCACGTCATCGACCGTGATCAGTTGACTGCTGATTCGCAGCCACGTGGTCGTTACCACAGCAGGAAAGCCGGCGATATTCCGGATCGTTTCGGCGACAGCGTAGGGCGTCGTCATCAGCCGCCAATCCCGCTCCGACGCCAGGCGGAAGACCTCCCGAGCCGCACCCGCTTCTGATACAGCAGCAGCGATCATCACGCTCGAGTCCAGGAAGAGACTCACGGCTGTTCCCGAAGCCGGCGCATGTCCGCCTCGTCTTCCTCGATCCAGCCGGCCATCTCGTTGCGAGTGAACGTGCGTGGCTCGGGCAGCGTGGCGCCCTCGGCCCGCAACCGTGATGCCAGAAAGAGCATCAGCTCCTGCTTCTCGGCCGGCGAGAGGTCGGCGGCGGCGGATTCAATCTCGGCAAGGGTTACCATAGGCACAAGTGTACACCACGCGACACCGGAACGCCAAGGGAATGCATGTCCTCCCGTTCGTCAGGCAATTCCTTGATCAGCATCTGTAAGCTCCTCCGTCGCAGTGAAGGAAGGAACCGACGACGAGGAATCAGTCACGCCCCGGTGGCAACTGGAAGCGTCCCGCCACCACACCCTCGACTGTGAGGTCCTCGTCGAGCGACTCCCAACGCAGAGCTGTGCCACCGACCTCCAGCCGAACCTCGGCCAACTCCGGCTCACTGGCATCTCGCAGACGGCGGAATCGATTGGCAGGGAATCCCACGATTCGCTGGTCCGTCAACTCGACAAAGACCATTCGTCCCTCAGTCCACGCTCTCGTCGCTACGGTTTCGGTTTCCTGGTGGGTGATGCTCATCGTATTTCTCCAACAAGAGATCGACGTGTTCGAAGACCAGGCGCTCCATTTCCCTCACGACATGAGGGGGAACGCCGCGATTCCTACCAAGGCCCACCGGATCGATCCAGAATTGGCATTCACCCTTCGCACACCGAACGTGGATGTGGGGAGGCTCTGTGCCCTCGTCGGAGTAATAGTGAAACCGAAATCCGCCTACTCGGAGTACCGTTGGCATCCGTTCAAGGTATTGCCGCTTGGACACGCAGGCAAGTTCTGTTCTGGTCAGGGAGGTGACGTCACCGCCATTCCGGTTCGGCAACGTCCTTTTGCCACGCCCTGCCAGTCCCTGCCACCTCTGCCCTACGTCGCTTTTTACGTCACGTGGTGGTGAAAACCTGATATCTTGCGGCAAAACAGCGGTTCGGAATCATCCTACTCGGGGAGCTTTCGTGGCACCGGCAGGCACCTTGCTTGGTGGTGCAAGCAAACGACGGGCGAGTGTGCCCGAGATCTTCAGCCAACTGGCTTCATCCGGGCTTGCGTGCCCTTGATGTGCGTAAGCCCCCAGTCTCGTAACGCCCCGAGGACGGGCACCAGCGACTTGCCCTTCGCGGTCAGGCGATAGCCGTGCCGCCCAGTGGCCGGGCTTGGGCTGAACGACTCTGCCAGTCCAGAGCGAACAAGGCGATCCAGCCGGTCGGCAAGGATGTTCGAGGCGATCCGCTCAGGCGATGCGGAGAACTCTTTGAAGAGCACCTTGCCGCAGGCCATGTCTCTCACAAGAAGGAGCGTCCACTTGTCCCCGATGAGATCGAGAGCACAGGCCACAGGGCACACCGAACGCTTCGCCATCTTCACAAAACGACCTCGCTCATGAAACCGCTTACCCGATCGCTTGACACGAGCCATGCCACTTGCAATATACAAGTTGTCACTTGCGTATTGCAAGTATTGAGAACCTGCCGGGAGACTTGTGGTGACTTCGTTCGATCGACATCCGTCCGTCACCGCCCTGCGGAGCCAGACACGGACGCCTCGCCCAGGCACGCTCCCCGCCGATGAACTCCGCCGCTTGTGTCTGGAAGCCGGAGCAGATGATGTCGGATTTGTCCCGATTGACAGGCCGGACATCGCCTCGGAACGAGCGGGCGTTCTTCAGGTCTTTCCCTCGGCCAAGGTTCTCATCAGCGTGGTCTGCCGCATGAACCGGGAGCCGATCCGAAGCCCCGCCCGGTCCATCGCCAACCTTGAGTTCCATCGCTCCGGCGACCGTGTCAACGACGTGGCCCGGGAAATCGTCCGTCGGCTTGAAGACCGAGGCATCCGGGCCATGAACGCCCCGGTGGGGTTCCCGATGGAGACCAGTGATTTTCCCGGAAGAATCTGGGTGGTGTCCCATAAGCCGGTGGCCGTGGCAGCGGGACTCGGGCAGATGGGACTGCATCGCAATGTCATCCATCCACGGTACGGATCATTCATTCTCCTGGGAACACTTTTTGTCGATGTCGATATTGATCAGGATTCGCAACCTGTCGACTACAACCCCTGCGTCAGTTGCAAATTGTGCGTTGCCGCCTGTCCGGTGGGAGCCATCAAGCCGGAAGGCGGTTTCGATGCCAGTGCGTGCATGACGCACAACTATCGGGAGTTTCTGCACGGGTTTACAGACTGGGTCGAGCACGTGGCCGATAGCCACGATGCCGAGGACTACCGGAGGCGGGTGACCGATCAGGAATCAGTCTCGATGTGGCAAAGCCTGAGCTTCGGGGCCAACTACAAAGCTGCCTACTGTCTCGCCGTGTGTCCGGCCGGAGAAGACGTGCTTGCCCCTTTTGTCGACGACCGACCGGCCTTTCTGTCAGGGATCGTGAAGCCCCTCCAACAGAAGCAAGAAACCATTTACGTCGTGCCTGGGTCAGATGCCGACGAATACGTCACTCGGGTGTTTCCTCATAAGACGAAGCGGCATGTCAACAGTGTTCGTCCAACGACCATCACCGGTTTTCTCGATACCATGCATGTCGTCTTTCAGGCAGGACAGGCCAAGGGCATCGATGCCGTGTATCACCTGATCTTCACCGGTCAGGAACCGGCCGAAGCCACCGTCACTATTCGACAGCAGACCCTGCATGTGCAGCGTGGCCTGATCGGCAAGCCCGATTGCACGGTCAAAGCCGACTCCCAGACCTGGCTGGGCTTTCTCCGCAAGGAACGGAGCATCGGCTGGGCGCTCCTCACAGGCCGCATCCGGGTTCAAGGTGGTCTCAGCCGACTTCAAGCCTTTGGCCGCTGTTTCCCCGGCTGAATCGTTCCACTGTCGGCCACATGCGACGGTGGCTCGTCAGTCCGTACCCGGCGGTAACTGGAAACGTCCCGTCACAACGCCCACGGTCTTGCCGTCACCAGCGATAAATTCGACCTCGTAGGCTTCGTTGTTGCGATGCACGAAGACAACAGCACCGACATCGCCAATCTGGAGGCCATGCTCCGGGAGCGGTCGAGACAAGATGACGGAATCATGTTCCTTGATCGGCATCTGACTGAATCCTCGCCGGATATGCAGAGACGAGCCTCGGCACATCCGACCCGTTTTCGATCATCCAGAGTCCTACTCGGGAAGCTTTCCCGGTCAGGCATACCGGGCGGAGTTCCCGAAACAGACAGACTCTCGGCAGTCCAGCAAAGGACGCTGCCACTCCTCCATACGAATGGTGGTTCACAAAAAGGGACTCCCAGCATGGTGTCCCAGAGACAAGAAGCCCGGGCTCAGTTCAGTCCAGAGTCGCCCCGATTTTCACCCGCACCTGCCAGTGGGCGATCTTGCCGTCCTCGATGTGTCCCCTGGTCTCCAGCACCTCGAACCAGCGAAGGCTCTTTTCATCAATTGCCGCCTTCGCAACGGCGCTGTTTACAGCTTCTTCAATGCTGGTGTGGGATGACCCAACCAGCTCGATCATCTTGTAGGTGTGTTCGCTCATGGGGACTCCTTGGGTGAGGACCGCTCACGCAAACTTATCCATACCGACGATGTCCTCAACCACGACGAACTCAGAGACCTCCTCCAACCAAAGAAACCGGGGTTTGTAGACTGGGCGGCGTAGCCTCAACCCCCAACCACTCCAAAGGATTGGATCAATGGCATTTTCGGCAAAGATTGTCGGCGACGAACTGGTCCTTCGAATCCCCATGAACGCCAAGCCCGAGCGGTCTGCCAGTGGCAAAACACTGGTGGTCGCCTCAACCCACGGCAACAAGGAAACCGACTGCGTGGTGGACGGCAAGAAGGTGATCGTGGGAGTCAACGCCTACATTCCGGTGAAGTAGGTGGAGAAGCGGGCAGTGCCGCGGACCACAACCGCCTGAGCATGTCCTGCGCTGGCAAGCGGCCCCTGAAACCTAAAGAGTGGCCGGGTTGTTTTTGGACACCCCGGCCGCGGCGCCGACGGCCTCGAGCGCCCTGCGGACGTGCGGCTCGGCGGCGAGCGTGGCGTTGTAGGCCATCCGCACGACGCCTTCCTTGTCGATCACGTAGGTAACCCGCCCGGGAAAGATGCCCAGCGCCCGCGGCACGCCGAAGAGCCGCCGCAGGGCCCCACTGGCGTCACTGATGATCGGAAAGGGAAGCGAGTGCCTCGCGGCGAACCGCTGATGGCTTGCCGGCGAATCGCTGCTCACACCCACCACCTCCACGTCGGCGCCGACGAACTGCGAGTAGGCGTCGCGGAAGGCGCAGGCCTGCTGCGTGCAGACCGGCGTGCCGTCCTTGGGATAAAAGAAGAGCACGAGCGACTTGCGGCCGAGGAGCGACGTCGAATCGAACGTGCTGCCGTCCTGCAGCGTCGCCTGGAAGGGCGGCGCCTTGTCACCAACTGCGATCGAGGGCATGGGCAGATCCCTAGGGGGTGGGTCCGGTATCGACTGCCGGCCGGTACCGATCAACGTCGCATAGTACACTTTTCGACGCGGCCGCGGCCGGTCTCCAAAACCAAAAAACCTGCTGCTCCACTCGGGCAACGTGAGCCCGCCGATCGAACCACGCACCGCGTCGTCCTCCCGCCACCCGGGATCGTCATCATGAGCCCGCTCGACTGGACACTGCTCTCGCTGCACTTGGCTGCGATGCTCTTCGTCGCGCTCGTGCTGGGGCATGCGGCACGCAGGCTCGGCATCCCAGCGGTCGTCGGCGAGATCGCCGGGGGGCTCCTGCTCGGGCCGACGATCCTCGGACGCCTCTCTCCGGAGACGTTCACATGGCTCTTCCCGCCGACGGGACCGATCACGAGCGGCCGGGCGGCGATCGCGCGAGTCGGCATGCTCTTCTTCATCGTCACCATCGGGCTCGACATCAGCGTCGGCGAATTCCGCCGGATCGGCCGCAAGGCGCTCTCGGTCGGCGTCATCGGCACGCTCGTTCCGCTCGTGCTCGGATTCCTCATGTGTTACGTCTTCCCGACCGTGATCGGCGTGACGCAGAAGGATCAGTTTGCGACGGCGCTCTTCATGGGATCGATCCTGTCACTCTCGGCCAACCCCGTGATCGCCCGGATCCTCATGGACATGGGCCTCTTCAAGAGCGAGATCGGCCGAACCATCATGTCGGCGACCCTGGTGGACGACCTCGTGGGCTGGGGCTTGTTCGCGGTGATCCTCGCCGAATTCGGCCCCCATGCGACCGGTCAGGGCCAGGGGATGGCGATCTTCGGGATGGTGTTCGTCTTCATCGGCGGCATTCTGCTGCTCGGCCACTTCATGCTGCCGCGGATGATGGACTGGGTGCATCGCAATCTGCCCCAGCCGGCGGGATCGATCTCGTGCATCGCCCTGCTCGCACTCCTGGGCGCGGCGGGTTCTGAGTATCTCGGCCTGCACTCCTTCCTCGGCGCGTTCGTCGTGGGCATCGCGCTGGCTCATGTCTATCAAGATCATCCGAAACCGTTCGAGATCATCGGCGACTTCTCCTATGCGGTGTTCACGCCGATCTTCTTCGTCTCGATGGCGATCGCGGCCGACTTCGTCAAGGGCTTCGACCTGTGGCTCGTCGTCCTGATCACGGTCGTCGCCTTCGTCGGCAAGATCTGCGGCGTCTTCGCAGGCGGCAAGATGGCCGGGATGGACAGCCGCCAGGCACTGGCCGTGGGCTGCGGACTCAATGCCCGGGGCATCCTCGGCATCGTCATGGCGGCGGCGGCCTACGATGCCGAACTGATCGACCTGCGGCTGTTCGTGGCCTGCGTGCTGATGTGCGTCATCACGACGATGGCAGCCGGACCGGCACTGCATGTCATTCTGGGCCGCCGCGACACCGCACGGGCCTAGGGCCAATCTCGAGCCCGTCACACTGAGCTGGATTCAGCACCCAGTTCGACCGCAGCAACCGCTGGGGTCGCAGCGTCGACCGCGCAACAGTCCGATGGCTGGTGAAACTCCGACGGGTGGTCGTCGCCGACATCCCCGTAGATGTCGTGCATGCCGACGATCGCGGCCAGATACTCGTGAAAATGAGCGTCCATGATGAAACCCTCCTTGGTTGAAGGGATCTACGGAGCATCGATGCACACGGTTCGGAGCCTCCTGGAAATCCCAAAAACAAAAAACCCAGGCTGCCCAAACTGCCTGGCCCCGTCTCGCACACCCAGCCAGGCACACGATGGCCCCCGGACTGGGCGGGGGGTACCATGGCCCGATCGGACACCAATCCGGCCTTCTCTTCTCCCCATCCCATCGCGAGTTCCCCATGGACATGCTCTGGTTTCTT
>Ga0214921_10009722_pt1 | contig 12092 bp, 15 predicted proteins | sample LL1505_MetaG_FD_177992 | JGI IMG/M metagenome (GOLD analysis project Ga0214921, IMG submission 177992) | Freshwater microbial communities from Lake Lanier, Atlanta, Georgia, United States - LL-1505 | ecosystem: Environmental > Aquatic > Freshwater > Lake | place: USA: Georgia | collected... | reverse complement strand
TTTTGCGAGTTTTGAGAGAGGAACATTGGAAATTGAAATATAATTATGAACTTTAATAGAAATTGGTTTAAATACTATTTTTTCTTCAAAGGTTGATTGTAAGAAAGGTTTAAGAATAGTTTCTTTGGTATCTTCAATAATTTTCCAAGAAATATTTTTTCTTAAATCGATTATAAAATTAATTTTAATGGAAAGGTCTTTAAATATGGTGAATTTTATAAAACTTCCATTTTCTTCTTCAAGAAGGCAATAGCAATTAATACAATTAAAATCGGTTAATTTATCTAATGCCGTCCATTTTTTAAGATTATATGAAGAAATAGTGTGATAAAGATATAATTTATGTAGAAGAGTAAAATTATCATTAACCCATTGAATATATTGAATAAATTTATTAGTATTTAATTTGGTGAATATATCGGCAAGAGTTAAAGATTGATTAATTTTGGAAGAAAGTTCAAAACGGTGAATATTAAATCTATTTTCAATAATAGGTGAAGTATCAACGCTATCTAATAATTGAAGTTTTTTATATTTTTTATTAATTTCTTCAATAGATGGAAAAGATTTATCGAAGAAATAATAGGGATTATCTTTTAATTCGGGGAAATCATTTTCAAATATGATATTTAAGGAATTAAAATCACAATTTCCCTGAGATATTTTATAAGAAATTGGGTCTTTAATTGTCGGGTCTTTTTTTAGAGGGAAAGTGAGTTTCATAGGATTAGGATTATAATCCTTCCATTTTATGACATCTATGGAGAATAATAGATTAGGATAATTTAAATTCCAGACATAAAATCTGCCTTTATTGATAGTAAGAGCAATTTTAGAAATACCTTCTTCAATACTGTCATCATCATATATTGATATATTATGGTTTTCAAATTTATCTGGAAACCATCTTTTTACTTTAATATTTTTTAAAGGCATTAGTTCTATTTAATTAAAATCTATTTATTTTTTAATAATAGGAATAATGTCATCTGGTATATGTAAAAACGAGGAGGATAAAAAGGAACATAGAAAAAGTAGTTCTTTAACTTTTTGGATTTATTTGGGAATAATAATACTTGGATTATTATTAGTAATTACGATAATTATAATTATATATTCATCCTTTTCTGGAAAAAAAGAAGAAGTTTATAGACCACCAATGACAACATCTTCGCCGGTTGTTCCATCATTTGAAAGAACATTTGAGAATGTTCCAAGTGATGTAGAAAAAAAACCATTTTTAAGTTCTTTGATGAATACACCAAAGGCAACAGGAAATGCTATAAATACATTAGTAAATCCATTATATGATAGACATATTCCGGTAAAAACTGGTGGATTTAGATGTATGAAAATTAATAGATTCTAAAAAAATGAATATTTAAATATTCTTATAAATCAATGATTTTCATTATAATCTTTATGGTAATTATATATATTCATGTAATTGTTAATATATATAATATTTATAAATTATTGCGGAGCATTTAATTTAGTAATATATTTAATTATAAATTGTAAATTAAAATCATTTTCATCATAATAGATATTTAATTGTTGGTCGCAAATAATGGCGAATTCTTCTTCGCTTATTTTTTCACAAATTCCTATAAAATGAGTTAAGATACAATCATCATTTGCTTCTTGAATATAGAAATCAATCATCTTTTGTTTTAATTCTTCGAATGAATTTGGTTTCTCGTAGAAATTAATATTATATGATAATTCCTCGATTGAACTACTTTCGAAGATAGCATTATAACCAATATCTTTAAATGTTTCGTTTAAAGATAGTGAAGAAAAATCAAGCATATTTAATAACAAATTTAAATAATTTCATAATCATTTTTTTCTGCTTCAATCCAGAAAGGATTTAATAGACAAGTTTTATTAGTAGGTTTAAAACCTAGTTCTTTTAATTCTTCATTATATCTTTCGAGATTATTATGAACATCAATAATAATTCTATTACATCTCTCTTTAATCGCATAATTTTCGACGAATTTAATTAAAGTTTTATAAATTAATTTAGTTTCATCTGGTTTTAATACCTTTTTATGTGTAAAATATTCCTTATATTTATTTTCATAAAAATCATTATTAACGATAATATTTTCAATTTTAATATAATTATCATATTTATCAATTAAAAAATCCAATGAAAATATTTGATTATTCTTATTATCATTTTCAAGATACATACTAAATAGACAATTAGATTTCCAACATTTTAAATTATGATACACCTTATTATCTGAAAAGATTGTATTATAATTACTATGTTCTACAACAAATTTATTTGAAAATATGTTTGAATTTTTAAAAGGGATTGTATTTAAATCTGTTGTCATTTGTAGAACATTAATCATAGTTAATAAAGAATTAAATAAATGAATTGTCATAAAATTAATAAAGTTTTTTTGATAATATATATGAAATATAATTAATTTTTATATACATTTTTTTCAGCTTCAATCCAGAAAGGGTTTGAATAACATCTTTTATTAGTAATGACGAAACCTTCATCTTTCAATTCATAATTATATCTATTGAGATTACTATGAATATCTATGGTAATTTTGTTAATATTCATGGTAGATAAATAATTAAATATGTATCTTTTAATTTTCAAGGTTTCTTCATTAGTTAATAAATTATTATTTTTAATGATATTATTTTTTTCATAATAATCATTATTAATAGAAAGATGTTTAATTTTAAGGATATCATTATTAATATTATAATCTATTGTAAAAATCTTATTATCATGTGAATATTCATCATAAATACATTTGGATTTCCAACATAAGAAATTAAAATTTTTATTATTATTATAAGCACTTTTCTTTAATATATAATAAGAATTTGTATCAATCGATTTACATTTATTACCAATTAATTGTTGAATTGATTTATAAATTTTGATAGAAGATGACATTTATTTAAAAAAATGCGTTATTTTTTTAAATATATATGAATATTATTTTTGGATTTATATCAGGAATAATATCATCCGGATTATTATCATATATACCTATTTTATATACAGAAATTATTAATAAGATATTAAATAATAATATAGAAATCAATGATTTATTAATGAATTATTTTTTATTTGTGATATCATCAAATTTCTTTGCGGGTATTAGAGGTTATATAATCACTTTCTGTATGGAAGATTATATACATAAAATTAAAGATGATATTATGAAAACTTATAATACAAAGAATTTATTATATTTTCATAAGAATAGACATCAAGATGTAGCGAATATATTAAATAATGATGCGAAATCTATGACTGAATTATATTATACAAATGCTAATATATTTCTAAGAGATTTATCGCAATTTTTGATAACATCATTAATATTATTAAATAAATCTGTAATATTATATATATTCACATTATTATTATCATTAGTTCAATTGATAATTGAACATTTCTATAATAAATATTATTTTGAATTGATGATTAATGTCTCAGGGAGAATGTTAATAGAGCAGAATAATTTAATATATGATTATATAGAGAAGATTGATACATATAGGACATTAAATATAAATGTGTATAATAAATGGAAGGAAAGTAATATTAATTATACGAATTTAAGGAAAAGGGAGGGAATATTTCACGGAATTAAATTATTCATATTTCAGTCATTGGATGACGTAATAATTATCTTATTAATATTAATTGGATTATATTTCAAAATCGATTATAAAATAATATTTATATTTATAACATATAAAAAGCATATATTTGTGATAGCACAGCATTATAATAATATAAGATTAGAAATAATTAAGAAAAGAATATCATTAGATAATATTAATAATTTTTATAATGATAAGAATAATTTGATAATTAATGGAAGTTTTATACCATTAAATTTAATTCCTGACATTCGTATTAAGAATTTAGAATTTTCCTATAATAATAATAAGATATTTGATAAATTTAATTTATATATTCCTAATAATATTATTACGGGTATTTCTGGAAGTTCTGGAAAAGGTAAAACAACTTTAATAAAGATTTTATTAGGATTTTATTCATATGAAGGAGATATTAAAATAGATGATATTAATATTAAAGATTTTGATTATAATTATTATTATAATAAGTTAATAGCTTATGTGGGACAAGAACCAATTTTATATACAGGTTCTACATATGATAATTTAATTTCAAATATGGATGATAATGAGATTGATAAAGATTTATTGAAAAATATGTTAAAAATGTTAAATATTTCAATTGATAATAATAATTTATCAGGTGGAGAAAAACAAAGGTTGAGTATATGTAGGGCATTTATAAGAAAACCAAAGATTATATTATTAGATGAACCAACGTCTTCTCTTGATTATGGGAATGAAATGAATGTATTAAAATTAATAAAAGAATTGAATAGTATTTATAAGATAACGGTGATTTTAGTATCCCATAGCAGAAATGCTATATCTATATGTGATAATTTAATTAGATTTCCTTAATGAATATCTTTCATGAATTTTCTCTTTTAAACATTGAAAAATATTTAAATCTCCTTTATATATAAATTCTTTATCATTTGAAATAAATATTTTAAATGTAATATCCGGTGTTAAATTTCTTAATAAATCTTCATTATTTTTTAACAAATAATTGAAATATTCTAGGATTGTTTTATGATGAACATGAGATGAACTACTTCCATCTGAATATTCATATGGATTTTTTGGTTTTTTATCGGGTTTTAAAAATTTGATACTCATAGTTTCAATACTATTTAAATCTAATATTCTATAATCCATTTTATAATAAATAGAACTTTTAGTACATGCTAAATCGCTACAATCATCTAAAAATATTTTTTTCGTGAAATATGAATCATCTATATTATTGATAATGAAACATATTAGTAATATAAGTAATAATGTTCCATATTTTTTACCTTTTTCTATAATATATAATGATGTTATATATATCGTTTCATTTTTCAAATGAGTAAAAATAATATACCCTATTTCTATATCTTGATTAAATATCGCAATCTTATATTTTGTGTCCGCCATTAATTTGTATTAATATATATTAATATATTATAAAAATGATTATTTAAAATTTTATGAAATATTTGCCCGACAATGCCAAATTACTGGTTAGACGGAATTTTTGATGAGACCATCGTTCTCGACGTCGTCGATAATGACTTCATTCCTGTTCCCGATTTCGTTGGGAGCATCAATGATTTCATTTTCTATGATGGAAAGAAGGGGCTTGGCTATTATCGGGTATGTAAGTCGGTTGAAGAAGTTGTGGTTGAGCAAGAAGAAATTATCGTTGAGGAAGTTCAGGTGCTTACTGAGGTGAAGATTACGCCAAAAATTGTTCTTTGCTTGAATTTCAAGTATTGCGATGATGACACTTGTGCGAAACGTCATTGGTATTGGAAATGTTATCAGGAGAGAATGCTTCTTCGGTCAGCTTTGAAATTTGACAAATGCGGGTATTTTTCCTCACAAGAAAGCGATTCACTAAATAGATGTTATAATCGATATAAAAAAGACGGGTTTGAGGTCTCTATTGAGTGATTTAGGATTGGAGGTCGCAGAGAACATTAGATGGATGTTTTTTGTGATTTGTATTGATGATAAATAAAAATTGGTGAAAAATGAGTTTTTGATGAATATAAATAAATATAGCCAAGATGCCCAAATTGGAAGTTATTGAAGAAGTTGATGAGATTGAAGAGAATGATGATGAATTTTGCGGGTGTTTGATGACTTTTAGATATATCTATGGGGATTTTGCGGGATATATTTAAAAAATGATTTTTTATTTTTTTTAAATAAATAAAATGAGAAAAATAATTCAAATTAGCGATGAAGTTTTCTGGGGATTTAATACAACAATTGAATTAGATAATCATACATCAATTGAAGAATTGTCGAAAATATTAAAAAATGAATTGATTGATTTTTTAAGAAAAAATAATTTACTTAATCAGGTAGATATGGCGAAGAAGCTTGAATTACATAATCACGAATATATATCATATAATGAATTATATAGATCGGCTGATATCATTTATTTCTGTGGTAGTTGTTGCCGATATAATAAATAAGATACATATATACCTAATAAGAAGCCAATGATAACAAAGAACAGATATTTTAATGAATAATAACCAATTACAATAATTAGAAATACAAAAATAAGATTATATAAATCCATCTCTTTTTTTTATTTAGAAATTATTCTTTTACAACTAATTCCTTTACTTCTTCAATTTTTACCTCTTCTTCTTCCTCTTCATCATCATCTTCTTCTTCCTCTTTTTTTTCTTCTTCTTCTTTAATATATGCTAAATAAAATCCAGATACTATACCCGCATTAAGAAAGAAAAAATTATTTAATGAATAAAGAGCAGTTAATATAAGTGTAAGTATAATTAAAAATATAAATAAATACATTTCTCTTTTATCTATTATTTTTTCATGATTATAATATAAATAAGCAAGAGAAATACCAGTTATTATACCATAAATAAGGAATAAGAAATCATTTGGTGAATAATAACCAATTATACTTATTATAATTAAAATTAAATATTTATTAATATCTGATTCTGATTCCATTCTTTAATTTAAATAGAAATTAATTTATGGTGTCCAACCCTAATATCCGTATTAATCATAATAGGAACTCCTGTTTTTTGAATATTCTTACAGAATGAAACATCTTCACTACACATATCACGAAGAATTGTTCCATCTTCGCATATGATTTCTTGAAGTTCGCTATTGAAATATGGATAAGACATTTTCTTAAAAACATCACGTTTCATAGCAAAGAAGCCCATACCTGTATAATTAACAGGTAGATATTTAAGGCCGGTTTCTTCCTTCCATTTATCAACAAATTCAGGAGTAATAAATTCGAAGGTTCCATTTTTAGTAAAATAATTAGTATCCCATTCCTTAACAATGGCATAATTAGTTAAATTAGACATTCTATACATTCCACTTACAACCGGATGAATATCAGTTGATTCAATTAAATCCATAAGTTGTTGAGGAGTGAAAATAATATCACTATCAATAGTAATCCAAACATCAAAATCAAGATTATTAAAAGGTTTTTGTTGAACACCACGAAGAACATCAAGGCCAAGAGTTTGCATTCTCGCAAATGTTACGAAAGACGAGACCCCTGGGCTAATTATAATTTCATATTTTTGGCTTTCCCAAAGGACATTTAGAGCGCCTGTCCAAGAAATAAGGAATTTTGAGGAAAAATTATCGCCTGGAAGACCAATAACAATCTTTTTCTTTGTTGGTTTTTCCTGAACCTCTTCCTTAGTTTCTTCTTTAACTTCCTCTTCTTTAACACTTGACATATTTATATATAAAAATTAGCAATTAAATTCTTATATAATTTTTCATGAAATATTTATATAAAAGGTAAAATATATATATAATAGTTATGGTATTATCTAATTTGGAATTAACAGAAATTGACATTAGATCATCGCAACCTGATAAGATAATTACGAAATTAAAACCTCATCAATTATCATCATTATATAAGGCGATGATGATGGAGAATACGGGTGAAATCACATATAATATTAAGAATTTTCATAATTATTCGCAATTATTTTTTGATAATCCTAATATTATTAATCCAGAGAATGAAAATACGGAAATTACGATTAAGACTAATATTGGAATTTTAGGGGATAAGGTGGGATATGGAAAAACATTATTAAGTTTATCACTAATAGCATCTAATAAATTAGAAAATATTCATATTAATCCCGTATATATGAAGAATTTCGCAAGTAATCAACATTATAATTATTTAAATATTTCAGTTTCAAATAATCTCATTCAAAAAACGCGGAATATTATTAATAGTACATTAGTAATAGTTCCGCGTGGTCCCGTTTTCGTTCAATGGGAGAAGACGGTAAATGAACAGACAAATTTGAGGATGATTTCGATAACTAATATGAATTTTATTAAATGTAATTTACCTAAATTTGATGGTTCAAATCATCAAGAAATTATAGATTTTTTTGAAGGTTTTGATTTAATTTTGATTAAGAATACTACTATAAAGATTTTAATGGATTATTATTCGGGATGTTATATAATTAAGAATTGGAAGAGAATTATGGTAGATGAGGCACATGATATTATTAATAAAATCCCATCATTTATGAATTATTATTATTTATGGTTAATTACAGGAACTTATAATGATATATTCACGAAGACTGGATATAGTCATTATATATCAGGTATTAAAGATTTAATGAATATTAATTCAATTTCAGGAATAATCGTAAAGAATTCGAATGAATTTATAAAGAATAGTTTTGATATTCCTGAACCAATTGAGAAATATTATTTATGTAAATTGCCTACTAATTATCATATAGCAAAGAGATTTTTAAGTTCTTCGGTATTAGAGAAAATTAATGCGAATGATTTTGCTGGTGCTATAAGGGAATTAGGAGGGAAGAATGAGACAGAAGATAATATAATTGAATTGGTGTCAAAAGATTTAAAGAGGGGTTTATTTAATTTAGAGATGGAACGGACATTTATTCAAAGTCAGGATATAAATGAAGAGGAAAAAGAATTAAAGATTAATAATATTAATGTTAAGATTGAGGTTCAAGGAAATAAGATAAAGGAATTGACAGAAAGAATTAAGTCTTTTAAGGATAATAGTTGTGCTATTTGTATGGATGTTTTAGAAAATCCGGTATTATTAGAATGTACGCATTTATTTTGCGGTAAATGTATATTCAATTGGTATAATAATTTTAATAATAGAAATTGTCCTAATTGTAGAAAGACGATTGGAGATTTCAAGAAATTAACGGCAATTATAGATAATAAAAAGGATGAAATTAAGGAAGATATATATTCAAAAGAAGAAACATTATTAAAGATAATTGAGAAAAATCCGGATGGAAAATTCTTAGTATTTACGAAGATAGATAATGGTTTTGAGATTTTTAAGAAGAAATTAAATGATGCTAATATTACCTTTGAATTATTAAAAGGGACTACATCGCAAATGATGAATATTCTTGAAAGATTTAAGAATGGAATTACTAAAATTATATTATTAAATACGCAATATGCTGGAAGTGGAATTGAGATTAATTATGCTACTGATGTAATTATCTTTCATTCAATGGGACTTGATAAACAACAGGCAATTGGTAGAGCTCAAAGAGTTGGTAGAACATCAAGATTAAATATTCATAATCTTTGCTATGAGGATGAAATGATGAAAGAATAAAAATAAAAATATAATAATAGAAATAAGAAAGATGAGTTGTCCTATTAAAATGGCTGATGGTCGTTATTTTACTAATTATGAACCACGATGTGTTAGAAATGCGAATTTAAATGAATTATTAACAAAGAATAATATTATTAATTCAAGTTATGAGCAAAGATTATTTCTTCAACAAAATTCACAAATGATAATGGATATGGAACAGAAGAAGGCATTAGAGGCTGTATATCCATGTGTTCCATGTAAAACGGGAGAATTAATAAATGAGACTAATAAGCAAATGGATAATAAATATTTCGTAAGTTGCGATGGTGTTTCTTGTAAAAATACATTAGTTAATCCTGATGGATTAGGAACCACGAAAAATTTTTAAATCTTATTATTAATAAGGTTAAATATGAATATTTCAAATGAATTTATATCATGTGTAATTAATGTCGATGGATTAAATGTGAATATTAAAGGAACTTTAAATAATCCTTCAAATTATAAAAAGAAAGTAGTTATAGCTCCGGCACCTGCGAATAAATTAACATCTTATTCTGGTTCAGCTTTACCTTTTCCAAATAAAGATATAGCATTTGAGAATACTAAGAATTTATTTGAAATTAAAGATGATGGTATAATAGATGCTAATTTCACATATCCTAATAGTTATTATTCTGCTGATGGATTAACTAAAATCAAATCACCTATCATATTCATATTTGATAATAATAAATTTATTTTAGAATTAGATGATATATGTCCGTTAAAAACATTAAGGGATAGAAAAAGAAGTGATCCGAGTTTTTATGCTCTTAAAGAAATATTAATTCCAATTGGAACAGCAGAAGCCATAATGAATAATTATTCATCTGCTAAAATTAAATATAATATCGCCTAATCCTTATTTTTTTTGAGAAGTATCTTATTTAAGGTTCTCAGTTCCTTAGAAATAGAGGCAAGATGTGTTGAAATATTATTCCCTTCCTCATCTACGAAGAAATTTTTAAGAAGTTCATAATTAATAATATTCTGGTCATATTCCTCATCATCTTCTTCTTCCTCGTCTTCATCATCATCTTCTTCCTCATCATCGTCTTCATCCTCTTCTTTATCATCATATTCGCCATCATCTTCTGCTTTATCCTTAACTTCTACTTCTTCTTCACCAGAACATACGCTATTTTTATCATCTTCTTCTTGTTTGGGCATTTTTATATAAAAATATAAAATAATTCTTATATAATTTTTAGATAAGAGATGAGAATTTTTTTAATAAAACTTTTAGGTTTTTTAATAGGATTATTCATAACATTATTAATTATTAATTATTTTGATGTGAAAAGAAAAGAGATTGAAACATTCGAAGTTATACCTGTTGTTCCTTCATCAAATATAAATAAAATAGTTAATGATAATGCTAAAAACCCTTATTATACGGATAAATATATGTGTATAAATACATTCTTTGATGCTACTAAAATAGATAATATTCAAAAGAAATGGTTTGAATGTGATTTAGATAAATCTAAAATGAATATAACATCAAATGAGAAACATTATTTTTCATATGAAACTTCAAATATAATATTAAAACCTAATATTATAAATGATAATGGAGAATATGGAGCAGATATAAATAATATACAATTATCGGGTCCCAAAAGTTTTTATTTTGCGAATAATATAGAAACCAATGAATTAAAAGAATTCTCTATTCTCATGTCAATTAAAATAAATGATATTACAAATCCGAGTAATATTTTATTTGAATTAACTGGGAATTCGCAAATTATTAATAATAAATCTACTAGTTCTATGATAAATCTTAATATAACATTGAATAAAAATAAATTAGATTTTATAATTACTATTGGTGATAAGATATATAATATATTAAGTAATATTGATAAATCATCATTAATTAAGAATGATTTAAATGAAATATGTTTTATTTATTCATATAATAATCAATTCACATTTATTCTTAATAGAGAGATAAAGAAAATATCGATAAAATCTGATAATAATGAAAAGATTAAATTAGGTTCTGAACCTTTAAAAATTAATAAAAATGGAAAAATGGATATTCATTTATATAGCTTTATTTATTATAAAACGTCATTAGAAACGACTGTGAATGAATTATTTCATAAACATAATTATTATTATTTATCGGGATTAAATAAGGCAAATTTAAAGGCAAAGGAAAAAGAAGTTGTTAAACCCGAACCCGTAAATATTCAAAAAGAATTGAAAGATTTACATGATAATATTAGCAAAACAATAGATGACAAAATTAAAAGTCAAGTAGTAGTTAAATCAAATATAGAATATCAAAAAATACAACCATTAGAAATACCAAGTATCAAAGATAGCAATTAGTTTCGTTTATATAAGGAATATAAAGATATAATTTTTAAGTAAAATGAACGATTTGATAGAAGTAAATAAGAAATTACCTGATACAGAATTATTATTTAATAAAAGTAAAATTAGTAATGAAATCGCTTCATTATCATCTCTATCTTCATTATCTTCTCAATCAAGTAATAAGATTAAACTAAGAAGTGATACGAAAAAGAAATTTGTTGAAGAAGATGATGATGACGATGAGGAGGATGATGATGACGAAGAAGAAGATGATGATGACGATGAAGAAGATGATGAAGAAGATGATGGAGAAGATGATGACGATGATATTAAAAGTGTAGATGGTGGAAATATAATGAAAAAGAAGAAGAGTGAATTAACGGAAAAGCGGGAAATTCTATATCAATTAAATCGTCTTCAAGCG
>Ga0214921_10009720_pt1 | contig 12093 bp, 22 predicted proteins | sample LL1505_MetaG_FD_177992 | JGI IMG/M metagenome (GOLD analysis project Ga0214921, IMG submission 177992) | Freshwater microbial communities from Lake Lanier, Atlanta, Georgia, United States - LL-1505 | ecosystem: Environmental > Aquatic > Freshwater > Lake | place: USA: Georgia | collected... | reverse complement strand
ATGGTATTAAATTGTGCACTATATTTATACTCCCTGAATCTCGTTTTGCGATTAAATATTTTATTTATATGAATAAATATAAACTAAAACTCATGCAAATATTCACTTCGTGAATCTCGCAAAGCGAGTACCTTGAAACAAAGCTGATGTATAAAAAATTAATGAATTATTATAATCAATCATATCTTCTCTTTTGAAACAAGAATAACCGATTATAATAATTCCTAATATCGGAATAAATGGAATAAGTTTCATATTATTCTTTTATTCTATCAATTTTTTCTGTTTCGTGATATCCTTTGAAAGGATTTTGGCCTAAACTTTTAGTATCGTCCATATAATTAGCAATTGCTAATTTGATACCTAAATCAGTTTTACCCTTTGTTAAATCAGCAACTATTTTGCTTGCTTCAGGCAAAGGAATGTTTTTTCTTTGAGAAATGATTTTTGCTAATTGGTTTAAATCTTGCATAGTGTATATATTTAATTTTTTATTTCTACAAATATAATAACTTATTACTTAACGAAATGTTAAAACTATAAAAAATTTTTACAAAAAAGTTGAAAAAATGTAAAAACATATTTGGATTTTAATATATAAATTATATGAAAACAATACATAAATCTTTTAAATTTAGGATATATCCTAATAAAGAGCAACAAATTTTGTTATCCAAACATTTTGGTGCTTGTAGATTTGTTTTCAATCACTATTTAAACAAAAGAAAAGAAACATATTTAGAAAATAAGAAATCTTTAAATTATTATGATAATGCTAATGATTTAACACAATTAAAAAAGGAAGATACTTTTAATTGGTTAAAAGAAATAAATAGTCAATCACTTCAATCAAGTTTAAGACATTTAGATAATTCATATAATAGATTTTTTAGGAAACAATCAAAATTTCCCAAATTTAAAAATAAATATGATAAACAAAGTTTTACTATACCTCAATCAATTTCGATTAAAAATAATAAATTAATCATACCTAAATTTAATAATGGTATTAAAATTAATTTACATAAAGAAATTAGTGGCAATATATGTTTTGCTACTATATCTAAATCAACGACAGGAAATTATTATGTTTCTATAACTTGTGAAGTTCAGCATAATATATATGAAAAAACTGGTAGTGAAGTTGGTGTTGATACTGGTATTAAAGATTTAGCAATTTTATCAAATGGTAAAATATATGAAAATATAAGATGTTTAAAAACTAATTTAAAGAAATTAAAATATAATCAAAGGCAATTATCAAAAAAGATAAAAGGTAGTAATTCAAGAAATCAACAAAAAATTAAACTTGCTTTAATTCACGAAAAAATAACTAATGTAAGAAAAGATTATTTACATAAAGTTTCAACCGAAATTGTCAAAAACCACGACATTATATCAGTTGAAGATTTAGCGGTAAAAAATATAATGAAAAATCATAAATTGGCTCAAGCAATGAGTGATGTTAGTTTAGGAACATTTTATAAAATGTTAGAATATAAATGTAATTGGAATGATAAACATTTTATTAAAATTGATAGATTTTTTCCTTCATCTAAAACTTGTTCTAATTGCGGTTGGATTAAAGAAGATTTAACATTAGATATTAGAAACTGGAATTGTCCTTCGTGTAATATAAATCACGATAGAGATATTAATGCAAGTAAAAATATATTAAAACAAGGTTTAAATATCTTGTCTGGTTCAGGGATTGAGTCGGACATTAAACAAAAACAGGTGGAGGCGTTGCCGTTAGGTAAGTCTATGAAACCCGAAACACATTAATTAATGTGTAATTCATCTTGAAGATAATATATCAGGTAAACATCATATACGAAATTTTAATCATGTAATTCTTGATCACTAATTTTGATAATATCACATTCATTCATTTCAGTAACTATTGCCAATGCTCCTGATTTGTGTTGAATAAGATTGTTTAACATTAATTTTGAAATAGAAATCATATAATTAGATTTGATGTAAAAGTATATAGTTTTAAACAAATCGCCAAATCTCATTTGTTAATGTTAAGTTAAGAAATCTACAGTTTCGCATCATATTAAATTGTGCACTATTCGTTTCCAACGAAACTCACTTCGTGAGTATTCACTCCGTGAATCTCGCTTTGCGAGTATTTATCTTTAAATAAATAGTGCACATTTTAATATGTTTGGACAGCCGCCGCTTAAACATATTAAAAAATTTTATATATGTTTAAACATAAAAAAAGAGTTGATTTCTCAACTCTTAAAAAACAGGGGCGTTGTTTTTATTTATGTTGTTTCGACAGGTTTGTTAATTCTGTTATTAAATTGTTTTAATGAGGTAGCATAGATACCTGGTTCTAATCTTTTGGCAATATCTTGAAAACTAACATTTGATTTTTTCAAAAGTTTCATTAAGTTAGTTATTTTGATAGCTTCTGCTTGCTCTTTTTGACTAACTTTGTGATGTATAATTTGTAGTCCAGAATTTTCTAATTTAAGACCCATTTTAATTTCACCAAAAGTTAATATAACAGATTTATCTGTATATGTGATAAAAAACCTTTGAATTGGCTCCTTTGGCTCTTTTGGTTCACGCAAAGGTTTAATCCCAAGTATTTTTGGCTTAGCTGCTTTAGTTATATGAACTTTAAATGACATTATCGATTCTTTTTACAAATATACTACAATAAAATTAAAACAAAAAGTTAAAATTTTGTTAATTGCTTTACTTTTGATTTAAGTATTTTTTTGTTAAAGGAACAGCCAAAGTTTCAGTATCAAACCGAAAATATAACTGCTGTGTTTTTTCTGAATAATAAATATGATTTAATTTTTTACCATCATATTTATTCAACATTTTTTGAGATATAGTATATTTCGGAGTCGAACATCCTATTGCTAAAAAACAAACTATAACTATAGATAAATATTTCATAAAACAAAGATAAAGAAATAATTGTTAAACAAAAGTTAAACCTCAATGTTATAATGTTCTTTCATATAATCTCCGAAGTCAAGTGCATCTACTTTATCACGTTCACCCATATTTAATTCTGTTATTTGTTTTTCAAATTCTTCACCAGCAATAAATAATGCTTTTAATTGATTTAATGTTAATTGTAATACTTGTTCCATAATTAATTTTTATAATACAAAGGTATGACAAATTAAAAGAATAACACTACGACTATAAGTCACATTATGTTAAACTTTTTTAACATAATCAAGTAGCGAATCTACTTTCACCCGGTCCGAAAACATATTAAATTGTCAACGATTAGTTTAACCTGTTATTTTATCCAAACCACCAAATTTATTTTAGTTAAAGTTAAGTTAATAAAACAACCATAAAATTATTATTATACATAAATTGCTGAAAATCAACCTATTATACATATAAAAATAGCTTATTTTTCAAGGTTGAACGATCTCAATAGAGCCTTTATGTCAGTATCAAACAGGGCATGAGTTGCTTAAATCGCTTAAAAACAGTGATTATTCGTGTTTTTTATTTCCAAATTTATTTTGTTAAAATTTTGTGAAATAAATATGGTGAAAATATCATATAAAACAATAGTTTTATGGAAGATCGGCAACATCATGATATAATATAATACTATATATTACAGAGAGATTTATATTTACTTAATTATATATGTAATAAATTATATTAAAATTAGTATACATATGATTAAGATTGTATGTGTAATAAATTATATTAAAATTAGTATACATATACTTATTATTATATAATAATGTTTAGCATATATAAATTACATATCGTTGACAATTTAATATCGATCCGGAGCTAGTGGTCAAATCTTCGTTTTTTGTTTTAACATTTCTTTAGACAAATTTTGTAAAAATTTTTTGTTAATTGTGTTTAACCTTTTTATCTTTGTAAAAACATTTAAAGATGGCAATAAGAAAGAAAAATATCGAATTAATTTCTCATATTGAGAAAACTACCATTGAAGCAAAAAATAAAGATTTGCTTACTATTGAAATATCAAATATATCAAAAGATGATTATTTGAGTATTGCTGAATGGTTATTTAAAAACTATAATTCTATGTCAGTTATCTATAATTCAACAACTAATATTTCACTTACAATAGGTTTATAATATGACTAAAACTGAAATATTACTCGCTTTAAATTCAGGCTGTACCGTCCGCCATCAATATTTTGATACAAATGAATGGGTTAGAAAAAATGATGATAAGACATACATATTAGAAGATGGTGTAATATGTCTTATATCTGAATTTTGGAAATATAGATATTCAGATGGGTTCAATGATGGATGGGAAATACTTCCTATATGTCCTTGTTGTAAAGGCACGGGCAAACAAACATTAAAAGTTTCCACATTCGGTTCAAATAAATCTGCTGAACATATTGAAATTAATTGTATTGATTGTAATGGCAAACAATTATCAGCAAATGAAGTAGTTCAAATATTCAAACAAAAAGAATATGAAAAAAATTTATGGTGTAGTTGTCAAAACATAGAGCCTAATGATGTTAAATATATTGAAGATGGAAAATCTAATATATGTAAAAAACATCATTGGATACACACTAAATGTGGGAAAATAACACAAATTGGTTAATATGTTAATGCCTGTATTAAACAGGTTTAGTATTATATAGTGCACAATTTAATATCATGATCGGAGCTTGTGAGTTTTTTAACAAATTGGTAACAACTTAATTTTGTTGTTTTACGTCTTAATTCTTATCTTTGACAAAAGAAAACCAAATGAAAAAACATCTATTACTTCTTTCTTTCTTGTTAGCATCATGTGCTACAACTAAAAGAATGTCGTCTTGTTTCAATTTTAATCATATTGAAACGCCTAAACATACGGCTAATGTATCAGGAAAAATCATATTCTGTAAAAATTATGTTATAATAGATGGTAAAATGTTTTCATATTTAACATATTATGATAAACATAATATGTGTTTGGTGCAAAAAGAAACAGAAATTGGTATTCAAAAATTTATATTACAAGTGAAATTTGACACGGTAATTATTTCAGACAAAAAAACATATATTAAATATTTTTAATAGGTTTCGAATATTCACTCCGTGAATCTCGCAAAGCGAGATTCGTTGGTAATGAATAGTGCACAATTTAATATGACCAGTGCACTGCATATTTGATAATAAAAAAGCCCAATCAAAATGATTGGGCTTTTCATATTTAAAAAATAAATATTAACAATTTGTTTCGTAGTAATTGCTCAAATAATCTATTTCTTTATAGCTTAATTTTTTTTCTTTGTCGTTAGTTTCTTTTGAAGCTTTCAACATATCAGCAATGATTTCAGTGATTTTTGCTTTCCCTTTGGGTGTTGAGGCGTTAATTTTGCTTATTTGCTGTAAGAAATTAGCTTGAAATGATGCGAATCTAATTTTATAATAAATTTCTTTAATATCGTCAAAGCTAATATCAGCGAAGTTTTTTTGAGGGAAATATTGTTTGAACAACTCCTCTTTATTTGTAGTTTGTTCCCAAAAAGTATCAATTAAATTTTTTGTCATTTGTTCAAATATTGAAAGTCATAAAACAAAAGTAGGCAATTTTTAATTAAACACCAAATTTTGTTTGTTTTTATTCTACAAAGATAACAACATTTTTTTGAAAAAGCAAACTCGAGTCATATAAAATTGTGCACGATATATAATTTGCAAGTCTTATTTATCTATGAGATTGTGTGCCATTTATTACCTCTTTTTTCAAAAATTATTGAGGTATTATATCCTAAATTATAACGAATTGATATTTTATTATATCCATTAATTGTAGCATATCTTTTAGTAGCTTTTATAGATTTAGAAACATCATGATGAACATTATTAATATCAACTATTCCGTATATATCATTCATAATCTAATTTTTATTTTTACAAAAATACAACTTTAAATTTTAATCACCAAAATTATTTTTTCTTATTATACTCATATAGTGCACAATTTAATATAATCGCACAGTGTGTATGATAAAAAAATAAATATCTCGTTTTGTGATTTTATTAACATATTTATTAGGTGGGTAATAAAGATTTCCTTATTTTTGTATAAATTAATTTATATGAAAATACACACTCAAAACCGAATACCAAAATTGCCAGAGATTAACAAATCAATTATTGAAAAAATTGCTAATGTTAATGTTGTTGAAACTAAATCTGATATAAATAAAATTTCTATATCAAAAGCGTTTTCATACAAAGCAAGTGACGGAGATATTGTTAAAAAAAGAATGTTTGACAATATATCAGTTGTTGAAATTGATATAGACGAAAAAAATATAAATAGTTTAGAATTAATATGTGAAACAAATATTAATTCTACACCAACTACAAGTCGTAGAATTATCAAATTAGAAGGAAATTTATGTGATGTTGCAACGATAACACTTGGTTATTATCGTAAATATGAGAACGATTTTTTAGCCTTAAACGCCAAAGGTATAAGACAAACATATGAGCAAAATAATAAAATTGTTTATCAATCATTAATTAAATGCTCACCAGAAAATAAAGAATTAGTTTTAAATCTTATTAGAAGTTTAAAAATACCAATGATTGAACAATTTTAATTTTTAATATATGACACTTATAGAAAAAATAAATAATTTAAGCCAGCAAATACAAGCTGATTATAGAACAGGTGAAATTGATGATAGAACATATAAAATGGAAATTGAATTAGAAAACTTATTAAAAAAGAATAATATTCAATTAAATGTTCACGGATTAGTAATCAATTAATTTTTAACATATGAATAGTAATGCTATCATTTTAATTTTAACACTTGCAACAATTTTTGCATTTATTTTAGGCTTTCTGATTGGTTGGGTTTGTTATTGGCGTAGAATACAAATAGACAAATTAAGAAAAAGAATTATTAAAAAACAAAAAATAAGCCCTCACTAAGGCTTATTTTTTACCCAAACATATATGAAAAATTATAATATATCGCAAGAAGTTCATGCAAGATTAATCATCTATCATCGATGGGAAATATTAAATTGTGCACTATTTATTCGTAAAACAAATAGTGCACAATTTAATATGAAAACGAGTGTTAAGGTTAAGTTAAAGGTTTAATTTTTAACAATATTTTAAGACTATTATTTGTAAAATTTATTATACTTTTATCAGAATTACCAACACACAGTAATTAATATAAATTTATCATATATAAACTAATTTATATTAGTTAACCAAACATATAGTAATTAATCATATATGAAATAATTTTTATATAACTTAATTATAATATGGAGATTTGTAACATTATTTTGTAACAAAATTTTGTAACATTTTTTTAACATTTTTTTCAAAAATTATTTTTGGCTCTTTAAAAATTAGTTGCTACTTTTACATCGTAATTGAAGCAAAGTAAAACTTAAATCAATTATATAGTTCTTAAAAATAGAAATAAAGCTTTTAACAGGACTTTAACTAAATAAAAGTTGTAAGTTTCAAATAAAGTAGTATCTTTGTTTAGAAATTGAAAGTTAATCAGTTTTAAAAACGCTTTTTATAAGTTAATTTTATTAACAAGTTTTTAACAAAATAAAATAGGCCAAAATAAAAAAGTTGCTTATCTTTGTGTTGTGAAAAATGATAGAGTAGTTTGATTGTTCTTTGAAATACGGGAAATAAAAAATAAAAATGTAATTACATATTGCATACGCAATTTTTACAAAATTGTAATTTACATATTTATTTACAACAATATAACTTTTTTTTTAACCTCCAAAATCTCAAAAAAATGAGTAATTCAAAAAAAGCTGCAACAGCGGCACAAGCAACTGAAACTAAAACAGCGGCTCCTGCTATTCAAGCGCCTGCTAAATCAATGGTTTTCAAAGTTGGCAAAAAACAATTGCCTACTGGCAAACGTGGTGGTGGTGGCAAACGTGGTTCAAAATACACGGACGGTTCTATGTTGAAATTTGCAACGGCTCCTTATGCCGCAGTTGAAAAATCAGGTGGTAAATTGATGCATATCCTTGAAGGAAACGCTGTCATTCTTTACCCTCACGTTTCTGGTAAATACGCTGACCACAATAACGTGGTTTCCGATGTAGTTGCAGAAGGTGCTACACAATTGTTTGATAATTATGAAGCAGCTGTAGCGGCTCGTCAAATTATTTTCGCTCACAAAGAAGGTGAAAATTTCCTTGGCTTCATTAACAACGCTAAATTGCCTGAAGGTTACAAAACTGACAAATCACAACAATATCACGGTTTCCTAATGGCGGATTCTGCTGCTGATATTGAAACTGCTGTCAATAATCTTTCTGCATGGAATAAAATTCCTGGCGCTGAATTGTTCCAAGCTGACAAAGACCTTGAATTTATCGTTGATAAAGACGGTAATATCGAAGCAACGCCTTTGAAAGTTGAAACGCAAACCGCACAAGCCGCAACTATTCAAGCCCCTAAGGTTGAAGAAGAAGTTACCGCTTAATCCTTAAATTAAAAAACCACACTCAAAAAGTGTGGTTTTTTTTATATAAAAACATATATGAAAAAGATTAATATGAAAAAATTTAATATGAATCTGCTCAGGAATCTGAAGTTCATATTAAATTGTGCACTATTCATTTTGAATGAATCTCACTTCGTGAATAATTAAAACTATTTAAGGCTTAAATTTTTCAAACAAGTAAGTAGATAGCTTTGAAAATTTAAGCCTTTACTTATAATAAGCGTTATTACTTAGTGATATTCACTTCGTGAATCTCGATTTGCGAGTAACTGGGTGAAAATGATGAAGAAGAATTGCTCAGAACGATCATACATATTAAATTGTGCACTATTTGTTTACCACACAAATTGAGTATATATAGTGCACAATTTAATATACTAATCGGAGCTAGTCATAAATTCATATTAAGAAAAAATTAATGTGGATAAGTTTTTTCATTGCTTTAACAAAATTTTAAGATAATTAAGTCTAAATTGTTGTTTCAAAATTTGTTAAACCCAGAAAAAAAGTGTATTGATTTAAAACCATAATAAACAATTTATTTACATATCTTATCTTAAAAAGGCTGCTATTTCCTAACAAATTTATCAGTATTTTAACTTTAACCTATGTAATAGCAGTTCTTAATTTCCTTAAATATTCGTATTTATATTCCGTTAATATGATAAAAAACATATTAAAATAACTTTAATATGTTTTTATTCATATATAAAATTATACATATATAACTTCATATATAAATAAATTTAATATGATATTTTTACATATATAAAATTCTATAATAGATTTTATGTTAAAATTTTGTAACATTTTAGAATTACTATGTTACAATATTTTGTAACAATTTTAACATTTCAAATTTTGTTAGTTCTATTTTTAGTTTTATTTTTGTATCTAAATTATAAATTATGCAACATTTACTCTTACAAGAAAAATTAATCAGTTTTAGAAAAGAAATTGTTGAAGCAATCAATTCTTTTTTAGATGAAAGACAACACGAAAAAATTGTATTAAATGAAACATTAACCAATAATTGGATTGATAAAATAAATAATGAGCAAATCTTTTCTTATGAAAGAGAAAGTGGTATGCTTGGTGTAGAATGTATGGAAGATACATTCCATATCTATATTGAATCAATTAAAATTGAAGCATTAGTTGATTTATTGGCAAGCGTAGAAGAAGAAAATTACAAAGTCGAAAATGACGAAGCTTAATTTTCAAAAATTACAAAATCGAAAATGACGAAGATTAATTTTCAAAAATTACAAAATCGATTTTTACAATGGCTCAAAAAACATTTAATATTTCTTATGGCGAAGCAATAGTTCGCAATGCAATGTTTGAATCCGATCATTCAAATGATTTGGTTGAAGGAATTCAAATCAAAATTGGTTCTGATATTATTGAAATAACAGAATATTATGATGTAGAAGAATTGACGGAAGAAGATGTTGAGGAGTTTATCACTTCACATTACTCGCTTCAGCGAGACTAACGTAGTTAGTATGAATGGGAAAAATTATCAAAAAAATAAATTTGTTTCGTTTCATTTTTTAGTTTATCTTTGCTTTTCAATTTACAAATAGTTATGTTCAATTTATTCAAACAAAAAATCCCAAAAGATAATGCACAAGAAGTAACTATTCAAGAATCTTGGACAATTGAATGGACTTCTTATCAAAACAGCTTTGGTAGTTATGCTGATGCAACATTTAATGCAAAAGTTTTTCCTTTTGAAAAAGATGCAGATGAATATAAAAAACAATTAGAAGAATCTGCTAAGTTTGTTAACACAACTATTAAGGTTGTAAAAAGAAAAAATTAGTGTTCTGTTAAGCCTCCCAAAATTGGACCCATAGCTCAGTTGGTTAGAAAGCATCTGACTCATAATCAGAGGGTCGTAGGTTCAAGTCCTACTGGGTCCACAAAAAGGCATCCGATTAAGGATGCCTTTTTTATTAACTAATATAACGAATAGTGCACAATTTAATATCACTTCGAAGAAGAAAAAAGTTTTAACATTTTTTTTGTTTTTTAGTTTAATTTTTCTATTTTTGTTTTATCATTTTGAAATTTAAAGCTTAAATGGAAAACAATTTAATTCAAACAGAAAATTTAGAAATTAAAATTGAGGAAACTAAAACAATTAAAATTGAGGAAACTAAAACAATTAAAATACGAGAAAAATCTTTAATAGATAAAGAATTATTGAATAGTAATAAAGGATTTACTGATTGTGAAATTTTTGATTAAATGAAAATAGTGATAACATCAACCTGTACCCTTGAGAAACTCGTATTAAACTATACTGCGATTTGCAATTGCGGTGAAATGTAAGATAAGCAGGTTAACCATGATATAAAAGGGTAGGAGAATAAATGGTAAAATAGTCAGGTGGCGGAAAATCGGGTAACGCACCCTAATTAAATGGGAGGTACTGTTTCAACACAGTTAAACAGGTGAAAGGCACCATGCAGGTTCGAATCCTGTCCTGACTACTAAAAATTTTAACATTTTATTTTGTTTTTTTCTTGTATCTTTGATAAATATTAATTTTTGTAAGTTATATCAACAAAACTTAAAAAAATACCACAAAAATATTGCCGAACAACGATTAAAAAATTTATAAATAAAAAATAAAAGAAAATTTTTGCTGTTTCAAATTTTTTTCTTACTTTTGCTTTACAACTGAAACAAAAAGCCTTTGTGATGAAACTGGTTATACATGCGGGACTTAAAATCCCGTGGGCAGCAATGTCCGTGCGAGTTCAACTCTCGCCAAAGGCACTGTTTTTTTGGAGGATTAAACAACAATACTCGCAAAGCGAGACTCACGGAGTGAGTAGAGTGGGTGTTAGATATTAACACCCACCAAATTCTCCAAAATAAAATATAAGAGAATTATGGAGTCATTGAGAAAAATTAACGATTTACTTGGCAACGCAAACCCAGATGATTATGAGAGTATATCATATAATAAATATCTTAGAGATTTGACAAATATTTCTAATATAATTATTAATGAAACTAAGGATCAAAAAGAAAAGAATATTTCTTTATTGAAAGCAATTAATTCTTTATCTGATAATAGAGAAAAAGAAATATTATTAAATATTTTATTGAATTAATCAAACTTTATGAAAGAAAAAGATTTATTTATTAAAGTCAAAACTTTTTCTTACTTTTGCATTAGAATTAAACACAAAGAAACAACAAATAAAAAATAAAAAAATCTCAAAAAGATTTTTTAGTTTGAAAAAAGTTCTTTATCTTTGTGAAACAAATCAGAAATGATTTAAGTTCTTTGAAAAACAACAAGATGCTATACCGCAACATTTTTTAATCAACAATTTTTTAACTTGTAAACGATAAAACAATGGCATCTGCATAAGGATACAAAACAGCAAAAAATAAAACTATTTTTTTCTTGAACAAAAAACGAGCTGGGTTCGAATCCCGGCGCCCTAACCGAGGCAGTTGGTCTGGAATATCGTAGTATCCTGTATAAGAATTCAAACAGCAATAAACTAAAACTTTTGTTATGTTTAAAAAAAAGAATTCTGAATTAAATTTTGTAAAG
>Ga0214921_10009719_pt1 | contig 12094 bp, 23 predicted proteins | sample LL1505_MetaG_FD_177992 | JGI IMG/M metagenome (GOLD analysis project Ga0214921, IMG submission 177992) | Freshwater microbial communities from Lake Lanier, Atlanta, Georgia, United States - LL-1505 | ecosystem: Environmental > Aquatic > Freshwater > Lake | place: USA: Georgia | collected... | reverse complement strand
CATATGTATATCCACTTCATGTGGATGTGAGTATAAAGGATCTATAAAAAATAGAACTAAATCAATTTTATCTTCCACTAATAAAGATGCTATTTGTGCATCACCTCCTAATGGTCCTGATTTTAGACAATTTACATCTATACCAGTTTTTTTAATATGCGAACCAGTTGTTCCAGTAGCATATATTTTATTATCCGAAGACTTGAAATAATTTTTATGTGTAATAACGAAAGCTACCATATCAGCCTTCTTATTATCGTGTGCTATAATTGCTATATTCATATATTTTTATTTTAAATGTATTACCAGCAACAAATTATGTATAAACATTTTTATACCGATAGAAAGTAATATAACCCCAAATGATCTTTCAATAATAACAATTCCCGAATCGCCTAATTTATCTTTTATCCAATCACAAGCTGATATAACAACCCATATAATAATGGCGTTCAATAAAATACTTCCTATAATTATCCAATCATTAACATCAGATTTTAAACTCATTAAAGTTGATAAAACACTTGGACCCGCAATTAATGGAAAGGCAAGCGGAAATAAATTGGAAGATGCTTGCGTGGTGTTATTTTTTTCATACTCAAAATGTAATCCAAACATCATTTTGATGCCAATAAAAAGTATCATAAGAGAACCTGCAACAGCAAAATGTGAAGGTTGAATTCCAAAAATATAAAAAATATAAGTTCCAAACTCAAGAAATAAAAGCATTATTAATAATGAAAATAATGTTGCTTTTGTGGCTGAAATATTGACCGTTTTTTTCAAGTTTAAAATTAATGGAATGCATCCAATAATATCTAAAACAGCAAATAAAGTAAATGATGTTGAAAATAAATTTTTAAGCATTTTCTAAAATAGTTTTGAAAATTGTAAAATTATCATTATCCGCATTTCTATCATTTAAGATAGCAAAATATATTTTGTCAAAATTTCTCAAATTTTCTTGAATTACTGACTTAAACATATTAGCAACTTCTGTTGGATCATTTTTAAAAACACCACAACCAAATGCACTTAATACTAAATTTTTACAACCTTCTTTTTTAGCAGAATTAAAAATACTTTTAATTTTTGCTAACATTAGAAAATTATAATTAAAAGGCTTTTCCAAACCATTTAAATTAATGGCAGCAATTGTTACTATATCACAATCAAAAGCATCAGTTATATTATAATATTTGTCCTTAAAAAATGTAACTGATTTTAGATAAATATAATCGTCTAAACCTAATGGGTATGAATTTTCATGCAATTCTAAACCAAGCATCATATTTGACCTTCTTGCTAATTCTTCTTCTTGTGCCATAGCACCTCTTTTAACTCCACCACCTGGATGTTTATATGATGCCATATTTAACATACAGGTTTTGCCTGAGTTGGAAAGTTGTTTAGCAACTTCAATACAATCTTGGTTGATAACTAAAACTTCAACCTTGTTAAGATTGAAAACTTCAGCCTCTTCTGGTGCTTTCCATAAAGAAGATTTAGCAACATAAGAGGTTATTTTATTTGGGTAATTTTGAAAATTACTTTCAGTATCTAACCAGACACTAATTAATTCATTTCTATCCATTTATTTATAAAGTTGGATGGTTAACTACAAATATAGTTATATTTTTACAACTAGGACAAGTGTGTTGATAAATACCGTCCTCATAAACTCTATGATTCGGCGGCAAATGTTCTGGATTATTGCAAGATTTTGGTAAATTGCCAATTTTAACTGTAGTTTTATTATTTTGTTGAATAAAACTTTCATAACCACGATCTTCAGGGAATAAAATAGATTTCATGTTTAATTTTTTAATTTAAATCTTTTTGTGTCTCGATTTACATATGATGAAAATATATCCAAAGGTCTCACATAAATAGAACCAAAGTTTAATGATTTATATACAACCATCTTTTCTTGTGTTTCAGTATGTGTTGCTAAACTTATTATTTCATAAGTTCCGCCTTTATAATGTTCATATATTTGTCCTGGTAAAGGTAAAGCCATAATTTAATTAATTTTAGGTAATTCATAACTAGAAACAATTGTCATTATTTCATCAATAACTTTCAATTGTTTTTCGGTTAAATCTCTTTTAAGATTATCAAAAATATATTTTGTATGTTTTGAGTAATAAATTTGAAAATCTGGTTTCATATTTTCCATTTCAGATACATTATCCAATCTATCGCATAATTTTATATCTAATGCATCACTTGACATATTAGTTAATTCTTCCAATAAGTATTTATCTTTTCCAAGTTCTGAATATTTAGCTTTATTCAGAGTTAATTCTCCAACTAAATCAGCTACTCTATCACCAAACTTTTCTCTGATAATTCTAAATCCTTCTTCATAATTATCTTTATAGACATCTTCTATAACATCATGCAACATCGAAACAATTGCCTTAAGATAAGGATTTTCAAAACCATTATCAAAAATTCTTTTTGCTACACTAAATGGATGTAGTATATAAGGTCTTTTGTCACCTTTTCTTACCATTTTGGAATGTTGCTCAACGGCAAAAATGGCAGCTTGGTTAAATAATTCTAAATTAAATGTGAATTCTTCTTTCATGCTACAAATATACAAAAGAAAATTGAAAAAATCAATTTTCTTTTGTTAAAATTTTTTTACAAACCGCAAGTATGTTTTGGTGCAACTCTAAACTTAATACCTTGTGACAACATTGAACATGCTGTACAATTTTTCCGTTTTTCTACTAATTCTTTTTCTTTCCTTTTTCTTATTATCCAATCATTAATTAAAAATGGATAGAAAAAAATACAACTTAATTGATATAAACCATAAATAAATCCCTTTAAAAATGGTGAATTAAGATTCGGTTCATTGTAAGTTAATTTTATTCTTTTTAGATTAAATAAAACAAAAAAAATACCGAAAATAATTATGAAATTACCAATACTTTAATTATTAACATAAGTTTTTATTATTAATTTAATTTTTCAATTTTTATAACGGTTCCTTGTCCATCCATAACTTGCATAAAATATCCTTCAAATACACAAGCATCAGAAGTAAAAATATTTATTTGTGGCCATTTTTCGAAATCATCCATATCAACTTCTTCGCCATATTTTTTACCAATGCTAAATAAAACATCATACAAATTACACATAGGTTCACGACCTGATTTATACTCACGCATTACATAAGCGTTGGAATCATATTTATGCATTATTTTTTCAATAAGTTCTGGCATCTTATGTTTGAACTTTTGATAAAACCTTTCAACTTGTTCATCATAAAACTTTTTTTGCCTTTCTATATTAGCAAAAAAATCTTGCAGACTTTTTTTCCCTTCTTCTGAATCTAAATATTCTTTCAATTCATCAAAAGACCTTTCCGTATTATTCATGTTTTTAAATTTTAAGATTTATTCAAATATCTCTGTATTTTCCACCAATTCATTTAACTTGTCGAGATTGCACACCGAACCATCATCAAATATAGCGGACATCCTTTTCTTTGGATCAGTTTGATTTATACAAAAATCAACTATTTTTTGATGCGAACATCCGTTTTTAAATGGTTTGTTACTTTTTTTTGTAACAACATCACCAATAGCAAAGTTTTTATTTTCCATTTTTTTATTTTTTGATATAATTAAGACGATATTTTAAAATTTCTACTTCCAAAGAATCTTTTACATAAGACATCCTTTGTTTAGCATCATATGTTGAAGGTTTATTATATACCTTAACAAATAAAAATAGGTATAATGATACAATCAAAATACATGCTCCGATTAGTTTAATGTTTTTCATAAATTATTATTTTTAAATTAATTTAGACATATTTGCTGTATATTCCGTATTACCAATTCTTTCATCAAGATCCTTACATCTTTCGAGTGTGTGTTCGATAATATTCTTTCTTTCTTCTTTGGTATAAGTTTCGAGTAGTTCCAAGAAATATGTGTTATCAAGGTTATTTCGTATAATATCATAGGCAGCATAAGAACCTTTATTAGCAAATCTACCAACATATTTGTTAGTAGATGCGTAGTCACAACACCATTTGATAAGTATGTTTAGTCTTTGGTGGAATTCTTCAGATAGTTCTTTGATGAAGATACCTAATATATTACCTGTTTTATTTTTAAATTCAAATTTAACATCAATGAAGTCTCTAAATGCGTGTTCGAAGTATTTGTTTTTGGAGATTGCTTTACCAAGTTCATTTATTTTATAATTGTATCCTTTTATAACTATGTCATTATGTTCTTTGATTAGATTGTAAATTGTTTCATGTTCACCCCTGCAGACGCCACTTACCCAAAGTAATCCGTCAATATGTTTCCAACACCCAGTAGAAATCACATTTACATCATTGAAAGTATAGTCTGGTTTGTCGTCGGAGACGGTAATGTGGTCAATTTTTTCAAACATATCCATTTCTGTTGAATACATGCTGGGTTCGCAGCTTGTAGGTATTTTAATTTTTTTCATTGTTTTAACTTTTAATAATCATTAAATTAATTCCCACCTTTTTCGTTATTACATTTATCACAACAAACCCTGAAATTACTTTCTTCAAATGGGTCATAACCAGAATTAACTGGTATAAAATGATCAACTGTTGCTGTTAAATTATTTTTTTTGCCGTTTTTAGCGTTAGATAATTGCAATGGTTTTTGGCAATAAAAACAATTTAATTTAGATTGTTTTTCTAAAAATTTCCTTTGTATTTTTGCTTGAATAACTTTCAAGATATTATAGTTAGATAATTTTTTATATTCCATTTCAAGAGTTATATTATACTTTTCCATATAAGTCTCAGCTTCTAATCTTCTATACCAATTATTTAACATAATAATAGAAGCATAAGCTTTTGAATTAGTTGGTTCTGTTAAAATAACATGTGTATATTTACCATTACTATTAGTAGATGGTACACGATATTTAACTATTTTTTTATAACTCATAATTTGGAAAATAAATTATCCAGCTACATTTACAAGTTCTTGTTGTATTCCTTCCGATTCTTCGAATTCTTTAGGTTCTTCATACAATAAATCTAAATCAACACTTTCATCAACTTTATTATTCCATACTGGAACTATAACTTCTGATGTATAACCTTCCGTAGCAGCCAATATACCCTCATTTGGTTTATTTAATTCACCATTTTTTATCTCAAACTCCATTTCATCAGTTATTTTTTTGAGTTTATCCAAAATATATTTCGGATCCCCAGTAATACATACTTGTATTTGACTAAGTGGATATCTACCCGGATCACAATAATAAGCATGTGGTGGTGTATATTTGTAAAATTTTTCACCATAGGCAACTAAATGTCCGTTATTGAATTCTGCTTTCATGTTTCTTATGTTTTATATTTAAAATTTCAACTAATACCGAAAATGCCATACCAAAATAAATATATCCTTTTGGTATTTCTTGATCTAAACTTTGTCCTATTAAACTTATTCCGATCAACATTAAAAAGGATAAAGCTAACATCTTAATTGAAGAATGTTTGTTTACAAACTCTCCAATAGATTTAGAAGCTATTAACATTATAAACACCGCAATAATAACAGCCGAAATCATAACCCAAACATGGTTAGACATACCTACGGCAGTAATTACAGAATCTAATGAAAAAACTATATCTAATAAAACTATTTGAATAATGGTTGCCGTAAAGGATAACGGCTTAATTGCTTTGTGTGTTTCTTCGGACTGAAACTTTTCGTGTATTTCCTTTGTGCTTTTGTAAAGTAAGAAACACCCACCCGCAAATAAAACTAAATCTTTACCTGATATATCCAATCTATGAACCCATAGTGGATCGGTTATTTGTAATAATTCCGACGGATTAAATAAGGTAAATGTTAATTTTGTTAACCAATTAATGGATAAAAGTAGCAAAACTCTGGTAATCATTGCTAATGATAAACCAAGATTTCTTGCCTTTCGTTGTTTTGACTTGTGTAATTTTCCAGTAATGATTGATAAAAAGATGATGTTATCAATACCTAAAACTATTTCAAGAATAGTTAATGATAATAAGGAAACAATAATTTCGGGACTAAACATAATTTGTGATTATCTTAAAAAGCAAAGATAAGCAAAAAAGCGAAACAAAACAAATTAATTTAATTTAAATCTAAAATTTCATTAATTTTTCTGTTTCTTTCTGCTGTAATATAAATTTTTAACCAATTTTCAGCCCATTCTTTTAATTCAAGTTTAGATATACCATTTAAATAAGTCCATTTTAAAATATCATTTTTAATACTATTAAAATCTTCTTCATTTATTTCTATTTTATTTGATATAAAATCCGTAATAATTATTTCTTGAATATATTCCGAACATTTTTCCAAATATGGAATTAAATGTTGTTTATTTTCCTTATAAGATATCCAATAATTTATCCATTTTATTTTAAGTTTTCCTGGAATGCAATACCAACATAAATCTGTCATTTCAATATCAACTGACGATATTTTATACATTAATCCAAGTATAGCTAATAACCATATAAAAGATAAAATACAAACCATAAGAGGAAGTATAACAATTAAACATATTATACTTTTAAAACACCAGTTTATTTTTACACCTGGAAAATTATGAATATCTGATGACCTAAAATATTTAGTGTCAGAAAAAAAATGACTACCAATCATCCAAATTATTAACATCAATAATATCATTTATTTCTATTTAAATAAATATCTAATTCTTTTTTCCAAATTTCCTTTTGATACCAGCCATCTCCTATATAATGTTTTTTAAAAGAAAAAACACCATTAATTTGTTTTTTATAAAATTCATCAAATAAAATTGTTTTTTTGCCAGAAGATATTTTGTCAATAAAATCTTCCATATATTTTTTCAAACAATCAAACTTAAATTCGATTATATCTTTTGAATCTATTAATTTATGTTTTCTATATTTTAGAACTACACCATCAATTAAATAAGTTCCATTTAATTGTGTGAAATTTTTATGCGCTTTTGATAAAATTTCAAACAGCATTTCCTCTCTTGAATAAATCTTAAATTGATTTTTAATAAATGCATCCCTTTCATTACAAGCATAACACCATAATTCTAAATTTGTATCATATTCAGGATGATATCTTGGATAAATATGTTGTATTGTAGCTGTATTTGGTTTTGATGCGCCATTATCTTCTTGTTCTGGATAAATTGTAAAAGTGCCACACTCACGACATAATGGTGAGTGTTCGTAAAACGCTTTACGGATATTTTGTAAAGTTTTTTTTCTCAAATTATTAGTATTTTTTAAAAAAAGATTTAATACTATTGAAAAAATGCATTAAATCTTGCCAAGGCGCATCCAAAAAATTGATATGCATTAAATGATCGGGACATAGCCCCATTAAATGTAAAAGTTGCTGAAACATAACACACTTATATTAGTCAAAATTACAAAATTTGTTTGAATTGACAAAAAAATTTTAGTTAAAATTAAAAAAAACAAAACCACCATTAAGTGGTGGTTTTGTTTTTTTAGAGTTTGCATAAAAGTCAAAAAAGTCAAAAAGGTAAAGTTATTTTTAATATATATACTATATGTATACAAAAATGAAAGCAAAGGAAGTTATAGCAAAATATAACATATCAAAACAAACACTATCCAATTGGGTTAAAAAAGGTTTAATAAAAACAGAAAAAACTCTTTCAGGTAGATATATCTATCTTATAGAAGAAGATAAAAATAATGAAGTAAAATGAAAACATGCACTAAATGTGGAATAGAAAAAGATTTAACTGAATTTAATAAAAGAAAAAGTTCAAAAGATGGCTACAGAACACAATGTAGAAAATGTGAACATACACCAGTGCCGACAATTAACATAAATGGTAAAAGAATATGTAATACATGTAATGTAGAAAAAGATTTAATTGATTTTAAAAAGAAAAAATTATTTGCATATAAATGTAATGAATGTTTTGTTAAATGTGAAACATCAAAAACATGTAATATCTGTAATTTAGAAAAGGATATAAACGAATTTAATTTAAGAAAAGATAATGGTAGGTATAGAAATGAATGCAAAGAATGTAGATATAAAACTACAAATGAATGGATAAATAATAATATCGATTATGTAATTGCTTATCAAAAAGAATATGCAAAATCGGATAAAGCTAAATTAGCTGATAAAAACCGCTACCAAAATAAAAAGTCAAAACAAACTCCTAAAATAAAACCACCTAAACAAACAACAGAGGAAAGAAAAGAAAAAAGAAAAAATTATTATATTAATAATAAAGATATAATACAAAAAAGAAACTATGAATGGCATAAAAATAAAATAAAAACTGATCCCACATATAGACTAAAAAAGAGAGCAAGAGCCATGATAAATTTAGCATTTAAGAGAAATGGATTTACTAAAAGTAGCAAAACACATACTATATTAGGGATATCATTTAAAGAATTTAAATTATATATTGAAAGTAAGTTTGAATTTTGGATGAACTGGGAGAATTACGGAAAATATAATGGAGAATTAAATTATGGCTGGGATATTGATCATGTAATACCACTCGAAACGGCAAAAACTGAGGAAGATATAATAAGATTAAACCATTATACCAACTTACAACCACTTTGTTCTAAGGTTAATAGAGATATAAAGAGAGATTTAGTTTTTTAACAAAAAGCCTGCTAATTTAGCAGGCTTTTTGTTAAAAAACTAAATCTAAAATGTTTAATTTGCTAATTCCATGTGAAAGTCAAACAACTTAGAATCCCAGTTATAGGCTGCCTGAAATCCCTTTTTAAGTTTATTATGCAGTAAGTTATTGAAGCCATTTACTCCAATCCAAAGATTGGGAGCTTCCTGAAGTTTTTTAGCCTCACGCATAATTGTTTCAATAACAAATTCAGCGTTTTTAGAAGGTTCCGGATTTTCGTCAGATTTTTCAAACTTAAAGAAATCGGTTTTATCACAAACCATTTTTACATAATCTTTAACATTAGGAATTGTTGTTTCAGCCAATACCTCAAATTTGCGTTTTATTTCATAAAATTCATTATTCATGAATTTTTCTAAAAGAATTTCAATCTCAGGAATAACCACTTCAACAATGTTACCACGATGACGAAGCGAGAAGCCTACCTCTGTAGTAGCAACATGTAATCCATTTTGGCATACGGTTCTATACATCCCGAACAATCCTTGTGTTTTCGTGGATCCGTCATATGAATTTGTAAAGGAAATCATAGGTCGGATTTCATCTTGTGAATTTTTCACAATAACAGAGTATCTGTCATCGGCTAAGATATGATCTACTGCAAAAGCTCGGTCATCACGATTGATGGAGCGGGTCATAACTTGGATGTCTTTTTCATGTAATTTATCTTGGATTTTACCAAAAAATTCTTCATTTGGTAAATGTCCATAAGATTTACTCACAAGATTAACAATTTTGCCGTTAGATATAACAGCTTTATCCCAGCCATCACGAGTAGGCATGTTAAACACATCAGATACCAATTTTACCTCATTTGGTAGATAAATGTTATCTTGTCTTAATCCGTTTGAATCATAATTGATTACGGCTTGGCCTTCTTTACCTGAAAGAGTAGGCATTTTTAACGGTTGGATACCTTTTACTTTGAACATTGTAATTAATTTTTTGTTACTGCAAATATACGCTGCTTTTTTAGTTTAATCAAAATAAAAAAGTTAAAGCTTTGTTAAGAAAATCGCAGAGTTTTTCACAACTTTCCATTTAATATATACCTTATGAAATACTTAAAATTCTTTGAACAATTTAATGAAGCTTTAGAAGTTGATATGCTTGGCAATTTGGTTGTGCCAGATTGTATTATGGATGATCCAAATGATGATCCAGATATCGCTTATGAAAAAGGCATTGAAGCATCAACAAAGGAATATGATATTGACGACAATCCATATATTGATGATGTTGTTTTAAGAGATGCTTGGAAAGATGGATTTTTAAGAAAATAAAAAACCCCATTTAAAATGGGGTTTTATTTAAAATAATAAAAATTATTTTGTTGTGTCAGCAGTAGTTGCTGTAGTATCAATTGCAGTGGCGTTTGAATCTACGGTTGTTACATTTGCTGAATCTACCGAAGTTGTGGTAGTAGTTTCTGTTCCGTTTGAGCAGGAGCTTAATAAAGCGGCTGCTACTAAAATTGCTAAAATTTGTTTCATAATTTTTTTATTACTCTTACTATCAAAAGTTTATTTTAAAGCAAAAATAAGCAAAAAAACAAGCAAAAAATTGATTTTAACAAGCAAAAATTAATCTTCTGAATTATTAACATCTACCTGCATTACTACCATTGATGTATTAACATCAGTAGCATATTCCGGAATAATTACATTTTTAGAATGAAGTAATTTTAAAGTATACAAAATTGATTTCATATTTGACATCAATTCATTATATGTAGTGCATTGATAACCACTATCATCAATTAAATTGCCACCTGTTGTTGTATAAAAGAAACCTTTATTTCCTGGTGTATACATAAAATCAATTTGTTTATCAGCATAAGTTGCCAATACAACATTAATTTCATTTTTTAATTCTGTTAATTTATCTGTTTTTGAAGTAAGTGTTCCACATATAGTTCCATCAGGATTTCTTGATAAATTTTCAAATGTTTTAATCCATTGCATAATATAAATAATATTTTATCTATATATTAAAAAAGTAAAAGAAAAAGCCACTTTATTTAGAGTGGCTTTTTCTTTTATTATTTTTTAAGATGGTTAAAAATTTATCAAAATAGATTAATCTAATTGTATTTACATCGGCTGGTTTACTTGTTAAATGAAATTGATTACAATAACCACATTGGTAACAACGAATTGGTTTTTTATCTCTTTTATATTTTTTATTAACCTTTCGTATATGTTCCAACGCAAGTTCAGCATCTTTCTCTGTCTTAAATTTACTTTTAATACAAGACATGGCTAATAATTATAAAAGTGTTTTTACCTCAGCAATAGTATCATGAAAAGCAGACATTCTTTTAATATCTGGTTGATAAGCCAAATCTCTTGCTAATAAATCAATTTCCCTAACAATTGTTGAACCTGTGCCTTCTTGTCTTCCTTGTTTAGACAACACAAAAATCGTATCTGAAATACTACAGCAATTTACCAAATCGTGTGATACAATTATTAAAGTTTTTAATTCATCCGAAGATGCAACTTTTGATAATAACGAAGTTGTTTTATCTATCATTATTGGATCTAATCCTGAAAATGGTTCATCCATTAATAAGAAATTAGAACCGTTTAATAATTGCATTATAATAGATGTTCTTTGTTTTTGTCCACCGGACAATTGAATAGGATATTTATCTTTGTGTTCTATTAATTCAAATTCATTTAAATAAGAATTAACCGCTTCATTGATTATTTTTTTATCCGCTTTAAAATCTGAATTTTTATTAGCAGCTAATGTAAGTATTTCTCTAACTTTAAGCCATTCAGGCATATAATAATCTTGAAATACTATTCCCATATCACCTTCTTTTACAGGTGTTAATTCATGATTTCCAATAACTTTATTGTTATGAACTAAAACTTCACCAGTTATTTCAGCGTTATGTGTGTATAAACCAGATAGTATACGGATTAGTTGTGATTTACCCACACCTGATTTGCCGACTAATGAAATTACTTGTCCAGTTATTCTTTCAGTGGATACAATATCTCGGATTTGAAAGTTAATATCAGAAAGGATAACTTTTTTTTCGTTTGTTTTTTTATCGGCAAAAGATAAACTAACATTATTACATTGTAAAAGTATATCAGTTTTTGTGTATTGCATAAATTATTTTTTTTCAGCGAGTGCTGTGTGTGGAAATATAGTATAACGGATTTGTTTAACAAAAGTCATTATGAAAAATCCTAAAACATAAATAATAACTTGTAAAGCTAATACTTGGTCTATATGATTATATTTATCAGCTTTAAATAATTCAACACCTAAACCACCATCAGCCATAGATTTTGTTTCAGCAACCGTCATCATAACCCAAGCCATAGAAAAATTGCTAAATATAGCATCTAAT
>Ga0214921_10009717_pt1 | contig 12095 bp, 14 predicted proteins | sample LL1505_MetaG_FD_177992 | JGI IMG/M metagenome (GOLD analysis project Ga0214921, IMG submission 177992) | Freshwater microbial communities from Lake Lanier, Atlanta, Georgia, United States - LL-1505 | ecosystem: Environmental > Aquatic > Freshwater > Lake | place: USA: Georgia | collected... | reverse complement strand
TTGATAATAATGATTATATTGTTGTTTCGATAAATCAACAATATATTTTCCTCATTTACTTGCGTTTATAAAGAAAACTTTATGTGATTTGTAATATATACAGTAACCATTAAAATTTTTTGATTTTTTTTATTATTTAGGTAATTTATAAACAATGGCACCACCTGTTATACCTAAGATCGACGAACTAAAAAATAAAGTTAAAAAAATTCAACAAGCTCTAGAGAAAGCAAGGGATACTCAAAAAAGAAAAGAAGAAGAAGTTCTCGATGCAAAAAATGATCTTGCTGATGCAAAAGAAAAACGAGAAAGAGAGAAAAATGAAACAACATTTAAGGATGTAACTAAAAAAGCTAAACTCCGTAACGCAGCTGAATATGATTTAGTTAAAGCAAATGATGATGTTTTAAATATAGAATTCGAATTATTAAACACACGTACGATTTTAGAAATTGCCATTTCAGAACATGGTATTAAAACACATTTCAGTGATAGCAAAAAATAGGTGATGCTGCTAATTCTGCTAATGCTATAGTTATAAATTCATCCCAAAGTAAAACCCATCAAAGTAGATGACTTACGTAGTAACTAATAAATACAACTAATCTCTTTATAAAATGTTGTTTTAACTATGTATTATTACATACATTTACATTCAAAAAAAAAAATAAAAAATTTATATTATATAACAATTTTTATATAATATACAACTCATCACCTCAACCATATATAAAATATATTTATATTTATATTTTTCATTTATTTGCGTCTATATGTAGTACGTCTATGGTTAGGACGTCCATATTTACAATGTTGCCTTTGTGAAAAACCCTTTGGATGTTTGCAATTGATACTTCGTTTGTATTTTAATGACCATTTACCGCCTTTTTGAGTTTGACTATGTTTTTTTGAACGTTTTGAGCGTTTTGAATGTTTGGATGAAGTGCTTTTACTTTGGCTTCTACTTCTAGATCTACTCGATATTGACATGGACAACAAAGGTCGATGTAATTTTTCCATCATTGGTTGTCGCTTGTTATTACCAACCCCATTCATATTAACATATTGATTAATCCATTCTCTAAAAGAATCCGCACTTCTATTTTTGTTTTTAACATTACTATCCTCGTATGAAGTAATTTCATTATTACGAACATGTAACATAGTAGGAAATCCGGATATGGAATAGTTTCCTACTACACCATGGATACGATCTAAATTATTTTGATCAATATGTGCCATAACAATTCCTTTATCTTGATCACGATAATCAAAATCCTCTGCCACTTTTTTCCATTCGGGTTTTGTCATATTGCATGGACCACAACCGACTAAATATATTAAAATAAAACAATGATGGTTTTTTTTATGTCCATCATTTAAAAAATCGATTAACTGATTTTGTGTATATTTTTCTTTTTGTTCTTTTGATTCTCTCGGTACCATGAATATCATTTATAATAAAGAGACATTAAAAAATAAAGAATATTTTATTTTTATCATAATCTAATATATACACATTATAAAATAGATATTTATAAAGAGACATTATTATATGACTACTACAATATTATTAACAATTATTCTTTTTTTAGCAGGATTGTATTTTTATATTAAACATAATTATATTATTCAAGAATCTGGATATGAAGGTATGGAAAATAACAACAACGACCTTAAAAAAAATGGTAAAGGTTGCCCTGATATATTAGTTCAAGAAGGCAGTAAATTTTATTTATACAACTCTAAAGTTGTTAAAGTACCAGGTGTAAATCCGGTTGTTTTTAATAATTTAGAAGATTATGTCGAATTTATAGAATGGCAACGAAGCCAAAACATTAATTGTCCTGTCTTATTTTTACAACAAACTTTGGACGCACAAGGAAATTCAGTATATAAAATACGACCATCGCCAACAAATTTACAAGGAGGATTACCACCTAATAGTATTACTACGCCTTCTAATCCAGCAACAAACCCAATGTCCAACCCAATGTCTAACCCAATGTCCAACCCAATGTCCAACCCAATGTCCAACCCAATGTCCAACCCAATGTCCAACCCAATGTCCAACCCAATGTCCAACCCAATGACAAATTCAACAAACACAACAGCAGTTAATTTTAATAACGGTACCATGGGTAACATGGGTAGTACTGGTAATACAACCAGTAAAAATTATTTAGGCGTACCTTTAACATCTATTTCATCTGTTCCTACTGTAGGAGACATACCATCAGTATCAATCGATGGTATTCCTCTTCCAAGCTTACCAAACCCTAGTTTATTAATTGATGCAACACAAAGCGATCGTCCGTATAATATTAATTCTTATCCTTCTTATGATCCATCTCCATTTTATATAGGTAGAACAACTCCACTTGATATTATGAATTACAGCGAAGAATCACAAACTGTTAGTCCAAATCCGATGGATCCTAATTGGGGTGGTCCATCTTATACACAACAATTAGTAAATGACGGTTATTATAATGCTAATCAAGTGAAAATATATGTAGGTGATGACGGAAATTAAATTAATAATAAAGTTTATATATCTACTATATATATAATAGATATAATAGATATATACTACCTGTGTTTATACATCATAAAATAATATGTCTTATTATTTATCCATTTGTTGTATTATTAAAAATGAAAGGTATTTAGAAGAATTTATTATTTATCATCATATTGTCGGGGTAGAACATTTCTATATATATGATAATGATAGCGACCACCCTATTAGAGATAGATTAAATAATTTTTATTTCAATCGTTTATGTACGATTATTGATTTTCCTGGACATGCAAAACAAATACCTGCATATCAACATTGCATAAATAATTTTGGTAACAAAACAAAATGGTTGGCTATCATAGATGGCGATGAATATATACTACCAAAACAGAATTGGAGCATTCGGGATGTATTGAATAAAAATGAAGATACACATGCACTTGGTATTAATTGGGTAATATTTGGAAGTAACCGTTATGATAATATACAAGAAGGATTTTTGGTAGATAAATATCGTATGTGTGAAAATGGTCAAAATCCTCATATTAAATCAATTGTTCAGCCTCGATATGTAAGTTCTGCATGTCATCCACATTTTGTTGTTATACAAGATCCATCCAAGTACAAAGACTGTAAAAAAAATGTAATAAGTGGTCCATTTAATAACAACTACACAATTGATGAAATTTGTATTAATCATTACAGTTTCAAATCATTGGAAGATTACATAAAAAAACATAATCGTGGAAATGCGGATGGTACCACACCTGCAATGGTTCAACAAAACCATCATGCGATATGCAATGATATTGTTGATAATTTTTTACCGGACAAATATTTAAAGGATATTCAATATTATTTTAAACTAGTTGCAACTAATCCAATTATATATTGTGCGCTTAATAAAGATGTGTCACTTGTTGATGCATACGAACATATATTTAACAATGCACAGAGTGAAAATAGACCACTACACATAACAGATCGATATCCGTTTTTTGATAAAAATAAATATAGGCAAAATTACACTGATTTACAAGGTTTAAATGATGAACAAATAGAATTGCACTATATTAATACTGGTGTAAATGAAGCCAAAATATGCGATCGAACTATATGAAACTCGTGAAACATATTAATATACGTAAAAGTAATAAACATAATATTGTATGGTATGGTATAGTATTACCATCCTATAATGGAATTAGATCTTTCACATATTTCAAAATTACCAAATGATATTATAAATAATATTTTATCGTATGATAAACATTTTATCATACGAAAAGGAATTCCAGTAAGCATCATTACAAAAGATGATTATCGGTACGTTATAATACAAAAACGTCCGAATATTTTACAAAAAACAACAACCGTGGAAGCTTATAGTAAATATTATGGTGAAACTGTTATAAAAACAGTCAACGGTATTGAAACTAGAATAGCGGTTTATGAATATCCATTATTAAATAAATGTATATGGTCATTATATAATTATTATCCTGCAATGATGGTATTATTGAGTATCGAAAATGTATATTTTTAGAGTAAGTATTTATGATTTTATTTTTATTGATTATTATAAAAATAAAATTTTTATTTATTTATTTATATTATTTTTAACACCTTTTATCATCATTGAATAAAATAAGAAAACATTACACCTTTTCTCATTTCAAATGCCGAATTTTTCTAAAAATAAGTTCAACGACAATGGATACCAATTAAAATAAGTTCCTTTACCATATGTACTACTACATTCAGTATAATATTGAAAACGTATTTTATTTTTGTTATTCAACTCAGTGTAGAATAAATATGTTTCTTTCTTTTCTTCATCACTCAATATTTCATTATATGTTTTTTCAAATAATATATTAGCAAAATCGTCGTCATTAAAATTATATATTCTTATTCCAAAAATACTACCATTATCATAAATTCCCATTTTATAATAATAATACATTTGTTATTATAATTTAACGCAATAATGGGCGTTTTACATGTGCAAAGGTGTAAAAAGAAAAAGATTAATATATGTTTCTAGCCTCACAAACTAGTTTTTTAAGAGCAAATGTAACAACATTGTATTTATTTATTCTACTTGCATAGCCGTTACCATTTTGTAATAAATCGTATGCTGTAGCTGATTGTGTTGCAGGTGTTTTATATATAGCGTTGTAATATGGTGAATTTGCGTATGGTGTTCCAAAAAATACAGAAGCTTTTCTGTTGTTATTAAATCCTCCTGGAGATATAAAACCGTATGCCATGTTTGTATAATATATACTATCATAATATTTTATTTATTGATAAAATAAATAACATATAAAAATTGACGCACATCTAAAAAAATTATTGGGTATCTAAAAATTTCATCGCGTTATTCAATGATTGAACTACATTATCATGATGTTTCACTATATCACTTAATTCTTCGCTCGATTTAGTAGGATCATTTAAATTATAATTCAATAGTTTATCTAATAAACTGGCGTTATGATAGCTTTCTAAATGAAGTAGAATTTGTTCATAATCTCCTCTATATTTTGAAATTAACATTCTATCAACTATTTTTGCAGTTTGACCTTCTATTTTTTTTGCATAATTAGCTGCATTTCCTGCGACCCCATTAAATGAATTTCCTAAATTATTCTTTGATTTTGAATCAGAAAGTGTTGTTAATCCTTCCATGTTTTCACTAAAACTTTCTTGTAATGTTGGTATTAATTTATTCATTACACGAAATGCAAAATAAATAACAATAGCAATAACTATCATTAAACCTAATGTTTTTAGAAAATCACCATTCATGTTAGTATTAATATAATAGTTATATTATTATGATATTAATTTTTACAGAATTTTATTGTATTTTATTTTTTACAAGTTATTTTGTTCTACAGTAGTAGTAGTAGTAGTAGTAGTAGTTGTAGTAGTAGTAGTAGTATCTACCTCCTTTCCATCTGTATTTTCTTCGACATTCTTTTCAATCGTATTCTCTTCAGCTTTTACAACAACTTTTACATTACCATGTACGCTAACATTTATAAAATCATCTACTTTATCGAAATGTTTTTTAGAAGAACAAGCGGTTAAAATATTTCCCATTATTATATTCAATATATTATAAAGTATTTAACATAACATAATAATACAATACTAATTTGCTAAAAATTTAAGAATATTTTCTATAGAAGATTTGGATATTTTTCTAGTTTTATCATTGTTTGTATAGGTTATTTCTCTCAAGCAAATGTCACCCTGTTCTTTAATATTTTTAATTAAATTATCCATAGTATGAAATTTATTCATTATCACTACCGCAGTAATAGAACTAATCCCAGGTATTTGACATAACATGATCTCTCCAATATTGCTAGGTGTTATATTCTCCTTCTTTATTTTTTTAATTACTTGTGAATAATGAGACGATTGTGATGTAGTAGGTTGATCATCATTTATTTGTATATTTTGTACATTATTGGTGGATGTGGAATTTGTGTTTGTGTTTGTGTTTGTGTTTGTGTTTGTGGGGATGTTACTATAATAAGGTCTTTTTTTATCCATAATGCCCTTCCTTAATTTATTCGCACAATTACAAATAAACAACGCGGATTCTTCTAAAGAAACTGTTCTTATTACAGAAAATCCTTTATAGTAATTAAGTGAAAAAATAGCAGAGTATGCGGTAAATTTGTCGTTATCTTTATTGGTTTTACCACTGTATTTGTTGTGATATTGTGATTTTGACTGTGACTGTGACGTTGTTTGTGTCAAAATACCCCCTTCAATTAAATATATAATATTATGATTGTGCATCTGTGATCCATTCAATCGATAACTTTGCTCTTCGTAACGACCATCTTTTATACTAGACAATAAATCAGAAATCGATTTTCTCTCTATGATTAATTCTTCAGTTTCCGTTCCCGTTACCATTTCCATGTTTTCACTATCATGACTTTTGATAATCGATTTTATAATTACATCACCAATAGGTAGTGGTTTAGATGTAATGGTTAATTGTATTTTTTTCGAATGAGGTGTTTTATTTCCACTATCGTTATTGCTAAATTGTTCAATACTATCTAAATAATATTGAATTTGTTTAAGTAACCCATGCTCACGATTATCTATACAAATTTGTATTTCTGAAATAGTTTCCATTAATGAAATATTTATGAAAAAATCATTAAACCATTTTTTCATAAATTGATTATTTTATATTTTAATGTAGTTTGTATAGTTTGTATAGTTGGTATAGTTGGTATAGTTGGTATAGTTGGAATAAATATAACAATACTTAACCCATCATACCTCTCATTACTCTTCTAATGGTTGATTGGGCTGGACTACTATAATTACCACAGCATATTAGTGCAAATTGAGTGTTTGTAGCACCGATATTATTTGGGTTACTTGATACAAAGAAAGATGTACCAGTAGGAGCTAAACCTCCTTTTTTATCGCCACCACAGGTAGGTCTATTAATAATAGATGAAGTGTGTCTTGAATTATTCGAACCACTCATGTACACCATTTTAATTATAATATATACTAGTATAATAATTTTTTTATTAATAAAAAAAATGATTTTAATTAATTTATTAAATAATAATTAAATCAACCATATATCAATAATAGCTGAATTCAAAATATATAAAGCTTTGATACTAAATATATAATACATATAATGGATTATAAAACATTACACGACGATGATATTGATATAATTAAAAACGGACAGGATGAAACTGAGTTGGTATTTAATCCCTATAACAACTTAAATATTGAGATTACATTGAATGATGTTCAATCTATTCTTTCTAAATATAATATACCACCTCTGATAAACAATGTTAATTTGTATAAACGTGCATTTGTTCATCGCTCTTACACAAAACGTCCGCAATTTGAAAATTTGGCACAAAATATAACTATTATGGAACGTCCAGATGATTGTATGTCATTAAAAACAAAATCAAATGAACGCTTGGAATTCTTGGGAGATGGTGTCCTGGAACTTATTACTAAATATTATTTGTATCGACGTTTTCCTAAAGAAAATGAAGGGTTCATGACCGAAAAAAAAATCGCGATTGTAAAAAATGAAGCTATTGGCAAAATCGCATTAGAGATGGGGCTACATAAATGGTTTATTTTATCCAAACACGCTGAAGAAAAAAAAATACGCACACATCTGAAGAAACTAGGATGTCTTTTTGAAGCCTTTATTGGTGCCATGTTTTTAGATTTCAATAAAATCCAAGTAAAGGACGAAGATAAATGGTTCTCAGACGTATTTGTTACTGGACCTGGATTTCAAATGGCGCAAAAGTTTGTTGAAAATATATTCGAAAAACACATTGATTGGATTGCGCTTATTCAAAATGACGATAATTATAAAAACTTATTACAAGTGAAAATTCAAAAAGAATTCAAGGTTACCCCGCACTATATTGAGATGGAACACGACATAGAATTGGGCTATAAAATGGGTGTGTTTTTATGTTTAGGCCAATCCATTCATAATATGAATTTTAGTGATGCGATTTCGATTCATACAAACAAACACCTAAAATCATTTCAGTCGATACGGGAGTTGCTTGTAAAAAACGACAAAATATTCTTGCTTTTAGGCGAAGGGCAACACAAAATTAAACGCAAAGCAGAACAAGAAGCATGTAAGATGGCATTGGATGTAATTGAATTTGGTAGTGGTTAGGTGTCATGATATGTATTTGTTTATTTATGTATTTTTTTACCATGCGGTTAAAAACTAAATAATGAATTTATATTATCAAATTATATTAGATAATATATTAATTAATAACTTGTTATTTATACTATATACACCCAATGAATTATTTAGAAGAATTAAAGAATAAACCAAGTACAAAAGACATTCAGAGAGAAATTGTACGTGTAAATGTTGGTATGGGTGATGACGAAGATAATAAGCCTCTTACAAATATAGAAAAAACAAATAATATTCCAATGATCACAGAAGAAATTGATGTTAATTATGATAGAGATGCTTTAAAACAAAAAATATTAGCAAATAAATTGTCTAAAACAACCGCAAAATCGAAAATTACACCTACACCCGCATCCACACAAGCTCCTACTACTATTGTTATAGAACCAAAAGTAGTCGATGTTACGGAAATTGCTGAAAAAAAAGTACCACCACCCGCAAAGTTAAAGAAAAAGATATTATTAGAAATTGAAGAAGATAAAAAAGAATTGGAAACGATTCGTGAGATAAGAGAGAAAATTGTGGGATCGGATGAAATTGAGATGGATAAAAAGGATGTAGAAGAAGACATTATAGAGATTGCACCAAAAGTTAAAAAAACTGCAAAGAGTGGCAAACCCGTTACCATTATCATGTTAGAACCAGACGAATATGTAGAAATTGGAAAAGTAAAAACAACCGAACGTTTAGGTAGCAGTTCTAAAAGTGACGGTGACCAAATTGTTCATAAAGTATCCAGTTACTATTTAAATAATCGCGAAATATTTGTGAATTTTATTAATTCTTTATTCGAACAATATACTCAAGATTTAGCAAAAGAGGAAGCATCAAACACTATATCATGTGATAATATTGGTACTGGATCGGGTGCATTTTCTCTATTGACCCATCAAAAAATTGTCAGAGATTATCTTAATTTATATACTCCTTATCGTGGGTTATTGTTGTATCATGGCTTAGGTAGTGGAAAAACAGCAAGTTCGATTGCGATTGCTGAAGGTATGAAAACCGTTAAAAAAATATTGGTAATGACTCCTGCTTCTCTCCGCGACAATTATATGGAAGAGTTGAAAAAGGCAGGAGATTTTTTATACAAACGAAATCAATACTGGGAGTGGGTTTCCGTGGAAAAAAATCCAGACTACTTGGACACTCTATCCAGTATTTTGCATTTATCCGTTGAATATATTAAAAAAAAGAAGGGTGCATGGCTTGTTAATGTTAGTAAGCCAAGTAATTATACAGAAATCGCAGAAGATTATGCCAAGAAAAAAAGCTTAGAAGATCAAATTGATGAAATGATTCACGTCAAATATTCTTTTATAAATTACAATGGTTTGCGTACGCCAAAATTAAAAGAACTAACTAACAATTTTACTCGAAACATATTTGATGACAAGGTTATAATAATAGACGAAGCTCATAATTTTATTAGTAGAATTGTGAATAAACTAGGAAAAGAAAAAGATGTTCCACTCGATAAACATGGAAATAAGGAACATTTACCTCGTGCCATGTTTTTAAAACTATACGAAATGTTATTGAGTGCTAGAAATGCTCGAGTTGTTTTATTGACTGGTACTCCTATTGTCAATTATCCGAATGAAATTGCTATTTTGTTTAATATTTTGCGTGGGTATATCAAGACATGGGAGATTCCTATCCAAATTGAGACTGGAGCAGGTTCAGACAACAAATCCAGACTCGATGTTGAGTTTTTCAGGGATTTATTTTCGAGAGAAAAACTGCTTGATTATTTGGATTATTCGTCTGTTAAAAAAACATTATATGTTACTCGTAATCCTTTTGGGTTTCATAACAAATATCTGCGACCCAACAAATATATTGGTGTGAGTGACGAGAGAAATGCATCATCGACAGAAGATGTAACCGTTAGTAGCGCTGTTATATTCAAAGATTCCATGAGTGACGAAGATTTTGAAAAACGAATATTGCATGTTTTACAACGCGCCGGTGTTGAGGTAAAAAAAAATAATATATATATTAAAAATTATACTGCTCTACCTGATAAATTGGACAAGTTTTTGGCTCGTTTTATCGATTCAAAAACAAATGAATTACAGAATGTCGAGTTATTTAAACGCCGTATTATTGGTTTAACATCTTATTTTCGAAGTGCTCAAGAAGAATTATTACCTAGATACGAAAAAACGGATATGTATCATCATGTTGTTAAAGTTCCCATGAGTGATTTTCAATTTCGAATTTACGAGAACGAGAGAAAGGAAGAGAGAAAGATGGAAAAAACGGCTAAAACGAAAAAGAAGGCTTCGGGGGATGGTGGTGTCGGACTCGATATGAATCAAGTTTATAATCAAGGTGGTGCGAATGCAAAGTCAGTATCCACTTATCGTATTTTCTCTCGATTCATTTGTAATTTTGTAGTTCCAATACCAGGTGGAAGACCGAAACCCAAAATGTTTTTGAAAACATCAGAAGATGAAGATACTGCAAATAAACAAGATAAAGCAATTGATAAAGAAGTGGAAGATAGACTAGATGCGGACATGGGCGTCGTAGAGGGAGAAGAAGGCATTATTGAAGGAGATGACATATTAAACGCGGTTGGTGACAATGATTATAAACGTAGATTGGGTGACTCGCTTAAGGAATTGCGAACACGTGCATCTGAATTTTTGACCCCTGAAGCACTAAAATCATATAGTCCTAAATATTTGGCTATATTGGAAAATATTATAAAACCAGAACATCTGGGCTTACATCTTGTATATAGTCAATTTCGTAGTTATGAAGGCATTGAAGTTTTTTCCATGGTATTAGAACAAAATGGATTTGCTAGATTTAAAATAAAACGTAATTCGGCGAATGGTTGGGTATTGGATATAGATGAAGATGATTGGGGAAAACCCATGTATGCATTATACACCGGTACAGAAGACAAAATGGAGAGAGAAATCATCAGAAAAATCTACAACGGTGCTTGGAATGAGATACCGCAAAATATTGCTAGTGAATTGCGCGAAATTTCAAACAACAACAATATGGGCGAAATTATCAAAGTGTTTATGATTACGTCTTCCGGATCAGAAGGTATTAATTTAACGAATACTCGATATGTGCATATTATGGATCCATATTGGCATCCAGTAAGAATAGAACAAGTTATTGGTAGAGCGAGACGTATTTGCAGTCATAAAAACCTATCAGAAGCGTTACAAACAGTGGAAGTATTCATTTATTTGATGACTTTTACAAAAAAACAAATAGAAAGCGATGATTCAATTGAATTGAATTTGAAAGATGTAAGTAAATTAATAAGAAATCGTCCAATTACAAGTGACGAGTATTTATATGAAATTGCTACTATAAAAGAAAAATTGAATGAACAATTAATTCATTCAATTAAAGAAACAGCGATTGATTGTGTTGTTTATTCTAAAAAATCAAAAGAAAACCTGCATTGTTTGAATTTTGGAGAACCGAATAACAAAACGGCGTCTTATCATCCATCCATTGATGAGGATCAGACAGATACACTGGCGTCGATAAACAAACGAAAAATTGAATGGAGTGGAGTTGAAGTTATGATACGGGGCGCGAAATACATATCACGAAAAATGAATGCCAAACTATATAATATTTATGATTATGATAGTTATATGACGGCTGTTTCTAATGGAAGAGGAGAACCAAGAATGGTCGGAACATTGGAAATCAATGAAAAAGGTCAAAAGAGTTTCAAACCATTGGCTATGTAAAATAATAAATATTTGATATTTATTATATAATGATAATCTTATTATTATATAATCTATGTTTTTATTCTGT
>Ga0214921_10009716_pt1 | contig 12097 bp, 14 predicted proteins | sample LL1505_MetaG_FD_177992 | JGI IMG/M metagenome (GOLD analysis project Ga0214921, IMG submission 177992) | Freshwater microbial communities from Lake Lanier, Atlanta, Georgia, United States - LL-1505 | ecosystem: Environmental > Aquatic > Freshwater > Lake | place: USA: Georgia | collected... | reverse complement strand
GCCGGCAGCCACTCCTTCAGGTCGGGCGGCAGCAGGAAGGACTGGTCACGGTTGTACGGAACGAAGGTTGCCATGCGGGTAGTGTGCAATGTCCGCGAGGGGGTGGGAATCCGACAGACTGCTAGCGAATTTTCAAGCCTTGCGGCTTCACAAGGCGACTAGAAAAACGCGGTAAAACAACAGCTAGAGCCGTTTCACCGTCTGTGCCCCCGGAGAAACGGCGCCAGCCGACGCCGCGCCGCCTTCCCAGCCCGCCAGCGCGCAGAATCAGGCCGCGCTGGACGCCATATGCTCAGCCTCTGCCACCATCTCTTTCAGCCGCTGCGCCGCCGGGCTGCCTTTCAGCGCGTCCCGCCACATCGCCTCGGCCACGCGCTGATGGGTAGCAACCGCGTCATCGGCGCTGGTGACAGAGGCCACGCCCGAGTTCATCCAGGGCAGGCTGTCGGCAGGGAAGGGGCTGCTCACAACATGTGCCCGCTCGCGCCCTCGCAGGATACAAAAGCTGGCCGAGGGCTCGGGCCCCTGGGTCAACCCAATTTGCAGGCCCATCGGCGAGCTTTCCATCAGATTGGCGAGGTTGACCACCTCGGCCACGGAAGCCTCACGGGCGCGGGTGCGGATGCCGCGAGAGACGGGTAGCGACCCGGCAATGCCATCGGCCAAGAACCGGCGGATAGCGCCCTCGCTCAACACCGCGATCACATTTGGCCGGCGCGCCTGGAAATTGGCTCTTCGCTCGCGCAGCGTCTGCAGCGCCTGCTCGATGGCGATGCGGGCGGAAGCGCGATCAGGGGCGGTCTGCGCCGCCTCCGACCAGACTTCGCCAATGGCGCCATCAAAAGCGTCAGTGGTAACAGGGTAGCAGAGGCGCCCACCCGCCTGCAGAACGTGGTCAGCCTGTTCTTCCAGGTTGCGCAGCCTTTCGCCAAAGGCGGTGGGGCGGGAGAAATACTCGATACCCACACCGAGCAGCGACAAGGGTGAAACCTTGATCAACTCGGCCAGCCGCCGAATGGTCTCAAGCTTGATCACCTCACCCTTTTCATAGCGGTAGAGTGCCGCGCGCGAGACGCCCAGTCGCACAGCTATTTCCTCTGCCCGCATACCGGATTCGAGCCGGTATGCCCGCAATTGCTGACCTATATCGGCAAATTTCATCACAACCTCCAACTCGTCCAAAAATTTCCGTGGCGCCGGGCGGAGTGAGCTGAAATCTCATCACGCATGGATTTTATACGAAATTTCCACCCATTTGCCAACAAAATCATCCTCACGAATGAGTGAGAATCGCAATGTAATTTATTTTATCTTTTGCCGAAAGATTTAATTCCATTTCATCCAATTTTATGCGCGGCCAATGTTTCCAACGCACGGATCATCCCCGAATGGTCCAATTGGTCCCCGCCCATCGCCGCCACGGCGGAGAAAAGCTGCTGCGCGCTGGCGGTATTGGGCAGCGCCACGCCCAGCTCCTTGGCCGATTGCAGCGCCAGATTGAGGTCCTTCTGATGCAGCGCGATGCGAAAGCCCGGCGCAAAGCTGCGGTTGATCATCCGCTCGGCATGCACTTCCAGAATCCGGCTATTGGCAAAGCCGCCCATCAGCGCCGCGCGCACCTTGGCCGGGTCCGCCCCCGCCTTGGAGGCAAAGACCAGCGCCTCGGCCACCGCCTCGATATTCAGCGCCACGATGATCTGGTTCGCCACCTTGGTCACCTGGCCCGCGCCATTCTCGCCCACCAGGGTGATGTTCTTGCCCATCACCTGGAACAGCGGCAGCGCCCGGTCAAACGCTGCCTGCGGCCCGCCGATCATGATGGTCAGCGCCGCATTCTTCGCGCCGATCTCGCCGCCCGAGACGGGGGCATCGAGATAATCGCAGCCCAGCGCATTCACCTTCAGGGCGAAATCCTTGGTCGCGGTGGGTGAGATCGACGACATGTCGATCACCAGCTTGCCGGCCGAAAGCCCCGCCGCCACGCCGCCCGCGCCGAACAGCACCCGCTCCACATCGGGGGTATCGGGCACCATCAGGATGATCACCTCGCTCGCCGCCGCCACCGCCGTGGCATCGGCCAGCACGGTGAATGCCGCCCGCGCCTCGGCCTTGAGGCTCGCCCGCTCGGGCACCGCCACCTCATGGCCGGCCTTGCGCAAATTCTCCGCCATGGGCAGGCCCATAATGCCCAGCCCGATGAAACCGATCTTCATAACGCTCACACTCCCGTCTTATAGGGTTGAAACCAGCCCAGGCCAGCGACGGTATCGCCCGCCGGCCGATACTCACAGCCGATCCAGCCACGATAGCCGGCATCGTCGATGGCCTTGAACACGAAGGGCCAATTCACCTCGCCGGTGCCTGGCTCATGCCGCCCGGGCGTATCCGCCACCTGCATATGTGCGATATAGGGCAGCAGCGCCTGCATCCGCGGCACCAGGTCACCCTCGGTGATCTGGGTGTGGTAGAGGTCGAATTGCAGGCCCAGCCGCTCGGGCCCCACCGCCTCGATCACCGCCACCGCATTGGCCGTGCCGGTCAGCGAATAGCCCGGCATGTCGCGCTGGTTGATCGGCTCGATCACGCAGGTCACACCCTGGGCGATCGCCCGCTCGGCCGCCCAGGCCAGGTTGATGGCGTAAAGCCCGCTCATGGTGCCGGGCGCCACGCCGGCAGGCGACATGCCGGCCATCACATGCAGCCGCGGGCAGCCCAGCGCGCCGGCATAATCCAGCGCCTTCATGATGCTGTCGCGGAATTCCTGCGCGCGGCCCGGGATGCAGGCCATGCCGCGCTCGCCATTGGCCCAATCGCCCGGCGGTGCGTTGAACAGCACCTGGGCGAGGCCGTTATCCTTGAGCCGCATGGCGATCTCGGCCGCCGGAAATTCATAGGGAAATAGAAATTCCACCGCCTCGAACCCGGCCGCGCGCGCAGCGGCGAATCGGTCCAAGAACGGCAATTCGTTGAACATCATCGATATATTGGCGGCAAAACGCGGCATGCTGCTGCTCCCCTGTCTTGCCTCAGGGGTAGAACTTTCGCGACCTGGTGTCACCACATGGTGGTGCGGGCGCGCTCCGGCCATTCGCGGTCATAGGCCTCGCCGCCCACCTCGCCCGCGGTCATCCCGGCCAGAAGCTGCCCCGGTGTGGGCAGGCCCTCGGCCCGCGCCTGGCTCGCTGCATCCCATAGCCCGGCGCGGAGGATCGCGCGGGCGCATTGGAAATACACCTCCTGCACATTGATGACGGTGACGCTGCGCGGCCTCGCCCCCTCCACCGCAAAACTCGCCAACAGGGCCGCATCGGCGGTCAGATGCGCCTGGCCATTGATCCGCAGGGCATTGTTGCTGCCAGGGATGAGGAACATCAGCGCCACCCGAGGGTCGCGCAGAATGTTGCGCAGGCTGTCGATGCGGTTATTGCCGCGCCGGTCAGGCATCAACAGCGTTGTCTCATCGGCAATGCGCACCAGCCCATGGGCATCGCCGCGCGGCGAGCAATCCATCCCCTCCGGCCCCACCGTGGCCAGGGCGCAAAATGGCGCGGCCTCGATGATCCGGGCGTAATCGGCGGTGATGCGCGGCGCCACCTTGCGCAGGCTGGACGCATTGGGCGTGCCATACAGCGCTTCCAGCTCTGCCATTGTGCGGATCATGCGCAGCCTTTCAGGGCGAAACGCTCAGCGATGAGGAAGGCTGCACCCGGCGCCGCCTGGGTGAAAAGGCAGAGTTCGGTCACCAGCCGCGGATTGCCGGGGATATCGGCAAAATGCGCCCGCAGCGGCGGCAGAATGGCATCACGCTCCCCCGGTTGCAGCCGCCGGGTCAGGGTGACGTGAAACTGCCATTCGGCCAGCACATAAGGGTAGCCCCATTGCGCCAGCATCGCCTCATGCGCGGGCGAGAGGGGGGCGCGGTGGCGCCGTTCCAACTCATCCGTCTCGGGCGGCGCCCGAAAACCGTCCAGCTCAATCACGCAGGCATCGGCCAGGGCATGCAGGGCCGGGCAGGGCGCCGTCTCGCGCAGCGCCAGGAACCCCTTGAGGTCCTGCACCGAAAGCGGCGGCAGGGCAAAGGGCCGGGTGGCACCCGCCAGCGCCGCCACCGCATCGCGCAGCGCCGCATAGGGCCGGGCCAGGCGGAAGGGCGGCTTGAGCGTGGCATGCAGACCATAGCCGCGCGCATCGCTGGTGATCTCGGCAATGCCCGGCACATCCGGCTGGGTCAGGCTGGCCGCCGTCTCAGCATCGCGCCCCAGCCAGCGGCTGCCCAGCGCATGCAGCGGGTCATTGACCTCAGGCGCCCAATAAATCGCCGCCCGCATCATGCGACGCGCATGCCCCCACGCCAAACCCGCCGCACAAAAGGCAGGCCCACATGATGGCGCAGTTGCACGATATCGGCGCGCAGCCCGGCCGCGATCCGCCCGCGATCCGCCATGCGGCACATCCGCGCCGGATTGGCGGTGATGGTGGCAATCGCCGCGGGCAGGCCCATCGTCTCGGCGCAGGCATAGGCCGCCTCGATCATCGCCGCCGGCACATAATCGGAGGCGATGGTGTCCAGCGCCCCCGCGCGCACCATATCCATCACCGCGACATTGCCGGAATGGCTGCCGCCCCGCACGATATTGGGCGCGCCGCCAATCACCGCCACGCCCATATCCCGCGCCGCCTCCGCCGCCTCCATGGTCACCGGAAACTCGCTGATGCGAATGCCCAGCGCCGCATGGGCGGCGATCTGCTCGGCGCTCTCATCATCATGGCTGGCGATGGGCAGGTTGCGATGCGCCACGCGCTCCAGCACCCATTGCCGATTGCCCGGCACCACCTCCTCGCGCTTGGCGCGCAATTCGGCAATGCGCTGCAGCACCTCGGCCTCGCCCCAATTGGTCTGCCGCACCCGCATTTTGATATAGCGGTTGATGTCGCGGTACTGGCCCACGCCGGGCGAATGGTCCATCACGCTGAGCATCGCCACCAGCGGGTGGTCGGCCACAGGGTCGAGGATGCGCGGCGTGTCGCGCGCCGGCAATTCGCAGCGCAAATGCAGCAAATGCTCGGATTTCATCAGCCCGGTGGCATGCATCTCCGTCAGGTCGCGCACGCCATCGAGGAAAGTCTGGTCGCGGTCCTGATCAAAGCCCAGATCACCAATGCACAGCGCATCCAGCACCGTGGTGACGCCGGCAGCGGCGCATTGCGCGTCATGCGCCAGGAAGGCGCTGCGGCTTGGCCAGCGGGCATTGGCGCGGGGCTGCACCTGGCGCTCCAGATTATCGGTATGCACATCGACGAGGCCGGGGATGATGTCATCACCCTCGCAATCGCGCGCTGTCAGCGCATGGCTGCGGCCGGGCTGCAGCTCGGCAATCAGGCCATCGCGCAGCACCAGCGTGCCGTCGATCACCGCATCGGCCAGGATGATGCGGGCATTGGTCAGGATGATCTCGGGGGTCATGCGGGCTCGCATACAGGTTCGATGTGCAGCAGGCGATCGGCCACGCGGTCACGTACGGGCAGATCATGGAAGATGCCGATAATGGCCTGGCCGGCGGCCTTGGCCTCCTCGATGAGTGCGATCACCACGGCGGCATTGGCGGAATCCAGGCTCGCGGTCGGCTCATCGATCAGCAGGACGGGATGGGCGGCGGCGAAGCCGCGGGCGAGGTTTACCCGCTGCTGCTCGCCGCCCGAGAAGGTGGCGGGCGGCAGCCCATGCAAGGCCGGGGGCATATTCAGCCGGGTGAGCAGCGCCGCCGCCCGGGCCCGCGCCTCCTCCACCGGCATGCCGCGCGCCCGCATGGGCTCGGCCACGATATCGAGGCTGGGCACGCGCGGGATGACACGCAGGAATTGGCTGACATAGCCCAGCGTGTCCTGCCGCACCGCGCGCATCTGCCGCGCATCGGCTGCCGCGATGTCGAGCATCGCGCCGTGATGGCGCAGATGAATGCTGCCGCCATCGCAGCCATAATTGCCATAGAGGCAGCGCATCAGGGTGGATTTCCCCGCCCCGGAAGGCCCGGCCAAGGCCACGCATTCCCCCGCGCGCAGGGTGATCGCCACATCGCGCAGCACGGCCATGGCAATGCCGCCCTGCAAATGCAGGGTGAAGGATTTTTGCAGGCCCTGGGCCTGGAGCATGATCATGCCGCCACCGGTCGCTGAAGGGCGTCAGCCCGGAGGCGTGAATCGGTGGCCATCATGCCGCCACCGGTCGCTGGAGGGCGTCAGCCCGGAGGCGTGAACCGGTGGCCATCATGCCGCCAGCACCGAGGAGACTAGCAACTGGGTGTAGGGATGCTGCGGGTCATCCAACACCCGGTCGGTCAGCCCTTCCTCCACCACCTGGCCATGGCGCATCACCACGATGCGATGGGCGAGCAGCCGGGCGGCGGCGATATCATGCGTCACCAGCAGCACCGCCAACCCCAAATCCGCCACCAGCCCGCGAATAAGATCCAAAAGCCGCGCCTGCACCGAGACATCGAGCCCCCCGGTCGGCTCATCCATGAAAACCAGCCGCGGATTGGTCACCAGGGTACGGGCAATCTGCAGCCGCTGCTGCATGCCGCCGGAAAAATTCTTCGGCGATTCATCAATCCGCGCCGGGTCCATCTCGACGCGCTCCAGCCAATGCGCCGCCACCTGGCGGATATGGCCATAATGGCGGTTCCCCGCCGCCATCAGCCGCTCACCCACATTGCCGCCGGCCGAGACATCCATGCGCAGCGCATCGCGGGCATTTTGGTGCACAAAGCCCCAATCGCTGCGCATCAGCCGGCGCAGCGCCGCATCCGAGGCATCCAGAATGCTATGCGTGGCGCCGGCAGCATCCCGATAGAGCACCCGGCCCGCATCAGCCCGCTGCATCCCCGCCAGCACCCGCAGCAGCGAGGATTTGCCCGAGCCGCTCTCGCCGACAATCGCCACCACCTCGCCCGGCCAGATGGAGATCGCCACGCCATCCAGCGCGCGCACCGCGCCGAAGCGCAAATCCAGCCCCTCGGCCTGCAGCAGCGCGGTCATACCGCATCCTCCAGCGGCGGGCGGGAGGCGCAGTAATCCGTGTCCGAGCAGACATGCATCCGCCCGCCGGCATCATCGGTGATCACCTCGTCGAGGTAGCTCTCCTCACTGCCGCAAATCGCGCAGGCATGCGGCGCGCGGACCGGCTTGAAGGGATGATCCTCGAAATCGAGGCTCCTCACATCGGTATAGGGCGGCACGGCGTAAATCCGCTTCTCACGCCCCGCGCCGAACAATTGCAGCCCGGCATTCATGTGCATCTTCGGATTGTCAAAGGCCGGAATTGGCGAGGGCGACATGAGGTAGCGGTGGTTGACCATGACGGGGTGATTATAACTGGTGCCGACCTCGCCCTGGCGGGCGATATCCTCATAGAGCTTGACCTGCATCAGCCCGTAATCGGCCAGGGCATGCAGCTTTGTGCTCTCCGCCACGCGGGGTTCCAGCTTGAACAACGGCTCGGGCATCGGCACCTGATAGACCAGGATCTGCCCCTCGCGCAGCGGCGTTTCGGGAATGCGGTGCCGTGTCTGAATGATGCTGGCCTCGGCCGTGCTCTCGGTGGTGGCCACACCCGCCACGCGGGAGAAGAAGCGGCGGATGGAGACGGCATTGGTGGTGTCATCAGCGCCCTGGTCGATCACCTTGAGCACATCCGCCGGCCCCAGCACCGCCGAGGTCACCTGAATGCCGCCAGTGCCCCAGCCATAGGGCAGCGGCATTTCCCGCGCGCCAAAGGGCACCTGATGGCCCGGGATGCACACCGCCTTGAGCAGGGCGCGGCGGATCATCCGCTTCGTTGCCTCATCCAGATAGCCGAAATTATAGCCGGCGAGCGGCTGCGCCATTGCGGCAAGCGCGGTCATGGCGCGCGCTCCGCAAACCAGCGGGCACGCACGGCGCGGATTTTCTCCAATTCGCTCTGGAAATCGACGTAATGCGGCAGCTTCAAATGCTCGACAAAGCCGGTGCTCTCCACATTGTCGCAATGATAGAGCACGAATTCCGGGCTTTGCGCCGGTGCCGTCGCCGCCTCGCCCAGCTCAGGGGCACGCAGCGCGCGGTCCACCAGCGACATCGCCATCGCCTTGCGCTCATTCTGGCCCACCACCAGCCCATAGCCGCGGGTGAATTGCGGCGGCGCCTCGGCGGTGCCGGCGAATTGGTTCACCATCTGGCACTCGGTCACCATGATATCGCCGATATCAATGGCAAACCCCAGCTCCGGCGGCTCGATCTCCACCCGCACCTCGCCCATGCGAATTTCGCCGACAAAGGGATGGGCATTGCCGTAGCCGCGCTGCGTTGAATAACCGAGCGACAGCAAAAACCCCTCATCGCCGCGCGCCATCGCCTGCAGCCGCAGCGCCCGCTCGGCCGGGAAGGCCAGCGGTTCGCGGGTGATATCGGGCGGCTCGGCATTGGAGGCGAGGTCGGGCGCCATCAGCCCCTCCTGCGCCAGAATGGCGGTGACCTGCGGCATGCGGCCGGCCTCCTCTCCCGCCTCGGCGGCGGACGGCGGCGGCGGCAGCCCTTCAGCCTCCAGCGCGAAATCCAGCAGGCGATGGGTATAGTCAAAGGTCGGCCCCAGCACCTGGCCACCGGGCAGGTCCTTATAGGTCGAGCTGATCCGGCGATGGATCGCCATCGCCCCGGTATCCACCGGCAGGGCATAGCCAAAGCGGGGCAGGGTGGTGCGATAGGCGCGCAGCAGGAAGGCCGCCTCGGTGCTGTCACCGCGCGCTTGCTTGAGTGCCAGCGCCGCCAGGCCACGATCGGCACAAGCACCCTCGGCCATCACCCGATCTACGGCGAGGCTGAGCTGCTGCTCAATCTGCGCCGTGGAGAGCTCGGGCAGCGCGGTATCGCCGCGCCGCGCCTCGGCCAGCCAGGCATGGGCATGGCCGATGGCGGTCTCACCGCCCTTGACCGAAACATACATCAGCGCGCGTCCCGAATGATGGTGGTGCGCGGCAGGCCGACGATATGCCGCCCGGCGCAAAGCATAATGTCCAGCCCGCGCGGAAACAGCGCCGCCAGCGCCGCACGCTCAGCCACGAAGCCCGGCGGCGCCCCGCTCACCCGCAGCGAAGTGCTGCTCTCAATCCCTGGGCCGGAAAGCCTCCAGCCATCCACCGGCTCCAGCGCCGTGACTTGCAGCAGCAAGGTCGCACCATCCTGCGGCGCCTCATCGCTGCCCAGCGCCAGGCCCGCCAGGGCCGGCGGCGCGCCGCTCGCCAAGAGGAAGCGCGCGGCATGGGCTTCAGTCAGTGGCGCGCCGGTGTGAAAGCGCAGCCAATCCGTCACCGCCGCCCCGCCATCATGCCATAGCGGCGTATCGGCATCGCAGAGCGCCAGCGCCAGCGCGCCCATGGCCGGGCCAAGCGGCGCGGTCGCCTGTGGCGCATCCGGCAATTCAACAATCCGCCCGGGATGCGACAGGGCATGCAGCATGGCGCGAAAGCTCGATTGCGCGCCCAGCATGGGCTCCGCGAAGCCGGGGGTCATGGGGCTGCTCATCGCATGGTGGCCATGGTGAAGAATTGCACCCGCGTGGCCTCGGCGCGGCGGGCATCGCGGGCGCGGCGCTCGGCCTGCTCGGCGGCCAGCGGCGCAATCACCCGGGCCAGCAGCGCCGGGCGCAGGGCAGGGTCCTGCAGGGCGGCATCGAGCATGGCGGCGCGTTCAGCCTGTTCCTGGTCGCGCCCCAGCACGGTGGCGTGGCCCATCCGCCCGGCCATATCGACGGTGCAGCGGGTGGCGGTGGCTTCGGTCAGGTTGAAGGGCGCACCATCGCCGCCCATGCGGCCGCGCAGCATCACCAGCCCAATCTCCGGCCCGCGCAGCCGGGTGTGAGGCGGCAGCCCGACACAATGCGGCCGCAAAGCATCAGCCGAGGCGCGCGCAAGCACGGCCATCCATCGCTGCCGCTCGGCGGTCTGGGTTGAGGGCGCATCAGGGGAAGGATTCGTATTCATCGGGATGTCTAGACAATCCCATTATGCGAACTATATCGTCAACCAGATGATTCCATGGAAAGGGCGGCTCATTGCTTGAAGCTTCGATGACAATGCTGACAGCGCCGCTCCCGCGTGGCGATGGCGTCGCATTGTGGCGGCAGATCGCCTCCCGGCTGGAAGGCGCCATCACCAGCGGCCAATTGGCCTCCGGCGCCCGCCTGCCGACCGAGGCCGAATTGGCCGAGGCGCTGGCCGTCAACCGCCACACCATCCGCCGCGCCATGGAGGAATTGACCAGCCGTGGCCTGGTGCGCGTCGAGCAGGGCCGCGGCTCCTTCGTGGCCGAGGAGGTGGTGGAATACCCGCTCGGCAGCCGCACCCGCTTCTCCGAGATTATTCGCGCGCAAGCCCGCGAGCCCTCAGGCCGGATCATTCGCGTCGCCGAAATTCAGGCCGAGGGCCGGGTGGCCGAATTGCTGAAACTGCGCCGTGGCCGCAGCGTGGTGGTGGCCGAGCGTTTGGGCTTCGCCAATGGCCGTGCCATCCTGCTCGGCATGCATCATTTTCCGGCCCATCGCTTTTCGCGCATCGCCGCCCTGCTGGCCGAAAACCCCTCCATCACCGCGGCGCTGGCGGCGAGCGGCGTGCCGGATTACCGCCGCCAGGTCACCCGCATCACCGCGCGCATGCCAAGCCCCGAGGAGGCGGAACTCCTGGGCCAGGCCCGCACCCGCCCGCTCCTGCTGGCCGAGGCGGTGAACACCGACCCCGAAGGCGTGCCGGTGGATGTAACCTTCACCCGCTACGCGGCGGGACGAACGCAGCTTGTGGTGGAGGGTCCGTGATGGCCTGGTCAATTGAGGGCGGTGCCGTGCTCGGCGCCGATGGGCTGAACCCGGGCAAGCTGGCGCTGGCCGAAGCGCGCGTGGCCGCGGCCGCGCCCGCCGGCGCCCAGCGCCTCGATGCCACCGGCTGCTGGGTGCTGCCCGGCATTGTCGATATCCATGGCGACGCCCATGAGCGCGCCCTGCAACCCCGCCCCGGCGTGGGTTTCGGTGCCGATTTCGCCATGCGCGACACGGCGGCGCAATTGCTGGCGGCGGGCATCACCACCGCCTATCTCGGCGTGACCCTCTCCTGGGAGCCGGGGCTGCGCTCGCGCGAGATGTTCCTCGCCCTGCTCGCGGCAGCATCGCCGCGCGGGCCGGATATTCGGGTGCATCTGCGCTTCGAGGCCGATAATCTCGGCGCGCTGGATGATGCGCTGCAGGCCATCGCCGAAGGCCGGGTGCATTTGCTGGGCTACAACGACCACACCCCCGGCATCGCCAAAAAGCTGACGGACCCGATGCAATTGGCCAAATATGCCGGCCGGGCCGGGGTTTCCGATGCCGAGTTCCGCGTCCTGATCGACACCGCCCTGGCCAGCCGCCCCGGCGTGCCAGCCGGCCGCGCCGCTTTGGCCGCCGCCGCCCAGGCCGCCGCCATCCCCATGCTCAGCCATGACGACCCGCATATCGAACAACGCGCCGCCTTCCGCGCGCTGGGTGCCAGCATTTGCGAATTCCCCATCACCGAGGCGGTGGCCGAGAATGCCCGCGCCCATGGTGAGCATGTGGTGATGGGCGCGCCCAATGTGGTGCGCGGCGGCAGCCATATGGGCTGGGCCTCGGCCGCGCCGCTCGCCGAGCGCGGCCTCGTCACCGTGCTGGCCAGCGATTATCACTGGCCGGCGCTGTTCGAGGCGCCCTTCGTCATGCTGCGGCGTGGTGTGCTGGATGTGGCCGGGGCCTGGGCGCTGGTCTCCGCCAACCCGGCCGAGGCGCTGGGCCTGACCGACCGTGGCGGCCTCCGCCCCGGTCAGCGCGGCGATGCGCTGGTGGTGTCGGGCGGCGCGGCGGCGCCGAAACTGGTGGCAGCCTTCGTGGCAGGCGATCTCGCCTGGATCGCTCCGGGCGAGGCGACACGGCTGGCGGCCTAGCAGCCTGTCGGATTCCGGTCACAGCCGCTGCGTCGCGTAGCCGCTGATGTTGTTCACGCGGCCTGCAGGCGGTGGAGCCGCCTGCAATTGTAGGCGAGAGAGATCAGCAGCCACTCGCTGG
>Ga0214921_10009714_pt1 | contig 12101 bp, 10 predicted proteins | sample LL1505_MetaG_FD_177992 | JGI IMG/M metagenome (GOLD analysis project Ga0214921, IMG submission 177992) | Freshwater microbial communities from Lake Lanier, Atlanta, Georgia, United States - LL-1505 | ecosystem: Environmental > Aquatic > Freshwater > Lake | place: USA: Georgia | collected... | reverse complement strand
TGGCGCTCAAGAGTGGTGCGGAGTGCAGCCCGACGTTTCCGCATTCGGCAAAGTCATTGGTGGTGGTATGCCCGTGGGCGCAATTGGCGGCCCAGCTTCGGTCATGGACAAGATGGCCCCTCTTGGTAATGTTTATCAGGCTGGCACCCTGTCGGGTAATCCGATCGCTATGGCCGCGGGACTCGCTACGCTCGAACTGATCTCCGAGCCCGGCTTTTTTGATCGCTTAAGCGCGAGTTGTGGTGCATTGATCAATGGGCTGAACGACGCTGCCAAAGCCGCTGGAGTCGACTTCACGGCCCACCACATCGGGGGCATGGCCGGTATGGTGTTCGCAGCGCATGCGCCGACGAGCTATGCTGATGTACTGGCGCAGGACACGACCCGTTTCAAGGCGTTTTTTCACGCCATGCTCGATCGCGGAGTTTACTTTCCGCCCTCAGCGGTGGAGGCTTTTTTCTTTTCCTCGGCTCATGGCGAGGCCGAAGTTGCCTACACCCTCGAACAGGCTAAGGCGGCGTTTCAGTCACTGCATTAACGGCCGGCTCAGGCGCTCGATCTGTTTGTGCCGCGAGCGTCGCATCCAGCGCGCGACGTTCATCAAAGACCGTGCACTGGCCGTCGAAGTGATCGCCGCCGACGGTCTCAAAGTACTTGAGAATGCCCCCATCGAGTTGCCAGTGATCGGTCATGCCGAGCGTGTTCATGTAGAGCGCCGCTTTTTCACAACGAATTCCCCCGGTGCAATAGCTGACCACCGCCTTTCCGAGTAGCTCGTCGCGCAAGGGTTCAATGGCCTGGGGGAACTCACTGAATTTTTGTATGTTCAGCGTCTTGGCACCCCGAAATTGGCCCGCTTCCACTTCAAAGTCATTGCGAGTATCGAGCATCACCAGCGGTCGGCCACAGTCATCCTGACCCGCATCGAGCCAACGCTTGAGCGTCGTCGCATCCACCGCCACCGCGCGCCCGAGCTCGGGCCGGATCGTCGGATGGTTCATCCGGATAATTTCACGTTTGACCCGGACCCGAAGTTTGCGAAATGGCGGCTTCTCGGACCAGCTCTCTTTGACGGTTAAGTCCTTCAGGCGCGAGTCGCCTCGAACCGTTTGAAGGAACGATGCAATCCCCTCGGTGGTGCCCGCCAGAAATAAATTGATCCCCTCGTGTGCGATCAGGATCGTCCCTCTGAGACTACAGTGCTCCGCTGTTGCCTCGAGCGCCTCCCGCAGTGTCGCCGGGTCGTCAATATGAACGAACTGATAGGCAGCGATATTGAGGACAGACGCCACGATATGAGGTTAGCGCAGCGCGTTTAGTGGAGGCTGGGGCAGCCTGTAGAGGCTGAAGGGCCATGCTGTGATTCTGAGCGGCGGGGGTGGGTGCGGCGCCCCCGAAACAGCGTCTGCATCACCCGCGTCGTGCCCAGCGCGACCATTCCTGGACCGAGTTCGTGCGCGGCGTCGCCCAGCACATCCAGACTGACATCGACACCGGCTGCGTGCAAGCCGCGCCAAGTGCGCTCGCCCAGCGCGACGGGTACGACCGTATCGAATTCCCCATGGAGCAGGTGGATGATCGGCAGTGGGTGTTCGTGCGTGCCCAGTGGGCGGGCGAGCTGGCTCGCATAGCCGACCACGATGGCGGCCGGCGCTGGTAGACAACGAGCGAGCTCCACCACCATCGTTCCTCCCTGGGACCATCCCACCAAAATCGTTTCCTGGGGCTCAAACCCGAGTACCCCCTGCAGGGCACACAGGCGATCGTGGGCTTGCTCGGTGGCCCGCACCACGCGCTCGGCGCGTCCCGCCACAGGCTGATGCTCAAACCATTGACGGCCTCCGCTCGGCGCCGCTGCATTACCTGCGAGCAAGGCGACCGTGGCGCCGGGGAACTTTCGTTGCCAGGCGACTGCGAACGGAACCAGCGCATCATTACTCGCGCCCGCCGCGTGCAAAAAGACGATCAGCCGCCGCGGCGCGGTGGTAGAGATCGGCGGCAGTTCAATCCAGAATTCCTCGGGCATCACAGGCATCACAGGCATCACAGGCATCACGGTCATCGCGATCGTCAGCGTACACCAGCGCTCCGTGCGGGAGGGATGAGCTGATCCAGTACCCGAGCAGAGGAGAGCACCCCCGGAATACCGGCGCCTGGATGAGTGCCCGCGCCGACCAGGAAGAGTCCCTCGACCTCTTCGCTGCGATTGTGCGGCCTGAACCACGCGCTCTGAAACAGCTGTGGCTCAAGCGAAAACGCAGCGCCTCGGTAGGACAACAAGCGCTCCTGAAAATCAATCGGTGTGAGCATGTGCGACGTGATGATCGAACCCCTGAGGCCTGGCAGAACGGTATCGGCCAGACGGTCTTCAACCGCCTGACGATAGGGCTCGGCCTTGACCGACCAGTCGACGCCACTTTCAAGGTGCGGTACCGGTGCGAGTACATAAAAGCTATCGCAACCGGGGGGCGCCATCGCGGGATCGGTGGCGGTCGGCCGATGCAGATAGAGACTGAAATCTTCCGAAAGATGCTTACGACTAAAAATGTCTTCAAGCAGCCCTTCGTATCGTGGACCGAGTACCATCGTGTGATGAAGAACGTCGTCCCATTGACGATTCGTTCCAAAGTACCAAACGAAGAGACTCATCGACCAGCTCGATCGTTCGAGCTTGCGGTCAGTCCAGCGTTTGCGGGGATGAGACCCTAGAAGCTTGCCGTAAGTCCAACCGACATCTGCGTTGGAGACTACGATCTCGGCGTCGAGTCGCTCTCCAGCGATGAGTTTGACGCCACAAGCCCTTCCCGATTCGACAAGGATCTGGTCCACCTGCGCGTCGCAGCGGATGTTGCCACCCTGACCCTGGATCAGGGAGACAATTCCGTCGACCAGTGCGCCCATCCCACCCATCGCATAGTGCACCCCGTGCAGTCGTTCCAGGTGCGCAATCAAGCAATAGTAGGCAGTGGTCGTCAGTGGATTGCCGCCAATCAGCAAGGGATGAAAACTGAAGGCTACCCGCAGTCGATGGTTGGTGAAGTAGTCGCTGACTTTGTTCCAGACATTGCGATAACCCTGCAGGCGAATCATGTCGGGGGCCGCGCGAACCAGCGTGCTCAGCCCATGAAATGGTTCGTCGGCGAGTTCTTCAAAGGCGACCCGATAGATTGCCTCGCTGTCTCGAATATAACGATCAAAGCCCGCCAGATCCTCTGGCGCGATCCGCTGGATTTCCGCTCGCATGGTTTGCAGATCACCACTGCATGCGAGCGTCTCGCCATCGTCGAAGCGAATTTCATAGAACGGGTCGATTCGACGCAGGTCGATATCGTCTGCAAGGCGCCGGCCGCATAGCGTCCAAAGTTCTTCTAAAAGATACGGCGCAGTGATGATGGTCGGCCCAGCGTCAAAGGTGAATCCGTCTTGCCGATACACGTAGGCTCGACCACCCGGGGCGTCGAGTTTCTCCAGGACAGTGACCCGATAGCCGCGGGCACCAAGCCTTACCGCAGCGGCCAGGCCACCAAATCCGGAGCCGATCACGACGGCGTGGGGACGTGAATCAGACATGTTCCGTTTCTCGTTTTGAAAGCCACACTGGCCAATCGAGCTTGACCCAATGATAGGCAATGATGGCGATCCCCACGACCAGTGGGATCGACCAGAGCAGGGGACTGAGCGCCAGATCGGGCATCAACCGGACCGCTCCGAAAGCCATGAATGCCGTGTAGGCCGAGATACCGGCGCCGACCAGCGCCTTGATGTGTTCCTTCAGCCAATGGCGCCGTTCGAGGTGACGCCGCCGCAGGAAGAATAGGTTCGTAACGACCGTGGCGAGCCCCACGCCGGCCATGCCTTGCATCAGGGGTTGCCCAATCTGCGAGCCAACCCAGGCGCATTGCGCGGCGGCGGCCAACAGGATCCATTGCAGCGCATAGGCTACGGCTGAGTCCTCGGGCCCCTCGCGGCCGCGCTCCCGAATCGCCCGCCAGCCATGCCATGCCAGGTTGACGGTCAGGATGCCGTTATGCAGCATCATCCAACCGAACATGCCCCGAATGAATGAGACCTCGAATTGCTCAACGAGGTCAGGGTGGGTCCCCAGCGGATCGAAGAGGGTGAGTAAGCTCATCCCGATCGCGAACACGCCTGTGGCGAGGAGCGCCCGCGAAAACCGGGTTCCCCAAAGCCGGTGTTGTGTATTGCCCTTGCGCCCTAGCACCGGAATCCAAAGCACGACAGCGCCAAACCCGCCCGTTGCAATGTGGGCAACCACGAGCATCTTGAATAGTAGTAGCGTCAAGGACATCGCTCACTCACCTCAGTGAACCCCGATCGTTGCGGTCAAAACGTCAATCCAGCTTGACAGTAAGACTGTAAACCTTCTGAATGTCGACGTCACCTTCGGGGTGACCCCGAGGTTGATTTCGATTCTTGCCAACTCTTTTGCGGATTCGGTCGCGATGTCTGTGAGCCCCTGGTTTGAGCCGCCGCACCCGCGTGCCCGATCGGCATTGCCTTCGCTCGTGCGCGCCATGGTTCGGGACGGTGGCGACCTCCTGAGTCTGCTCCCAGCACAAGCTTACCGGATGGGCATCGGGCCTCTCGGATGGTCGCGCCGCTCGACCATTGTGGTGAATTCGCCCGACTTGGTCCGGCGGGTTCTGATCGATGACCGTGAGCGCTTCCCGAAGAGTGACCTGATGGTCAACGCGCTCGATCCATTGATCGGGAATTCGATGTTTGTGTCTGATGGGGACACCTGGTTGCGCCAGCGGCGTTTGATGGATCCCTCGCTCTCGCAGATGCGAATCGACCGCGCGATGCCGGCCATGCAGGCGAGCCTTGATGATGCCGAGCAGGAGCTAGGGGTACGCGCCGACCGCGATGAAACGTTTTCGCTCGACCTGGCAATGAGTCACCTGACTGCCGACATTATTTGCCGGACCGTATTTTCAACGAGCCTCAAGACCCAGACCACGCATGAAGTGTTCGAAGCGTTTTCGATCTTTGAGCGCAGCGTCGCCCAGGTCAATATCCTTCGCCTGATCTTTGATCCGGCCTGGACCAAGCCACCGCAGCGTCCCGATGTGCTCGCTGCGTGCGCAAGTATCCGGAACCACCTGGGGGACCTGTTGGATACCCACTTGGCCGAGGGGGCGGATTTTGATGACATCGCTGCCGCGGTTATTGCGGCCCGGGACGAATTCGGACAAGGCTTTTCGCGCGACGAATTGATCGATCAGTTGGGGGTCCTTTTTCTGGCGGGTCATGAAACCAGCGCGAGTGCGCTGACGTGGGTGTTCTACCTTTTGGCGATCCGACCCGAACTCGTCCTGCGGATTAGAGCCGAGGTCAAAGCCGTTGCTGGCGACGGACCGATTGGGCTTGAACACGTCAAACGTCTGAGTTTCGTGCGCAATGTTTTTCGCGAGACCGTCCGGCTCTATCCCCCGATCACGTTCTTGCCCCGAGTCGCCCTAGAGTCCACCCGCCTGGGCGACTATCCGGTCAAGCGCGGAGCGCTCGTGATCGTGTCGCCGTGGGTCATGCATCGCCACAGCGAATATTGGCGAGACCCACACCGCTTCGACCCTGATCGCTTCTCGCCTGAGCGGGAAGTGGGCATTCAGGCCGGCACCTACTTGCCATTTGGTCTCGGGCCCCGCGTCTGTTCAGGCGCTGCGTTTGCGACCGTGGAGGCAACGTTGGTTATCGCCCGCCTCATCCGGGATTTTAGCTTTGAAGTCGTCTCGCGGGGCGTGGTCCGGCCCGCGGCTCGACTCACCACCCGACCCGCCGACCAGATTGTTTGTCGCGTGAGTCGGGTCAGGGAATAAGGGGGCTTGATGGGAGCCGCATCGGCAGCGTCGGCAGCGTCGGCAGGGTCGACTGCCCTGGTTACACTGGGGCGTTTACCCAAAGCGCTTGATATTGCGCGCGCGCTCCAAGCGTCGGGATGGCGGGTGATCGTTGCCGAACCCTATGCGCGTCATTTGACGGGTGCTTCGCGCGCCGTCAGTCGATCGTTTCGCGTCACTGCGCCGACGCTCGATCCGGACCAGTACCTTCGCGATTTGCAACAAATCATCGATGACGAATCCGTTGAGTTGGTCGTTCCCGTCTCTGAAGAGACGATGCATGTGGCAGCGCTTCACCCAGCCTTGAGTCGCAGTGGCGTCCGCCTGTTCACCATGCCTCCGGATCAGGTTCGAACGCTGTACGATAAATTTGGATTTATCCAGTATTCCGAATCATTAGGTTTATCGGTACCGAAAACCATCACGTTGCCCGAAGCGGAGCGCGTAGCGGGATTGGGTTCGGGCCCGGTTGTCGTCAAACCCCGGCTGTCTTGCGGTGGCCGGGGGGTTCGGGTCTTTCAGTCACTCTCTGAAGCGCTGGATCAGTCAAGCGGCCCGGGCCTCATCGCTCAGGCTTGGGTCGAGGGGTCGGTTCACAGTACCTGCAGCGTGGTTCATCAGGGCCGTTGTCTGGGGACGGTGGTGTATCGGGCGGCCCAACTTTCTGGATCGGTTGCGGTCGCGTTTGACCGGGTTGACCACCCCGGTATCGAGAGCTGGGTTCAAACCTTCGCCAAGGCCGCTCACTGGAGCGGATTTCTCTCGTTTGACTTCATCGTCGATGTCTTGGGCCAACCATCTGCGATTGAGTGCAATCCGCGGGTAACGAGTGGGATTCATTTTTTTGCGCAGGCCGAATTGGGGACGGCGATGAGCCATCCTGAGTCGGTGGAGCAGCTTCGTCTGCGTCCGGAGCCTCGGCTCCAGCAATTTTGGGCATGTCTGACCGAGGTCCAAAAAAAGCCATTCGGGCGCGCGCTCTTTCAGGGGATGACCCGATTGTTCTCGACCCCAGATGTATCCTGGAGATGGAACGATCCCTGGCCCCTGTTGGGGATGCCCTACACCGCCTGGCCGATCATCGCGGCGGCTAATCGAGCGGGTGTGAGCTTTGGCGAAGTGGCAACGAGTGATCTGGATTGGCGCGGCAGCGTCCCCGACTCACCTTAGCGCGCCCCGACTCGAACTGGCTCGTCGAGGCGCAACCAGGCGGAGACCTGTGCTGCGAGCTGTTCAGGCGACTCAATTGCGCGCAGGCATAAAACTCCCGGTTCCCGGGCAGGGGACTCAAGCGTCGCAAATTGGCTCTCGACCAGCCCCGGCCCAAAGAAGTGAGCGCCTCGCGACGACACGCGCCTGAGCGCTTCCTCCGGATCAATGTCGAGATACACGAACCGCAGGTCGGGCACAGCTGCTCGGAGGCGATCACGGTAAAGTCGACGCAAGGCTGAGCAGGTGACAACGAGTCCGTCAGGATCGTCGCGAAGCGATTGAGCCAATCGATCCAGCCAGCCCGCGCGGTCTTCATCCGTCAGGGGAATGCCAGCCTGCATTTTTTGGCGATTGTGCGCGGGGTGATGGTCATCGCCTTCCACCAGTTGCAGACCGAGCGCTTGGGCAAGAAGGGCCGCAAGGGTAGACTTCCCGCAGCCGGCAACGCCCATGATGACCAGAGATTGAGTCCCCATCCGACGCCTTGCCCGCGGACTCAGGTTCCGGCCATGGGTTGTTTGGCGTGGGACTGCACACAGCGGATATACGCAAGACCGTCAGGCTCGGTTCGATCGCGTTGCGATCGCCAAAGGGTCTCAGCGAGGCAATCGAGAATAACGTGCTCAGCCTCGTGTTCAGAGTGCCCAGCACCAACCAGTTGTTGATAAGCCGATCGCAAGCCCTGCGGCTGATCAATCTGCAGTTGCTCGGCAATCGCCAAATGAAGAGACAGGTGCAAAAACGGATTGGTCTGACCGGCCTCGGGCGTGAACTCGTGTTCGACAGAAGATTCGCCGGCGTTCAGCAGGGGATGGTATTCCGGATGCAGCAGCATCCGGTCGCGCGCGAGCATTTCCATCGGTGTGAGCGGGAGCCGCTCAACGACTTTTCGCCAGGTTTCGAGAAAAAAGCGCCGAACCTCATCGCGCGACGGATTAAACAAGCTCATAGCGGGGCGGGTACCTTGTCGCGAAAACCGCAGAGGTCAATCACTGGGCAGCGCCAGCATTCGGGTCGGCGAGCTTTGCAAACATAGCGGCCGTGAAGAATCAACCAATGGTGAGCGTCCTTGAGGTACTCGGCGGGAATCCGTTTCAGCAGTCCAAGTTCGACCGCGAGAGGGCTTTTGCCCTTTGCTAGCGCGGTCCGATTGGCGACTCTAAAAATATGCGTATCGACCGCCATCGTCGGTTCGCCAAACGCTGTGTTGAGCACCACATTAGCGGTTTTGCGGCCAACTCCCGGCAGGCGTTCGAGTGCCTCCCGGTTGCCCGGTACGATTCCACCATGTTCTTCGATGAGGATCCGACAGGTTTCGATCAAGTGGCGTGCCTTGCTGCGAAACAACCCGATCGTCTGAATATATGGGATCAGTCCCTCGACCCCAAGCGCCAGAATCGAGTCGGGCGTATTGGCGACCGCGAACAGCGTTCGAGTCGCGAGATTGACGCTGCGGTCGGTAGCCTGCGCCGATAAAAGTACGGCAGTGAGCAACTCAAACGGGGTGGTCCACAGCAACTCGGTCGTCGGCGTTGGGTTGGCGGCCGCAAAACGCTCGAACAGGGTCTGACGATGGGCGAGTTTCATGCGCTGGCATCGCGCGCTGAATTGCGCCGTTGGGTTGCGCGCTCGAGGGCTTGTGCGACCAGTGCCCTGCGCCGGTCCTCCGGGGTCTCAAGACTGCGCGCCTGGGCCTTTTGCAGCCGCCGAGAGCGTGCTTCGTAGCGCGATCGAGCAGCGTTTGCCTGCTCGGCGGTCCAGGATGCTGAAGTGGCGATCTCAACCATTTCAATGCAGTCGGTCGGGCAGGGCGGCAAACAGAGTTCGCAACCGGTGCAACGCGATTCGATGACGGCATGCATCCAGCGCGAAGCGCCCGAGATGGCGTCAACCGGACAGGCCAGGATGCATTTCGTGCAACCAATACAGTCGACCTCACGAATGCGTGCGACTTTGAGCGGACCAGGCTCGCCGCATGCTCGATCGACCGGAGTGGCCGGCCGATTGAGGAACGCCGCCAAGCGGGCCGCGCCGTCGTCGCCGCCCGGGGGGCAGCGGTTCGGCAGCGTTTCGTCTCGAGCCAATGCCTCTGCATAGGGGCGGCAGGCCTCGAAGCCGCATCGCCGGCACTGAGTCTGCGGTAACAGGGCGTCAATCGCTTCGGTACGGGCGTTGAGTACTGCGTCCAAACACTGCGTCCAAAAACGGGCTTAGGCTCAAATCAATCAGGCTCAGGCCGATACCCGCCGGGTGCGCGTCTTGGTCGGTGCCGCAGGGCTTTCCTCTGCGGCCGGCTGAACGGTTGTCTGAGCGGTCGATTGAGCGGTCGACTGAGCGGACGAGTTTGCAGGCGACTGAGTTGGCGCCACGGCGATGGATTCGCGGATGAAGCGAGCAATTCTTGGCTGGATTGTCTCGCGCCAGCGTCGACCGCTAAAAATGCCGTAGTGTCCGGCGCCTTCGACCGTCAAATGGTGCCGCCGGCTCTCCGGAATATTCCGACATAAATCTTGCGCGGCTTTGGTCTGTCCGCTGCCTGAGATGTCGTCCAGTTCGCCTTCAATCGTGAGCAACGAGGGCACTGTGATGTCCTCCGGGGCAACCCGGATGGCTTGGCCTTCGAAGACGACATCCCACAAACCCAGTGGCAGCAGATGCTCCTGGAAAACCTTTGCAACGGTCTCTAGGTAGTACTCGGCCGGCAGGTCAAGGACGGCATTGTATTCGTCATAAAATTTAATATGGGAATCGACGTCCTCGAGATCTCCGCGAACGAGGTCCTTATAAAAATCCCAATGCGAGCGGAAATGCCGGTCCGGATTCATTGCCACAAAGCCCGTGTGCTGGAGGAAACCTGGGTAAACACGTCGTCCTGCCCCGGGGTACTTGTTCGGGACTTCATGAATCAGGTTTTTTTGAAACCACTGAATGCTGTGGGTTTCCGCCAGATTGTTGACCTCAGTGGGACTACGCCGCGAATCGATTGGGCCACCCATCATGGTCATCGAACGCGGGATCGCTTCGTCCTCAAGCGTCGACAGGATCGAGAAGGACGCCAGAACAGGCACTGTCGGCTGGCAGACCGAGATCACATGCAGATCGGGGCCAAGGCGGCGGATGAACTGAATGATGTAGGCGACGTAATCATCGAGGTGAAAGGGGCCAGCGGTCAGCGGCACCATTCGGGCATCAAGCCAGTCGGTCACATAGACTTCGTGTGCGGGAAGCATGGCGCGGACGGTGTCGCGCAGCAACGTCGCATGGTGGCCAGAGAGCGGTGCAACAATCAGAACGGACGGGTCACGCTGGCGGGTCGCCATGGAGTCCGGCAGGATGCGCTCGAATTTGAGCAGACGACAAAACGGTTTGACCGTCTCGACGCGCTCGAAAACCGGGACTTCAACACCATCGACCAGGGTGCTGTCGAGCCCCCAGGCTGGCTTGTCGTAGTCTTTCCCGAGGCGATGCAGGAGTTCGAGCCCTGCCGCATAGCGTCGCGCCATCGGCATGTAGGAAAATGGGCTGTATGGGTTGGCGTAGAGCTTGGAGACCGAGTCCGCCCAGTTCGACAGCGGATTCAGCAGCGCACGCTGCATTTCACGGACCTGATAAAGCATCGAAGAATTCCTTGCCCGAGGAAATCAGACTGAACCCACCGGGGCTTGGCGGGATTCTGAAAAACAAAGTGAAGTCAGTAGAATTATGCGATTGTCAGGAGGATGTTGCAATGCAACATTGCCGAACTACGAGGGATTTCCGTTAAATACTCACACCCCTGGCGAATTTGTTCGCACGCAAGCGTCGAGCCAGTGCAAAGTTTGGGATTCTTCTAGCCTATTTTGAGCGAGCCTCTGGTGCAGCACGGCAAAATCGACCGCATCGAGGGGCTGGTCCTGGGTGTGGCAGCTGAAAACAAATCGCGTTTGCCCGGTTTCGGGGTCGCGTAACCATTGCAGACATTGCCCGCAGACGCCCTTAAGCATGCACTGCATCGGGGAGTTGATCGAGCCCAGGGCGATGTGATCCGCCGGCAGAACGTCTTTAAGGAGGTGGTGACGGGCCTTGGCGACGGCGGCCATCATCCGGTCCGAGCCAATCGCGAGTAGTCGGTTTGCTTCTTGCAGACGGATGGGTTGGCCGACCCCCTGGCCTAACAAGCCCTCGCCATAGGCCTTCAAGGCCTCGACAACATTGCCCTGAAACGCCAAGTCCTGGGCCCGGCCGGGCGTGAACCCTGGCGTTTCATCGCAGCACCAGACAACGGTATCTGCAGCGGCCTCAAGATCCGCGACCCGAAAGCGATCTGCGATGGTTCGATATCCCGCGAAATACAGGACCCTCGAACCAGCGGCGCGCATCGCGGCGCCAATGGAGAAGAGGACTGCATTACCGAGTCCACCGCCAATGAGAACGACGGTTTCGCCACTCGGGATTGCAGTTGGCGCTCCCGTTGGCCCCATCAGAACGACCCGCTCGCTTTCTTGCAAGTCGGCGCACGCGTTAGACGATGCCCCCATTTCCAGAACGACTGTCCCAATCAGGCCAGCGTCTCGGTCGACCCAGGCACCGGTGAGCGCGAGGGGCTCGATCGCGGTGGCCGGTGAGTGCTGGATCGAGGGTCGTCCGCCCGGTGAATCGAAGGATGCGGGAGACGATTCAAAATTTTGTAGCCTGAAGAACTGCCCAGGCTGGAAATTTCGCGCAGCCATGGGCGCGTGGATCACAATTTCTAGAATGCGCGGGGCAAGGCGCTGAACCCGCACGACCGTGGCTATCAGCCGGGTCTGCAAATCCTCGGCAAACTGTGCAAAGGGACGAGGATCTGCCGGCGGGCGGTTGGTAAGTACTTGTGAAATGACTGGATGCCCTCGCAGGGCAGATGCCATCGCCCGCACAACGCTCCCGGACCAGCTCGGGTGCAGATCGCCAAAAAATGAAACAAACCGACCGTCCTCGCGTCGACCTGCCAACACTTGGGCAAGGGCCGGTTTTGGGTGGAACTCAGGAGTCACCGGTTCACCGAGTTCG
>Ga0214921_10009713_pt1 | contig 12102 bp, 3 predicted proteins | sample LL1505_MetaG_FD_177992 | JGI IMG/M metagenome (GOLD analysis project Ga0214921, IMG submission 177992) | Freshwater microbial communities from Lake Lanier, Atlanta, Georgia, United States - LL-1505 | ecosystem: Environmental > Aquatic > Freshwater > Lake | place: USA: Georgia | collected 2015-05-28 | reverse complement strand
CGTCGTGGTAGCAATTAAAAAGTCACGCAAAGGACAAGAGAATCGTATTGAATACGAACCAGGACGGGTATATACCAAGACTAACATCATCTGCAATTACCAAATACCCGAAATCATTGACCTAGACTACGATTTTGGTTACTTACTCGGTGCCTATTGCGCCGAAGGATGTACCACGCATCATCAAATATCTATTTCCAACAATGACTCCGCATACTTTGAACCCATTATCCGGGTATGTAATAAATTCAAACTCACCTACAAAATGTACACTCATGAAAATAAGAATGGCTCGGGATGGACCAGTTCAGACATGCGCATTTATAGTACGATACTTACACGTATCATCACCAACTTATGTGGCAAGATGAGCCATTTGAAGCAAGTTTCACCCAAAATTGTATTCTCTAACAGAGAATGTGTGATTGGATTCTTGGATGCTTATATTAGCGGCGACGGAACTATCAGCCAGAACAAACAAAAGATACCAACAAATATTAGCATATCATCCACTTCTAAAACCATGCTTACGGATGTAAGTGTCATGTTGCGTAATCTGGGAGTTTCATGCACAATTGGTAAAGGAGTGCAAGTGACTCATAATAACCGAGGTACTCTTCCAGAAAATATTCAACCTGTTTACGGGATGTACATTGGAGTGAAGGACAGTCAAATATTAGCAAGTATGCTGAACTTGACCATTTCAGATAAACAAGAAAAATTACAAAAACTCGTCAAGCGTTCTCTTCGTTCATCTAGTGACATATTTCCTAATCTAGTTAATGGGGAACTCGTCAAGGAACCGCGTGATGGACGTATGATGGACTTGAGATTTGCTCCTATAGTTTCCATTGAAGAGGTGCCCAACACCAGCAACTACGCTTACGATCTCACCGTGGAGGAAACCCGGACCTTTGATTTGTACAACGGATTGTGCTTGTACGATACATTTCATAACACGGGGGTGGCTAGTAAGACGGGTGTCACCCGTGGTGTGCCACGCATTGAGGAGATTCTCCGTTTGACCAAAAATCCCAAGAACCCGTCCATGACGGTCTTCATGAATCCCCAGGAAGAGATGGACATTGAAAAGGTCAACAACTACGCGGTGGCATTGACCCATACCAAGCTCATTGACGTGGTGCAGTCGGTGCAAGTCTACTTTGACCCCATGGAACAGACCACCCAGATTGAGGAGGATCGCATCCTACTGGAGCAGTTTTACCAGTTTGAGGAGATGGTGGCCGAATGTTTGGGCGAGGACGGAACAGCGGAACCCGGGGCCGAACCGGCCAAATCCAAGTGGGTCATTCGCATGGAGATTGACAAGGAGATTCTCATTGAGAAGAACCTGACCATGGACGACATCCACTTCGCGGTCGCCAACAGCCACTACGGGAAAGATGTGCATTGTGTATTTTCCGACTACAACATGGACAAGCTGGTCTTCCGCATCCGTACCAATGCCAACATCTTTGACAAGAAACCGAAACGCGGCGTGGCCAACCCGTTGGACCAGTCCGACGAAATCTACCTGCTCAAAAACTTCCAGGACGCTCTCTTGAACCAAATTGTGTTGCGTGGCATTCACGGCGTGAAGAACGTCCTATCGCGTAAACTGCAAAACACGGTGTTCAAGGAAGAAGGCAAGTACGTGCGCAAAGACACCTGGGTACTGGACTCCACCGGGTCCAACCTCCTGGACACCCTGGCTCTGGATTTCATTGATGCGACCCGCACCACGACCAACGACATCAAGGAGGTGTTTGACGTGTTGGGGATTGAGGCTGCCCGCAAATGCATTCATACGGAACTGGTGGATGTGATGGCGGCCGCCGGAGCCAGTATCAATTATCACCATACCAGTCTGTTATGTGATCGCATGACCTGCAACAAGGACATGGTCTCCATCTTCCGTTCGGGGCTTCTCAACGATAACGTGGGACCCATTGCCAAAGCGACGTTTGAGGTGCATACCGAGGTCTTCTTGGACGCCGCGCGCCACGCCGAATTTGATCATATGAAGGGTGTCTCCGCCAACATCATGTGTGGTCAACAGGGCGACTACGGTACCAACGCTTTCCAGGTCGTCCTAGACATGAAATCCTACGAGAGCCTCAAGGGGGCGGCCCACCAACGCCGCGATGTGAACCGCGAGATAGAAGAAGGGCTCGTCACCCCCGCCGACGACACCACCTGTGGACCACGGATGGAAATCCAAAACAACATTGCCTCCATCCGCCGCACGACCGACCATGCGGCGGCCTGCCTGGACGACGGCTACGACATTGGGTTCTAATCCGAGAACCGTGAAATTCGTGGTATAGGATCCTATACCATGAATGGGACAAGGGGGGCGGGCAAGGGCACCGAGGGAGAGGTGGTTTAAAAAAACTTTTTTATGCGCCGGCGACGGGTACGACCGCCCGTGAATGACGGAGCCGCGGGGACAGGGACAGATTTCTGGCCGTACTGATAGCCGAGATCAAACCCGCGGGTAAACCCGCTCTCAAAGCCTTCACGCCAAGTACGATGTTCGGGGTGCGGTTCAGGGTATGGTTCAGACTGCGCAGTGGATTCAGTGGCCACGGCCGCCGCGGCCGGACTCGCCGTAAGTTCGCTGGAAATGGGGGTCGGACTCGGCCCGGCCACAGGCCCGGCCGCAGGCCCGGCCGCAGGCATCGTGTTCGGTTCGGGAGTGGGCGTCACTTCCATAGGGTCGTTCTACTACCATAAGAGGACATTTTATGTGGCCTGCGGTCTCGGCCGGGCCCGGGGACGCATGATGGTAATCTGTTCCAGGAACCGACCCAGAGACATGAAATTGTCGGCATTGTCGTCGGCGGCCTGTTGAATCACAACACCAATTTCTTTAAGGTCGCGCACCGAAAAGGCAGACTCTACCAACGAATAGGCCGGCAACCCCGTTTGTTTATTGAAGGACAGAGGCGAGCGAATGAACCATACCGGGTTGTACACCAAGGCGTGGTTGTCGTGGTCTTCGTCGGGGGCGTATTTGCTCGTCAAAAAGAGCCAGGTGGCATCCATGGTGATGCGAGTGGCAAGCATCTTGAGAGACCCTGAACTAAAGAGAACCAAGGGAATATTCCAGTAAGTCGCCAACGCCCAGAGATCCAGGTCCGTCAAGAAATACGTATCGGACAAGACGACCGTTTGCAAGTCGGCCGTCGCCAACAGGGCCTTCTTGCCCTGCTGCGACAAAACGCGCCGAATCTTTTCTTCTTGGTCCGGCAGATACGCCGAATACGCCTGCCAAAGGTCCCGTTGCATCTCTTGGACCGTTTTGGACGGACGTTTGTCTAAATGTAGCAAATAGGCCAGGACCGCGTAGGTGCAAGCCGGACTGTCCGATTTGAACCCGAATTCACGGGTATCCTTGGGAAACGACCGTTTCCAAATACTACGGTTGTTGCCCTCCACCAAGAGTTCTTTCTCGCTCTTTTGCACCATGCATTCCGCCATGGGCCAAGCACCTTGCACCGGGCGACGCTGCATCGTCTGTTGTTCATCCAACGTCACCACCGGGACAAATGCCCCCGACGCATTGAAAGGTTCGGACGTGTCGTAATTGGTCTGATGGATGTACTCGCTCACATTGAACGGAATCATGTCTTGGAAATAATCGTCGGTCAAAAACGATTCCAATACCAAGATTTCCCACGGTGTCAACACATATTCGCTCATCCCGGTAGTCACGTTCAGAAAGGTGCGGGGTTGAAACATGAATTCTTGGATCCGGCGAAAGCGCAGAAGCTCGTCGCTCAGACGCATGAAATAAATGTTACGGTTGCTGCGATCTTCAGAACCGTCAGTCGCCATCAAATTGGTCGCCGGTATCACCAAGACACGTCCTCGGCAATACAGTTGTCGTCCTTCTCTACCGCCGACGAGACATTCACGAATGGGCGAGGCAGCCATCGCCAAGAGTTCGCGTTCCGAGTAGTCAAAGAACTCCACCCATCCTTGGGACAATTGCTCCAATACCATCGCGATGGACATGAGGTGTTGCGAGTAGCCCTCCGAACGTTTCGTATAGGCAGAAACCGCCGCCAAAATACGTTTCTTGGCCGACCGATTCTCGTAATTATTGAGCAATTGCCGAAGAAGCGAACGAAACACTTGATAGAACCGCGTTTCCAGGGTAACATTGGCCATGAACCGTTCACGCACGGGGTCCCCACGGTTTATAAGGGCCAACGTTTGGTCGGCTTCCACATCATCGGAGCGCGATTTCGTCGGCAAACCGTCCTCTTGGGGTGGTTCGTGAGGAAACACGGGGACATATTGCAGGGACTCGGTCATGACCCCGGTCACCGCATTCTGTATGGGATCCCATACCTTGAATTGGGGGAGACACCTCAATTGACCTTGGGTCTGCCTGGACAAGTCTTGCAACCGTATCTTGGTCTGTTGGTACGATTTCCAGAGGACGGGGGTGGTAGATGGCAAAGGGGGAGGGTTCGGGGGTTCGGTCACCCGATGTTCCGACTCGTCGGACGACTGCATGTAGGCCACCGGATATGTTTCGGCATCTAACATCACCGTGGACGGTAAACAAGGTAAAAACACTCCGGAATCGGGGCGTGCACCCTGACGATGCACATAGTAGCCCACCAACTTGCCCTCCAAGTTCCAGACCTGGTTTTGGATCACATAGTCATTCTGGGTGACCAGGGTCTCGGTCTCGGCGGCAGTCAAGTTCTTTTGCGAGGCGTCCGCGCCACAATGCGCCACCGAGGTCGCTTGCACCGTGTCCAGGATGCGACGAAGGACCGAGGTCGGAGGCAACGCATCAAGGAGAAACCCCCCGACCCTCTCCACGGGCCCGGGACCCTCTTTGTCCCAATATTGGTAGACGGGTTCATAATAGTCGCCCCGCTTCAAAACGAAAAACGCGCGTTTCTGGGGGTCAAACCGCCAACTGGGATTCGGGGGGCACCATAAATCAATGGAAGTCTCCGTATCGTTGAGTTCCAAGACGACCAAGTTGCACCCCTCGGGCAACAGCGACGGGTCCGGTTCCACCATGAACCCCCATAAATACGTATGGTCTATCACCGTCTGTGAATCCTTCAAATACGCCCGGAAATTGCGGTAAGCGGCCACGGTCTTGGCAAAGAATTTAACCTGACGTGGGTCTTCTGCGTGGACCGTTTGATAGATCCGGCTATGGGCATAATTCGCGTAAGCGGACAGGTTGGTTGGGTAGGGCTCGGATTCTTGGGCGGCCGATACCGGGACCATAAACACGGAAACCAAGGCACCGCCTTGGTAGGCGACGAAACGGTCCAAGGTGATGGATTCCAGGAGAAGGGTGCGCAATACGTCTACGGAGATGGGGGGGTCACGGGGGCGATGATAATTATAAAGCTCGGTGAACAATCCTAAAAACGATTGGTGCCGGGGATGTTCAATGCCCCACAGAAGAAAACACGGTTGATGGGGAACCACTTTGAGGGCGTTGGCAGTGGTGACAATCAATTTGGTATAGTCCACCCCCAAGAAATACTGGACGGCCTTCGGCAACAGCATCCACCGATGCGCCGTGACCGGGGGGTTGGACGAGTATTTAAGAATGACCCGTTCTTCCTTGAACGGTTTGGCCGACGCCAGGACCGACGCCTTGGTGTCTTCCGTGTCCTCCTTGGCTTGGCATTTTTTGATACGTTCCACATGCAGGGCTTTACCCGATGTGTCGCCCTTGAAACAACACGGCATGCAGAACCCCTTGGGGTGTTTCTTGGGATCTTCAAACCCCGGATGCACAAACTCGTTGGCAGCGACCACATGGTCGCGACATTCACCGCGCTGCACCTGTTCTTCTGTCAAGACCCGGTTTTCCGAGGCACACCAATACTGAGGGCAACTGTACCAGTATTTCTTATTGGGCGCCGTTCCGTAAGAAATCGCCCGCATCTCTGGATGCGCATCCCGGATTTCTTGGTACTCTTCGTCGTTCATGACAATCGGTTGTCGTTTTTTCTGACACGCCCGGGAATAAGGGGCGTCGCCTTCCAAGGTGAACAATTCGGCATCCCGTTCATGGAGTCGGTCCAACTTGGTTTTGTATTTTTTCTTGGCCCCGCCCTCAAATAAAAACTCTTCCGGTTCTTCGTCGTCCTCGTCCTCTTCTTCGTCCCCTTCTTCGGCTTCTTCTTGGTCCTCTTCCTCCTCTTCTTCACCCTCGTCTTGAGCAAGAGGAATGACATCCGCCAATTCGGGACCCGTAACGATCTCGGTGTCGTCGGGGAAAGGCGCAGAAACGTCCGCGTCCAGAGGCTCAAATACCATCTTTTCACACCAAGACGGGACGGGTATGTCCCCGGCGCGGCCCAATAAAACCGCCAATATCGCCTCCAGATAGCTTTCTACCAGGGTCATATACGACATTCCAGGTAATCCCGCCGCCGCGGCCGCCGCCGACCAAGAATCTTCCCGACGCCCCCGTCGTTTGTAAATCCGTCCCTTGGGTCCCGCCACATATTCTTCTTCCCCCGGGTCTTCCCGTTGGTGGAGACGGCTGCAGTCGCGGCAGTATTTGAAGACATCCACAATGACCCGCTTGTCTTCGTAACGCAACTCCACCGGAAAAGAATACTCGCGGTTGAGTCCCCGCGCCAGCCGTTGGTCCTCTTGGTTCACTTCGTACTCGTCCATGCGCCGTTGGCATTGCGCAGGCGTCATCCCGTAATTTAAACGCAGGGCCTCGGTCATCTGCGCTTGGCTCTTGCCCATGCGCCGAAATTCCCGGATCAAATGCCCCTGCGACTCGTAATCGCTAAAGGGGCGTTTGTATTTCAGTACCATATGCTCTTCGTCCTCGTCGTATATATCAAAAAACGCGCGAATGCACGGGAGCTCACGAATCACCGAGAAAAACTGCGGAGAACGGAACGACCACCGTGCGTGGAAATGCTTGACCCCCACGTTCGGTTCTTGGACCGTATGAAACAGCGGGATCAGATACCCACTCTGTTGCAGAAAGGCGTTGACATGTTCCAAGAGGGGATTCAGTTTGACCCGCAACAAGCGGTCCAAGACCTCGGGAGTCTCGGGCAAGACCTCCTCCCCGTGAACATGCAGGTTCCCGCCGGCATCCAGCATCACATACAGTTCCACGTCGTCGTCCTCCGTGGCGGGGTCCTCGGCCCCCAGGCGAACCGCCGACGTACCTCGGGGCAAATAAAAGACCACCGTTTGGCGCTTGGAAAATTTGACGAAATTGACAATTTGCCGTTTGGTGAGCACCGGGATGCGCTTACCGTTCTTGGACACGCGCGTGGAATAGAGTCGCAAAATGTTTTCCTTGTTTTTGCCGGGATTGAAGACAATGCCCGGTACCAACGCCGTGGCCGAGACATGTTTGAAGAGAATCTCCAACGGAATACGCACTTGGTGTGCAATGACCAAGGTATAGGCCATAATTTCCCGTTGCATGCGAGGCATCGCCGCCGTGTCCATGGTCACCTTACGCGCAACCTGATGAAAATATTCCCGGGTAGGCGTGACCGTTTCCAGCTGTGCGACGGCCCGGCGGGTCGTCGCTTCCGACGCTTCCGCCAAACGCGGGAAATACCACGGAACCACTTCAGGCGCGTAATTACCCGCCAGACACACGTAGATTTCGTTCTGAAAGAAGGGCAAATATCGGAGCAACAGCTGGTAGTCGTTGGCCATCAACGCCGGCTTACGTCGCCGCGTGTTCCAGTCCTCCAAAACGTCGGCACCGCAAAACGCCGGGTTGACCGGAAACGTGTAGTCCGAGCCCGACAATTTACCACCCCCACCGTACTGGAAACCCATGGGCACCAATTGTAACAGGCCCTGGAGGGGGTTTTGATCCGATACCATCGTGTGTTGGACCCGTTCCAAGAAGGCGTCCATGTTCACGGGGCCGGCGGGGGAGGTTGTCTCGGACCGGGTGGACAATGGAATGGAAAAGTTGTTCAAAAACACCTCCATATGGGTGGACGTCAGGTCTTGACTGCCGTGGCGCGTAATTTCTTGGTACAATTTCTCCACGTCCAGTTCCGACGCCGGCACCCACCGACGCGTGTACACATACATGGTTTCCAAGGGGGGATAATTCCCGTCGCGTTGGCCGTGGGTGCGGTCATTGGCCTCCCCGATGGCTTTAGAAATTTTCAATTTCAGGGTATGCACCGAATCGTCCGGATACAGGTATTGGGATGTGCGGACCGTTGCCTCATCATCGGGTTCATTGCGACTAAATGCATAGCTTTCCACTACTTGATTGGATGCGTCCAAAATATGCACCAAGACGTCGTCCAGAGACGTATCGGGGTCGTACGATTCCGCTTCATATTGCATCGTCAAAATACCGTGTAAATAAGGTGGAACTATACTATATATTGGCATATGAAAAAAGCTTTATTCGTTGGTATCAATTATGTGGAAGACCCGGCCGCTACCTTGAAGGGATGTGTGGACGATATCCAGAATGTGGCCTCGGTCTTGACCACCTACTACGGATACACCCCCGACAACATCACCATGCTTTATGATACTTCGTCCGACCCGAGCCAGGCCCCGACCAAGGCCAATATCTTGGCCGCCTTGCAAGCCTTGGTCGACGATTCGGCCCAGTGCGACAGCATCTGGTTCCACTACAGTGGCCACGGAACGCCTTTGACCGGTGGAAGTGGGAGCGCCATCGTTCCGACAGATTACGCCGAGGCCGGTCTCATCACGGACCAAGACCTCTTTGCCATCGTCCAAGGCATCCAGTGCCCGGCCATGATCCTGATGGACAGTTGCAACAGCGGGTCCATGTGCGACCTGGAGTGGAATTACGAATATCTGTACGGTCTGAATTTTATGCGCACCCAGTTCAGCAGTCAGCAAATCGTCAACCCGAATATTTTCATGATCAGCGGCAGCAAGGCGAACCAAGCCAGTGCCGAAATCTTGGATACGACGACCAATGAATACGAAGGGGCATTCACCGATGCCGTATTGAATGTTCTGCGGGAAAACTCCTATACCATCTCCTTGGGGAAACTCATGCAGGCCGTGTGCGTGTGGCTGGTGAATCGGGGGATTTTGGGGCAGAAACCCATGTTATCGTCCTCGTCGGCGAGCCCCATATGGTCCATTGCCCCGGTTTCGTCCAGTGGGACAGTCATTCAGAGCAATTTCCAGGAGATAGTTGGCGGCGGCCCGTGAATACGGCACCCCTTCGGTCCCGTCTTTCTTGTGTGATTCTTCGCTGCCCGGTCGGATAAACGAAATGTATAAGATCCTATACACTTCGTTGGAATGAACTTACCTGTATTGTTCCGGGAAATTAGACATCAAATCCGTAGTATATCATCATGCTACTCGGGTCCACCACCGACTGATACTTGGGTGTATACCCGGGCCGCACCGCACTCGGTATAAATTCAAACGGATAGTACATGACCAAGGTATTTCCAGTCGTATCTATCACGCCGACGTTCTTGGTGGACGTGACCGACTGAATCGGCGGAGACACGGTGTTTGTAATGGTGGAAGAGCCCAATTGTTGAAGGGCGTTTCGCGGAGTGATAAAATAGGCGTAACTGGAACCGCCCACATAACCACTGCTTGTATCTGAATAGGTGGCACCACTGACATTGGGATTATACACAAAGTAGTTACCCACCACTCCCTTGGTGACCAGTGCCATGCTGACATCGTAGAATCCGGTCAAATTGCCCAAGGTGAATGACAAGGTATTCTGACCATAAGTATTCGCCACCGCAGTCAACGTCGTAGTCGTCAATGATGGCAACGGTGATACGGCGGGATTCGTCGTGACCGGTGTTCCAGGTGAACCCAAGGCATTGTACGGAGTAACTGTGTACGTATAACTGCTGTTACCCAAGAATGAGAACGTATCTGGAAACGTGGTACCAGTGAAAGTGGAGTTAAGTGGCGTATTCGTGGTCGTACCATTGAGATAGGTATTGCGAACGACGGAGACATAGGCACACGTCGTACCACATCCAGTCACACTGAATGACGCGTTACCGTTTGATATGGTAACTAGACCCACGGTCACTGTAGGATTTGATGGCGAAATGGCGGTGGTGGTGACTGAGGTTCCAGATGCCGGCAAAGCATTGAACGGGGTAATCGTGTATGTATATTGCGCGGCGGGCGTGTTTTGACTGAGGTCGATGAACGGCGTACCCGCGAGACTGGAAGCCAAGGTTTGGGTGGTAGGAGTACCGCCGTAGACCGTCGTGGTCCGGGACACGGAGACCGTGGCATAAGTACTAGCAGCGGGCCACGATACCGAGATACTATTAGCACCGTTATAGGCTGAAACAGGGGTACCCACCACGGGATCCGGAGAATAACTGGTAGGGCTGGTAAAAGGCGGGCCGTCTATGTCCAAGGCATTGTACGGAGTGATCACATACGAATACGTGTTGGTGGCCAACAGACCGTATTTGGTGTAAGACGTCTGCATATTGGGCAACTGAATGGCCGGACCTGGGGTAGTATTGACAGTTTCTGTGACTTTCACATACTCAAAACTGAGACCATAGGCAAAATACATGGTGATGCTAGATGTATCTACCGACGGCAAACTACTGAACATCACACTCGCTTGAGGAGAGTATATCAGTGTCGTAAACGGTTGACCCTGGGCTTTATTCGCATTGAACGGGGTAATAATGTAGCTGTAACTGTTGTCCGCATAAATCTCACCGTTGCTCGGGTCATTATACGTGGTGGTACCCGGAGGCAAGGTGTTGACAGGGCCGAAATTGACACCGTCCACGACGCGCTGAATTTGGACATACCAATATGCACCGAGAGATGCCAGACTGAACGAAATACTAGGTCCAATTGTGACAGGTCCTGTATAGTTGTCCGTTGTAAACGTTGGATAAGGGGATACGGTCGGAGTTATTTGTGTCACCGTTAATGAGTTCGCAACATTCGCGGCATTAGATGCGACAATCGTGTAGGTATAACTGGTATCCGCCGTAAAGGAACCTGCCATATCTTGGTACACCAATGTACCTGTGAGAAGGGAACCGGCTGTTGTAGAACCAGCCGTACTTCCGGTCTTACGCGATACCGTGAAACTAGCAAAGCTACGCGCGATATTAGTAAGTGCGAAAGAAATGTCCGCAGAACCGACGGACGGGGTCCCCAAAGCCAGAGTAGGAGGCACCGAGTAGGCCGAAGTATATTGTATGCTACCTGGAATGCCCACCGCGTTGCGCGGTACCACTGCAAACGCATAACTCGTGTCCGCAAAGAAAGTATTGGTAGCATCCACGTACACGGCCGTCTTTGGACCTTGTTTGGACCACGCGTTCTGTTGCCCACCAATGATCAACGCCACCGACGCATCATAATACGTGGTCATGGACGTAAAATTCAACGAAATGTCGGTCGGTCGGATCGTCACGTTACCCAGAGTCACCGACGGCGTGGCCGATACTGGTCCCACCGTGATCGTGTCCCCTGAAACACCAAGCACGTTGCGAGGTGTAAACTGGTACGTATAACTCACATCCGCCCGTGCATTTGCATCATAGTACGTCGTAATTGCCGATTTCTTGATAGACGCCGTGTAGGACACGTCAGTGGCAAAGCCACCCAGCACATTGCATGACAGTTCCACCACGCTGACATAGTTGTAGGAAACGCAGTTGACAAAGTTGAAGCTGATGCAACTGGTGGTGAACACAGGGCCTTGTACGGTCACTGCCGGGTACACCGAGATGGCCGTCGTAGACACCGTCGGACCCATATCACCCACCGCATTCTTCGGGGTCACCTGGAAAGCGTAACTCGTGTCCGCCGTGAACGCACCGCTGTACACGTAACTGCTTCCACTCTGGTTGAACGCGGTAAAGTCCACGACACCTCCCTTCAAGGGCACCACGTTCACCGTGTAGTACGAACGCGTGTACGTGGAATTCCAACTCACCGTGATGTTGCTGTACAAAGCATCCATGGTGGGTGTGTTCAAGGTGATCGCAGGCACCGGCGACACCTTCGGAGTGTATATCGTGGTAGTTGCGGTGCCCAGCACGTTGTGTGCCACGATCGCGTACCCGTAACTCGTGTCCG
>Ga0214921_10009712_pt1 | contig 12102 bp, 10 predicted proteins | sample LL1505_MetaG_FD_177992 | JGI IMG/M metagenome (GOLD analysis project Ga0214921, IMG submission 177992) | Freshwater microbial communities from Lake Lanier, Atlanta, Georgia, United States - LL-1505 | ecosystem: Environmental > Aquatic > Freshwater > Lake | place: USA: Georgia | collected... | reverse complement strand
GATCGAACCGGAGGGTTGGCAGTCCGTGAAAACCAATTCCAGTTGACCTGCCTCATTCGGCACTAAGGGGCCCGGATTGTTCCAGCTAACGGACTGTGATCGTCCAGTACCCATCGACCAGGCCACCACCAGGAAAATGCCGAGGGTCTTTTTCATACAATCTACCATGGCTTCCCGCTTACCCCGGGAGAGGGTTGTTGATCTTTGGGTTGCAACCGTTGCTGAAGAAGAGCCGGGCTGTCCGATTGGCGAACTTGGTCTAGGCGAGCCATGGCCTCCAAGCCGCTCGGCGTGTTGAAACCATCCTTTTCCTTTTTCCCTGTGCCTCCGCCCACCATCCTCATTCCTGCAGGTGCCTCCTTTTGGTTTTCCTTTTTGTTTGTTCCGACAGATGCCTGTGAGACTGCCTCAGCTTTCTTTTCCTGATCTTTCTTTTCTTTCGCCAAGTCTCCAAACCCTGCGCCCTTATCTTGGATGGGATTCAAATCATCCTCCGCCGCCCGATCTCTCATCTTTCCCTCGCCCTCTTTGCTGGAGCTGAAATCCTTGACCCCGTTCGGATCTTTGCTTTTTCCTTTAGCCTCTTTTTGCCCCTTTCCCTCCTTGTCCCCATCCTGAGGTTGGTTTTCTCCAGAATTTTCCGAAGAGCCTTCGCCATCCTTCCCTTGGCCCCCCTTGCCGTGCGCGGGCGGACTTTGTGAATCGTCCTGCCCCTCACCCTCCTTCTCCCCCTTTTGTCCGTCCTTTTTGTCCTGATTCCCTTTGTCGCCTTGGGAATCTTTTTTGCCCTGACCGGAATTCTTGTCCTTCTTCTGATCGTTTTTGTTTTTATTTTTCTGTTCGGGCTGAGGGCCTGTTCCTATTGGCGGTTTTAGTTTTTTAAGCTCTTCCCGCAACCGCGCCCAATCAGCTGCACTAGAATCTTTTTTCTCTCCCTCATCCAAAACGGCAAATGAATCATCAATAAACTTATACCATTCGCCGAGGCCTTCATCTTTGTTTGCCTCTTTGGTCGATGAATAAAAATGGTCACCCGCATCGGGGCTTTGTCCAAAATGAATGGTTTTTCCCACAACATCAGCATATTCCTTTGCTGTAGCTTTACTGTTTTCAGCCAGTTGATGAATTCCTTCTTTTAATCTTTTGGCTTCATCCGAAAATCCTGTTCCTGCACTTTGGAGATTGGCTGCACCATTTGTGGTCGTAACCCAGCTTAAAATTAGGAGGCTAATTGCCAGATATTCTTTTTTCATTAGCTCTTCGCCGTTTCTAAAGAGGCGGGTTTTTTTGCCACTAGCTTAGTCGTCTTTTTGAGAAGCGGGGGCAAAGCAGCCTCTCCCATTGTGGTCGTTCCCATCGCCACTCTTCTCCTTGTTGGTAGGGATGGTATTTCCAAAGCAAAGCTGATCAGTAGAAACAGCAGGGCGGGCCCTAAAAACCATTGAAACCGCTCCGCTTGGCGCGCTTCGCGGCTTTTGGAAAAGTCCCCGGTCTTTCCTTGATCCACCGTCTCTTTGATCAACCCGGCAAGATCCACCCAGTTGGAGGCTTCCCGGTAGGATCCCCCCGTCTCTTGAGCCAGTTCCTGGAGCGTATCCGGCTCAAGCCGGCTTAAAACCGCCGCTCCCCTTTCATCTTTCAAAACCCCACCTTGCGGATCGGGCAATAAAGCCCCGGCGAACGTTCCAATTCCAAGAGTTATGATTTTTACCTGTTTGTTTTTTAACTCGGCCAACGCCGTCTTCCATCCCGTATCATGGGCCTCCCCATCACTTAAGATGATCAAAAATCGATCCGCGGCGGCGCTTTGTCCAAACGCCTCATTAGCCACATGCAGCATTCCCGCATAATCGGTTCCCGCCTGAGGGAGGTAGGACGGATCCAGCCCAGGTAAAATATCCCGTAAGACTTCATAATCGGAACTCAAGGGAACCTGTAAAAATGAGGTGCCTGCAAAAACCGCCAGCCCGACCCTTTCTCCCTGCAACTCATCCAATAAGTTCCCGATCAAAAGCTTGGCCCTAGCCAAACGGGTAGGCTTAACGTCGTCAGCCAACATGCTGGCCGAAAGATCCAGAGCAATTAGCACCTCTCTGGATTGGTCAAAAACCGTTTCCTCCAGGGTGCCCCATTGAGGCCGCGCCAACGCCAACAAAGCCAAGGCCGATCCAAGGCCTAGCCAAAAACCCCCAGATCTCCTGCTGGCACGTGGCCGATCCACCACCGTCCTTGCTCCCGCCCAGCGACGAAGAATTTTAGGCAAAAGGGTTGGGCCTCCGCCCCCAATTTTTCCACGAAAGATAGCCCAAGCCAAAAAAGGAGCCAAAGGGACCAGTGCCAGCACCCACCCGTTTTCCCACTGCACTCCAAACAAATGTGTCATACAGCCCTTCCCCATCGACCCGGTCGGGCCAAGGCCAATCCACTAACAAACGAAAGGATCCCCGGCGCCCCAAAGACCAAAAACCATTCATGCGCCTTGAGCTGGGCCTTGGCGTTGAATTCGATTCTTTGTCGCTTATCGATGGCGGCAAACGCCGACTCCGCGGTTCCCACGTCCATCGCCCGAAAAAACTTTCCTCCGGTCAGATCTGCAATCCTCTGTAACGTCTCCTCATCCAGATCCGAGATCGCCTGCCTATACCCTAACTTTCTTCCCGCATTGTCGATGACGGGCATCGGCACCACTCCTGGTTGCCCGGCCCCGATGGTATACACCGGAATACCCTTCGCTCGGGCCAACTCGGCCGCCTGCATCGGAGCCAGCACACCGCTGTTGTTGGATCCGTCCGTCATCAAGATAATGAAAGCTCCCTTTCGCTGTCCTCCATCCTCCCGTTCGCTCTGTTCCAGTCGCGAAACGGCCAAACCCAAACCGTCTCCCACCGCCGTGGCATCCTCGACCAATCCCACCCTCAGCCTCCGGATCTGCCGTGCCAACCATTCATGATCAAAGGTCAGGGGAGAAAGGGTGTAAGCGCGACCACCATAGATCACCACTCCGATTCGATCGGTCGGCCGCCGTGAAATGAACGCCTCGATTATGGGCTGAATCGCCTGCACGCGGTTGATCCTTCCATGAGGCCCCTCGTAATCTTCCGCCAGCATGCTCGGCGAGAGGTCGATCGCCAGCATGATGTCGTATCCCTTTTGCCGAACCTGTTTTTTTTCCTCCAACTGCTGCGGCCGTGCCATCGCTAGGATGAGGAGAGCCAGCCCCATCCCTGCCAGAAGGGAGGGAAATCTGCCCAACGAGACGGTCCGCGTCCCAGCCCAGCGCGCCACTCTCGGAATAACCAGCACGGGACGCGAACGCCGGCTCCTCCACCAAACCGCGAGGGGAATGGCTAAGAGAAGAAGAAGCCACACCGGGTCAGCAAGCGTCCACCCCCCGGGTAACAAAGCCGACTTCATTTCCTTGTCCCTTTCATTCGACGACGAAAAAAAGTGACCATGTCATCCAATAAATCCCCTTCCGTACTGGCTTTCAGCCTTTGACGCGGACTGGGAAACCAATCCAACCATGCCTTCTCCCTCTCCTCTACCCATTCGGCATGCCTCTGCTGGCTGTCGCGTGTTCCCGTATCAAAGGCCAACACCTCCCCCGTTTCCGGATCCACCGAAGGGAGGACGCCCATGCAGGGAAGGCTCACTTCCCAGGGATCGTCCACCCTAACCCCGATGATTTCATACCGCTTTTTTAAGGCGGCCCACCCCACCCCCACGGGTCTGGGAGGAAAATCTCCAAACCACAGAACCACGCTGTGCTTTGGAAATGCGTGAAAGAAGAGTTTCCACTCCAAGGAAGCCTCTGGCCCGTCCTCCAATCGCGGCGCTGGCTGGCCCAATAGGGTTGCCGCCGTGCGCACGATGTTCACCCGGCCACGAACCGGTTGGCGGACCACATGGCCTGCAGGGGTCGCATGCCAGAATCCCACCCGATCGCGATTTCCCGCCGCGGTCAGGGCAAAGAGCCCAGCCAATTCCAAAAGCGCCTCCCTCTTCGTTCGACGACCTGATCCAAACTGCAGGGATGGAGTATCCTCAAAGAGAAGCACCACGGTAAGTTCCCGCTCTTCGATGAATTTTTTCCGGTAAAGTTCCCCCAAGCGCGCCGAAACGTTCCAATCCACATCCCGTATGTCATCCCCAAATTCGTATTTGACCACCTGATCGAATTCCCGTCCGCGCCCGCGGAAGGCCGACCGATATTCCCCGCCCAAAAAGGAGTCCGCCGCCATGCGGACGCGCCACTCTAGTTTTCGCAAAAGGGCCAGCGGGGCCTTGCGGGCCACTTCCCCGGGCGCGACAGCGGTGCTCATCGGGAGAATCCCTCAGCTCCTCCTTAATACCCGGCCGGAACGGGGACGCGGGTCAACACCCCCCGAAGAATTTCGTCGGTCGAGGTCTCCTCCGCCTCGGCCTCATAGGTCAATCCGACGCGGTGCCGCAAAGCATCCAGGAATACGTTTTGCACAACCTCCGGAGTGGCGTGGTCCATCCCGTGCAACCAGGCCAAAGCCCGGCTCGCCTGAACCAAGGCCAAGGAGGCGCGCGGGCTGGCCCCGTAAGACAGAACCTTGGCCCCGCTCCCCTCTGCCATGGCGGCTTCTCGCGTGGCGCGGACCAAGGCAAGCATATAGGCCTGTAGAGGCGGGCTGAGGTGAACATCATCCACTTTTTCCCTTAAGGTCAAAAGCTCTTGCCCGGATGAAACCGCTTCCAACTTCGGCTGGGTCGTCAGTTGCCCCCACCGTTCCATCATGGCCCGCTCCTCCTGCTCCGATGGATAGTCGACCAGCAGCTTAAAGAGGAAGCGGTCGGTCTGGGCCTCCGGCAGCGGGTAAGTGCCTTCCTGCTCAAGCGGATTCTGGGTGGCCATAACCAAAAAAGGTTTGGGCAGTTGGTGGGTTTCCCCCCCGATCGTGACTTGCCGCTCCTGCATCGCCTCCAAAAGGGCACTTTGCACCTTGGCTGGAGCACGATTGATTTCGTCTGCCAACACCAGATTGGCAAAGACCGGCCCGCGATGGACGCGGAAATTTCCCTCCTTGGGCTGAAACACCATTGTTCCCACCACATCGCTAGGCAAAAGATCCGGCGTGAATTGGATCCTCTCAAATTCCAGCCCCATCGCGGCCCCAAGACTTTTGATGAGAAGGGTTTTGGCTAAACCAGGCAATCCCTCCAACAGAACGTGCCCGTTGGACAAAAGAGCCACCAAAAGCCTTTCGATCACCTCGTCCTGGCCGATGATCGACTTCTGTACCTCGCCTTTGATCCGGGCCGCCCAATCCTTTCCTCCTTTAGCCATCATTGATCAACCTCCTTGAACCTAAATCATCGCAAGCTCGGGCTAAAATTCAACCCCCGCCCCCACTCAGGGGGGCGGAAAAGACAGCTCGTCCTTTTTCGAGCCGTTCGAGACGGATTCCCTTGGGCGCCGAAAAGAAATCGGAGAGTTTCGCTACATCCTCCATCCATTTTCCCCAAGACCTTAAAACAACAGCCGGTGGTAGTGTCATTTTGCCCAGATACCCTTCGATGCGATAGATCTCTTCCCCTTTCTCCGTTCGGCGCAAACTCATCTCATGCCTCAAGACGAGCCGCCGCCCGAGGAGTTTCCCCACCCGCTCCAGTCGTAACCCTCCGTCGAGGAACTGGATTCTCCAGCTCTCCACTCCCACCACAAGAATTTCCATGACCGATAAGGGTCCTGCCTGAAGTCTGTGTGACCACCAGGAATTCAGATCTTTGTCCGTCACCTCGATTTCTCGGGGAAATGGATTCTTCTGCCCCGTGGTGCTCCAAAGAAGATCTTCCATCATCTGACTGTCCCCGTCCGCTCTCATTTCCCAGGCGTCAGGTGTGGCCAAGACCAATCCGGTAGCTCGACTAATCACCCCGACCACCAACAGCCCGCTGACTAGCCAGGCCAATCCCTTCCACCAAGCTCTACGCCTCATGATTTCAAGTATCCCGTGAAATAAAAAGCTGATGCCGAAAAAAAGGCCCGCCGCCCCGGTCGCCAGCACAACCACGACCGTCCCCTGCCCGATCAGGGTGGGCAAGATGTTGGGCGGGCGGATGGTTTTTAGGAATGCCTCCTTGGCCGCACCCTCCCTTGCTCCACGCTCCCGGTCCCACTCCGCCGAAGAGAGCCACCTCCCTTCAAATTTTCTTTTCCCATCTTTCAAGGCTTGGGCCTCGATTTCCCAAGGGTCCATCAGCCCCTGGATTTCCTGCATCCGTGCGGAGAATTCCATTTTAAGTTTTTCCAGTGCGCTGATTTGGCCCTCGAGTTGCTCCTGCGTATAGCTTGCCAAGGGGTCGTGGGGTTGAGGCATGGCTTGTGCCACGGCCCGCGCAAACACCTCCTCCGCTTTGGCCAGCGCTTCCGGATCCTCGGCGTTGGGGATTTTGTCGATCAGCCCCTTCCATTGCTCCACCTGTTCCTGCAGGGGTTGCTCCAGTGCGGGTGTCTTGTTTTTTACCTCCAAAAGCAGATTGATGACCTTAACCGCCTCCTCGCGATTCACCTTCGCCCCTTCTTCTGGATACGCTGGAATGCGGACCAATATTCTACTTTCGTCCACCTCCCGACTCTTCCCGCCTTCTTCCTGTAAAAGGACCTTTCCTTTTGAACCCGGCCCTTTTTGCTCTTTCACAACCCGGATCAACTCCGGCGCCCCATCCCCCTTTCCGTCCTCGAGGACAACCCATGAGGGACCGGCCCAAAGCCCGGCAGTAAAAAAACCTGTGATGGCAAGCAGCGCGGCGCGCACGCCTCTGCACGCCACTCGGTTCAAGAAACGAGTTTCCGAGCTGCTGCCGCGATATCTTTCGGACCCATCCCGTAATGTTCGTAAAGCTCGCGCGCACTGTAAGCCGAGCGCCCAAAATCACCCTTCATTCCAATGGCGGCAGTTTTCAAACTGGCTCCTGCCAGCGAGAGGGCGTGCACCAGAATGGCTCCCATTCCTCCCAAAATTTGATGATCTTCCACGGTAACAAGTCTGCCGCCGGCGGCCGTGACCAAAGGTTGAATCGTGTCCAAATCGGGACGATTGACGAAAGGATTGTCCACAACTGCCGCCTGTTTGCCGTCCTTGGCCAGAATCTCCGCCGCCTCCAAAGCGAGGGGAACCATGGGACCGCTCGCCACAATCACCACGTCTTTCCCGGGCCGAACTACGGTGGCCTTACCCCAGGGGTAGCCGTTGGATCTCTCCCCAACCTTAGCGGGGAAATCCTCACGCCCGGCAAAGAAGAGTGCGCTTTCGCCCTCCTTGCCTCCCTGCCGCTCTTTGGCCAAGCGGCGAAAGGATTCCAGCATCAACGCCTCTGCCTGCTCGGAACAGCTAACCGCAATGGCCAGCGTGTGGGGAATCGAACTGACCGCGGAAAAATAAGTGGTCGCCTCATGCGAGGCCCCGTCTGCCGCATCCTGAAAGCCGGCATGCGTGAACGCCGCCACCACCGGCCCCTGCGAAAGAGCGGACATGATCAGGGGAAGATTTCCCTTGGTGATGCCAAACTGGGAAAACGTATCGGCCACCGGGAGGAATCCCGTTTTGGCCAATCCGGTGCATGTGCTGATCATGTTGGCCTCGGCCACTCCAATATCAAACGAGCGTCCCGGCACCGCTTTTTGAAAAGCCGCCACGCCGGTGGATCCCGGCAAGTCGGCGCTGATCGAAACCACAGGCAATCCCTCCTTGGCCGCCAAAGTCATGGCACGGGCGAAGCCGGCCTGTACCTTTTCTTTTTTCACCCCGGGCGCGCCCGCTGCTGGTGCCGATTTCTTGACCGCCTGCTTTTCCTCCCACCCCTTGCGCAAAGATTCCGCCCATGTTTTCAGCTCCGCCGGGGTTTTCCCTCCGGTGATCTCCTCGACAAAGGGAACGATTTTTTCCCCGTCCTTCAGCGGGAAGCCGTGCCCGCCAGAGGAGCTCTGCTCGGTCTCTTTGACTCCGTAGCCCTTGATCGTCTTTACCCAAAGACACACCGCCCGCCTCGGATCGCCCTTGGCTTCCTCCACCGCCTGTTCGACAGCGTGATAAACTTTTTCAAGGTTCTGTCCCTCGGTCACGTGCCGCACGTTCCATCCCAGTGAAGCCATCGAGGCAAACGTCGGTTCCATGGTGAAGCTGTCCTTGGAAATTCTCCCGGAAAGTTTCGTGTCGTTGTCCGAAACCACCAAAATGAACGGGTTGATTTCGTTCCGGCCAGCCAATCCTGGAATGGCAGCCATCGCCTCTTTCGCCTCGCCCTCCATGCAGGCCGCGTCCGAGATCACGCAGAAGGTCACCCGGTCACGTTTCGCCAATTTGTCGCCTAGCGCCAAACCTTGAGCCACCGGTATGCCGGAGCCCAGCGGCCCGTTGCTGATGAAAACCCCCTCGGGGTTGAGGTGGCTTTCGCCGTGACCAGTTAACTTGCTCTGGATCGATCGGAATTTTTTCAGGTCTTCAAATGTCATGCCGTCATAACCATATTGGGCACGCAGTGCATAAACTCCGTTTTCGGTGTGCCCGGCATCGTTGACAAAATTGTAAGCCTCGTGCCAAGGCCGACCCTTTTCAGCAAACATCACCCCGTGAATCGCCGCCATGATTTCGGCCAAGGCCGCAGGCCCGCCCCAATGACAGGCCGCCCCGCCGATCACCGCGTGAGTGTCCATCAAGGCAACCAAAGCGCGTGTCATCACCGGATTCGCCAGCACCACCTCCTGCCCAGATGCGTTGCGAATCTTGACCGGATATTTTGGTCCCTGTTTGGGGGTGCCGGCAAGACGGTTGGGAATGTTGAGGGGACGTAGAGGCGGCGCCTCGACGGCTTGGACAGGTCCTACTTCAGTGGCCATGGGTGAACTCCTTGATCTTTGGTTGGTTACAAAACGGACGAGGATCGTATCGGCAGAGCGGAGGTTTTGGCAAGGCTCACGCCAAGGCCGGGCGAGCAGAGCCGGGGGAAATCTGAAGAATAACCCAAGAATCCCCCCCCTCATCGGGGCGGTCATGGGCCGATGCGTATAAGACCTGAACATCGGCCGGAACCTGTCGCCAAAAAGCCTCCCGCCTCTTCCCGTCGAGCTCCTTGAGTGCGTCATCCACCAATAAGATTGGCGTTCGCTTGCGTGTTTCCCGGATCAACTGAAGCTCGGCCAGTCTCACCGCTAGACAAGCCGACCTGCGTTGCCCCTCCGAACCGAAACGGGAAAGACTCCTACCCCCCAGGGTGAAATCCCAGTCATCCCGTTGCGGTCCGATCAGGTTGAGTCCACGCTCTCGCTCCCGGTTCCAGAGGGAATCTCGCTCGGGTCCCCCGGCCGGGAGCTCGCCCTCCGGTTGATACGTCACCTTGAGCTTCTCGGTCCCGGCGGTGAGTTCCCGGTGGGCAACTTCCAAGTGGGGTAAAAATCTACGGGCCAGCTCCTCTCGAGCAGGGCGCAGAACCTGCCCCAGCTCGCCCAGCTGCTGGGTCCAAGCCTCCCACTCTAGGCGCGAGGGCCGCGTATTCCTCAGCAAAGCCGCCCTCTGTCGAGTGACCTCTTTAAGGCGTCGCAAGGTAGCCAGCTGCCCGGAATCCACCTCTGCCAATAAAAGATCAAATCCGGCCCGACGCTCGGCCGATCCACCCTCAAAAATCGAAAAGTCCCCGCCTTGCGCTACGACCACCAAGGCCCTTCCCCAAAACTCTTCGGTGCTGACGCCGGTTCGCGCGTCGATCTCTAGCTCACGCCCATGCCCGCGCCAGATGACCCCGAGACGAACCGGCCCGGCCTCATCCGCCCAAGATCCTTCGACCCGCCATCCCTCCGCGCCATGCCTCGTCAGGTCCCGAAGCGTGCGGGTGCGAAAAGACCGCAACCGTCCCAGCAGACTGATGGCCTCTAGAACGGTGGTTTTTCCGCGTCCGTTGTCGCCGAGAAGCAGAACGCGGGATCCGAGATTTTCGAGATCCAAGGCCGAATGGCAGCGAAAAGAGGTGAGGCGAAGACGGCGAAGCACGCCGCGCGGCTCAGGCCGTCCGCATCGGCATGATCACGTAAAGGAACGGCTTGCTGTAGCGGATCACGCCGGGACTGAGTTCATCGATAAAATCAAAATGGACCGTGTCGCTGTCGATGTTTTTGAGTGGATCGGCCAGAAACTCCGGGTTGAACGCCATGGCGAAATCCTTGCCTTTGTATTGGACCGGAATCGACTCCCGTGCCTCTCCGACATCCGGGGTGTTGGCTGCGATCTCCAGATTGTTTTTGCTAAAGGTGAGTTTGACCGAGTTCGATTTTTCGCTCGAAAGAAGGGCCACCCGGCGGACCGAGTTCAGAAACAGTTCGCGTTCCAGCGTGACGCGCTCCTTGGCTTCGGCCGGAATCACCTGCCTATAATTCGGATAGTTGCCCTCGACCATTTTGGCGGATATCAGCGTTGGGCCGAACTGAAACAGGATTTGGTTTTCGAGGATGGCAAAAGAAACCTCGTCCTTGTCACCCAAAAGTCGCTGGAGTTCCAGAACGGCTTTGGCTGGCAAAATAAATTCCCGTTCCCCTGATTTCGGAAATTCCAATTCTTGGTCGGCCAAGGCCAAGCGCCGTCCGTCGGTGGCGACCAACGTTAGTTTGCCCTCCTTGAGGCATACCAGGAGACCATTGAGAACGTACCGTTTTTCATCGGCAGACATAGCATAGGAAACGCGTTTGATCAGTTCCTTCAGCCCCTTTTGTTCAATTTTGTAAACGGGGTTTTTGTCGCCTGCTTTGGCTGGGAACTCAGGAATCGCGGGGAACTCCTCCTCTGGCATTCCCATAATGCGGAAAAAGGCCGCGCCACAGCGTATGGTCGCCCCAAATTTTGCATCCACATCAAGCGTCAACTCCTCCGAAGGTAATTCGCGGATGATGCTAAAAAGCCGCCGCGCAGGTAGCGTAACAGCGCCGGGCTTTTCCACCCCAGCTTCACAGGATGTGCGAATGCCGATGTCCAGATCCGTGGCGGAGATTTGCAAACTGGATCCGGACCCCCTCAAGAGCAGGTTGTTTAGGATTCCGATCGGAGTGCGCGTGCTGACGACATTCTGAACAGCCGAAAGGGCCCCGAGGAATTTTTGCTTTTGCAGGATGAGTTTCATGAGTTGTCTGTGTTCAGGAGATTGGGATAGATAAATATAGAATCAAATACACCATAATCATAAGCAGGTGGATAACCCATGAGAATCTTAGTAAAGCACGAAAGGGCATCGAATTACAAAAAGAATAAGCGGTGGATAGATCGGGCGCACTTGTAGGGTTATGATAAAGACGAAAGGTTCTCGACGTAACACCAACCAAGTTTATGCAACTATTCACAGCTGGATCGAATTCCTCTCTGAAGCGGTCAGTAAACGTGCATCAACCCGTGATTTCCACAGGAACAACAAGGAACAAGCTTCCAGTATAAAGCCGAAAACATTCCATGTTTTCTTGCAAGGTTTTGAGAGTTTTCGGCTGCGAGAAGAATGGCGAATGGGCACACCCCATTGGGGTGAAGTTGCATTCACAAAATTTGGGCTTTGCCGTCGCTGTTTAGCGATCGGCAGGCTCTTCGAGCTTATGGGTCAGCAGGCCAACCATCTGCTGCAGACGGTCATCGCTCTGCATCTTTGAAGTGATGGTCTTGCAGGCGTGCAGAACGGTGCCGTGATCTCGGCCGCCAAATGACTCGCCGATCTCCTGGAGGCTTTTCCCAGTCATTTTGCGACTGAGGTACATCGCGACCATGCGAGGCAGCGCGATGTGCGCCGGACGACGTTTGCTTGTCATGTCGGCCACACGGAGGTCATAGCCTTCTGCCACGCGGCGCTGTATCAGCTCGATGGTGACGATGGGCTTGGTCTCCTGCTGGATGAAATCCTTGAGGAGCTCTTCCACCTGTGCGGGGGTGATATGACGGTCGTGCAGCGCGGCCCATGCGGCGACACGGTTCAGGGCACCCTCCAGGCGACGCACGTTGGTCTTTACGCGCTCCGCGATGAAATGGAGGACGGATTCACCCAACCGGATCTGCATGGTCGCGGTCTTCTTGCGTAGAATCGCCATTCGGGTCTCGATGTCGGGTGACT
>Ga0214921_10009710_pt1 | contig 12104 bp, 12 predicted proteins | sample LL1505_MetaG_FD_177992 | JGI IMG/M metagenome (GOLD analysis project Ga0214921, IMG submission 177992) | Freshwater microbial communities from Lake Lanier, Atlanta, Georgia, United States - LL-1505 | ecosystem: Environmental > Aquatic > Freshwater > Lake | place: USA: Georgia | collected... | reverse complement strand
TCAGGCACGTTAGCCGGGACCACTGTCCGTAGAAATCCGGCCAGATGGCATTTAATATGATGCGCAGGAAGGCGGGGAAAGGACCGAAATAGGCGTAGACCTTATTCTTAACCCGTAATCCCTCCCACTGTATGGCGTCCGGGTCTACCTCTGCGTTCAAGCGTAGGAGATGGCTGCCCAAGGAGTCGTAGACCGAACTTAACCACTCAGGGCCGATAAACTCGCCAGTCATGCTTGTGACGAGCGTCGAGTACGCGATCGCGACGAGAAGATAGGTAAGCAGGAGAGTTCTAGCCATAGACTCCAGGAGCCGGTATTTGTCGGGTGTAGATTTGTATATCTGCCGTGGTCGTTGAGCGAGCTTGACCCATGAGCAACGCTACGCTTCCCATGAAACTCCTTCAAGTGTAAAGGATGACGACCCTTGCTGAGGGGCTCACAAGGATAGAGCTTCGCAAGCCTCCGGTGGCGGTTCCTCCTTTCCCCATGTCGCAACGCCCCTGACTAGGGTACGCTCTCCTCGCATTGCGTGTACTGCCTTCTGTCCGGGATGACGGAGGCTTTATCTTTAGAGGATCTTTATGCGCCGTTTCCTTTTCGCCTCAATCTCGTTGCGTGCTCTCCTCCCGTTTTGTGTCGCCACCGTCAGCGGGTGCGCTGTCGTAAACCCGAACAATGCCGCGGATGTTTCGGCGTTCTCAAAGGATCTCGAGTGGAATGACGACCTGTTTGAGGTTCGGTCCTCCGGCGGGAAATTGACGATCCGGACCTTCGGGCAAGATGAGGGGAACGAGGTGTTCGAACAGCAGATCGAGGGCAGGGTGACCGCCGCGGAGGTGGCAGATCTGAATCACGACGGCTTCCCGGAGGTCGTGGCCTATGTCGTTTCGGACGGCAGCGGAAGCTACGGTAGCGTGATCGGGTACTCATCCAATAACGGTAAGTCGATGAGCTCGATCTACTTCCCGCCAACTGCAGAGAATGCGAAGATCAGTCAGGGCTATATGGGGCACGATACCTTCTCGACCGCAGAGGACACCCTGGTTCAGAGCTTCCCGGTGTATCTCCCTGGGGATACCAATTCTCATCCAACTGGGCCAACCCGACAGGTTCAGTACGCGCTCGTTGAAGGGGAGGCGTCGCGAGCCTTTGAGGTTTCCCGAACGTTTGAGAATTAACGCGTCCGCCGAAATGGAGATACTCCTCTCAAGAGGAGGAGCCTTTCGGCGTCATCGCTTGTCAGACCTGCGTTGTGGGGCTTCGTCGAGCATGCTGCGCGCTCGGTGTGGCCGTGGCGGGAAACTGAACCTGAAGCCATCCACGCTCTTTTGATGGGATCGTTACGGCGCCAGGTTTCCCTTCAAGCCACTCCGGATGCTCCTTGCGAACGTGGTAGAGGAGCTTTTGTATCGTTTGTTCTCTATCGTCTGAGGGCCGCAGGAGTACGCGAGCGCCAGCGCGACGGGCGGCGAGCGCCGGTCGCGGTATCTTCAAGTACGAGCATCTGAGAGGCTGGTTTAGCGTTTCATGCGAGAACTCTCTTGGTGAGCGCCACCTGAGTGTCTTAGTATGATGCGCAGTGAGTTTCATGGAGAGGTATATGCGCACGAAGGTTTCCCGAGGTCGATCCCAGAAAAGAACACGCGCTCCAAAAAAATCTGCGACGAACAGAAAGGTCTCACCACAGGAGCTCTATCGCGCGCTCGTTTATCCTCGTTTGATTGAGGAGAAGATGCTCCTGCTCTTACGCCAGGGGCGGGTGAGTAAATGGTTCTCAGGGATAGGGCAGGAGGCTATCGCGGTCGGAAGCGCGCTTGCGCTTCGAGCGGATGAGTACATCTTGCCGCTGCACCGAAATCTTGGTGTCTTCACCTCGCGAAACATTCCGCTCTGGAAGCTCGTCGCGCAGTGGCAGGGAAAGGCGACCGGATTTACAAATGGAAGAGATCGCTCGTTTCATTTCGGCGCACAGGACTACAAGATCGTCGGCATGATATCACATCTCGGTCCGCAGCTCGCGGTTGCTGATGGTATCGCGCTCGCTTCGAAGCTCGATAAGAAGGGCAAACTGACGGTCGTCTTTAGTGGGGAAGGTGGAACATCCGAAGGTGATTTTCACGAGGCCCTCAACGTCGCGGCGGTGTGGAATCTTCCCGTTATCTTTATCGTTGAGAATAACGGCTACGCGCTCTCGACCCCTCCAACAGAGCAGTTCCGTTGTGAATCTATCGCTGAGAAGGCGAAGGGATACGGGATGGAGGGGATGCGGATCGATGGTAATGATTTCGTCGGGGTGCACTCCACGATCTCTAAGCTCGCCGAATCTATTCGCAAGAAGCCTCGACCCGTTCTTGTTGAGTGCATGACTTTCCGCATGCGGGGTCACGAGGAGGCCTCTGGTATCAAGTATGTGCCGAAGAAACTTCTCGCCGAGTGGGCTAAGCGAGATCCGATAGCGCGGTACGAGAGGTATCTTCTTAAGAGAAAGTTACTCTCTCGTAAAGAGATGAACCGGATTCGAGCTGAGCTTCTTGCGGAGATAGACGCGCACGTCGAGCAGGCGTTTGCTGAGCCAGAGGTTGAGCCGTCGATCGAGCGCGAGCTTGGAGATGTGTATGCGCCATCTCCAGAGCTCCCGACAGAGGTTTCCGCACAGGTCACCACGATGCGCTTTATTGATGCCCTATCTGATGGGCTTCGTGAGGGGATGCGTCGACACGCCGACCTGGTGTTGATGGGGCAGGATATCGCTGATTACGGTGGAGTATTCAAACTTACCGATGGTTTCATGAAGGAGTTCGGCAAGGAGCGCGTGCGCAACACGCCGCTGTGCGAATCGGCGATACTCGGCAGCGCGTTGGGACTGAGTATCGCGGGACATCGCGCGATGGTTGAGATGCAATTCGCGGATTTCGTCTCAAGTGGGTTTACGCAGGTCGTTAACAATCTTGCTAAGAGTCACTACCGATGGGGGCAGTGCGCGAACGTTGTGGTTCGTATGCCAACCGGCGCCGGAACGGGAGCAGGACCGTTTCACTCGCAATCAAACGAGGCGTGGTTTGCACACACGCCCGGCTTAAAGGTCGCCTATCCCTCAATCCCCTCAGACGCTAAGGGGTTGTTGATGACCGCGCTGGAGGACCCGAATCCGGTGATGTTCTTTGAGCACAAGGGGCTCTATCGGAGTGTCTCAGGTGAGGTGCCCCAAGGGGCCTACTTTGTCCCGTTTGGGAAAGCAAGACTTCATCGCGAAGGGGAGCAGGTCGCTATCATTACATACGGCGCCGGTGTTCATTGGGCGAACGCTATCGCTGAGGAGCATCCTGAGTGGTCGGTGGCCATCCTTGACCTACGAACTTTGGTTCCACTGGATTATGCAGCCATAGAGGAGTTGGTAAGGCGGATTGGAAGAGTTGTGGTTTTTCATGAGGACACCCTCTTTGGGGGAATCGGGGGAGAGATATCCTCTTATATAGGGGAGCACCTCTTCGAGTATCTGGACGCGCCGGTAGTACGGGTTGGCAGCCTTGACACGCCGGTGCCGTTTTGTGGGGCTCTTGAACAGCAGTTCCTGGCTCGATCTCGGTTGGGGTCGGCGCTCTCTCGGATTGTAAGCTACTAACAGGAGAGTAGGGGGGGCGGAGCGGACTACATTTCCCCGTTTGTTGACTCACCTTTCTCCCCATGATACTTAGCCCCAGCAACGAGTTTTTGCAGTGTTCCTGCGGATATCGCCCTTTCTAAGGGGAGTAGGATCCGGAGGAGCTAATCGCGCTCCCCATAATCTTATGATTTAAGGGGGTTGCGGGGGATGCAATGCCGGTTCCCGGTGGTACCATCTACGCGAAAGAGTTGTCAGAAAGGAATAGTCCTTAAAAGTCGGTGACCTTCGACTTTTTTAGCGGCCTCATCACGCGGTTGCCTCTAGGAACATCCATTCTGTCCGGGAAAAAAGCCAAGAAAGCCAAGGTGAAGGCCTGTCGTTCGTTTTGCAGTAGGGGAAAGCTCCGAAGGTGAAACGGCGATTATTCAAGAAAGGTAAGCTGTTTTACGGCTTGGCCTCTTTGAATCGCATGCTGGATGTGGTAATCACGGCGCCTCGCTCTGGGGGTGGTCCGTACAAGTATGGACCGCGGCAGAGCATATGAGGTCCGCATAATTTAGGTTCCCATCGCGCCGGGATACGGCAGTTTGGGAAAATCGATCGAGTAAGAGGCTAGGCTAGAGATGCCAACGATAAATCAGTTAGTACGCAACCGACGTCGCCAGAAAGTTACCAAGAGCAAGTCGCCAGCGCTTGTTCGTTGCCCGCAGAAGCGAGGCGTGTGCACTCGTGTGTACACTCAGACTCCGAAGAAGCCGAACTCAGCTCTTCGTAAGGTAGCGCGTGTTCGTCTCACGACCGGAATGGAAGTGACCAGCTACATCCCAGGAGTGGGGCACAACCTTCAAGAGCACTCAGTAGTATTGATTCGTGGAGGCCGTGTTAAGGACCTTCCAGGAGTTCGTTATCATATTATCCGCGGAAAGTTAGAGGCTCACGGCGTCGCAGACCGCAAGCAGAGCCGTTCGAAGTACGGTGCTAAGAGACCTAAGTAAGTTTTTGAATAGAGGGTGCTATGTCACGAAAGAAGCGCGATTTTAAGCGAATTGTTTTACCGGATCCACGCTACGGAGATGTTGTTGTTGGCAAGGCCATCAACGTAATCATGGATAGCGGCAAGAAGGGTGTAGCTGAGCGGGCTCTCTACGGAGCTCTCGACGTTATCTCAAAGAAGACCGGCGCAGACGCTGTTGAGACCTTCCACAAGGCTCTTAACAACATCAAGCCCGTTGTTGAGGTTCGTTCTCGCCGAGTTGGTGGAGCTAACTACCAAGTTCCTACAGAGGTTCGCAGTGAGCGTGGTCAGTCTCTCGCCCTTCGTTGGTTGAAGGAAGCTGCCAACAGCCGCTCCGAGCGAAGCCTCTCAGAGCGTATTGCAAATGAGCTCCTCGATGCTATCAACGGCCGCGGCGCGGCAGTTAAGAAGAGAGAAGATACTCACCGTATGGCAGATGCTAACAAGGCATTCGCTCACTTCAGGTGGTAATCCCGAAAGGTTTGGACAGGAGAATTTAGACCGTGGCTAAGAGAGATTTAAACAAGGTTCGTAACATCGGCATCATGGCTCACATCGATGCTGGTAAGACGACGACCACCGAGCGCATCCTTTTCTACACCGGTATCACCTACAAGATCGGTGAGGTGCATGAGGGTGCGGCTACCATGGATTACATGGAGCTTGAGCAGGAGCGTGGAATCACCATTACCTCCGCCGCTACTACATGTAAGTGGAGCGGTTCGAACGGAGATCTCCCTGAGCATCAGGTAAACGTAATCGATACTCCAGGCCACGTAGACTTTACCATCGAGGTGGAGCGTTCCCTTCGAGTTCTCGACGGCGCAGTAGCTGTATTCGACGCTGTAAGCGGAGTAGAGCCACAGTCTGAGACCGTATGGCGACAAGCTAACAAGTTCAGCGTTCCCCGTTTCTGCTTCATCAACAAGATGGACCGAATGGGCGCGAGCTTCGAGAAATGTGTGGCATCTATTCGTGAGCGTCTCGGCGCAAAGGCTCTCCCAATTCAGCTCCCGATCGGCGCTGAGAGCGAGTTCCTTGGTGTGGTAGATCTCGTTGAGATGAAGGCGATCCTTTACAAGGATGAGACGAAGGGCGCGAAGTTCGAGGTTACCGAGATCCCAGCCGAGTTGAAGGCTGAGGCCGCTAAGGCTCGTGAGTACCTCATTGAGTGTATCTGCGAAGTAGATGACAAGCTCATGGAGAAGTACCTTGCCGGAGAGGAGCTTTCACTTGAGGAAGTGAAGGCTGGTATCCGTAAGGGAACCCTCAAGATGGAGCACTTCCCAGTTATTTGCGGAAGCGCGTTTAAGAACAAGGGTGTTCAGCCTCTTCTTGATGCTGTTCTCGATTACCTTCCGAGCCCACTCGATATTCCAGCTGTTAAGGGGACAGATCCTAACAGTAAGGAGCCAGTTGAGGTTGAGCGTCTTCCGGACTCTGACGCCCCGATGGCTGCCCTTGCGTTCAAGATCGTTACGGACCCATACGTTGGAGTTCTTACGTTCTTCCGCGTGTACTCGGGTACCGTATCCGCAGGCTCCACAGTTCTTAACTCAACTCGTGACAAGAAGGAACGTATCGGACGTGTAGTTCGTATGCACGCCGACAAGCGAGAAGAGGTTTCTGAGGTATTGGCTGGAGATATCGGTGCGGCTGTAGGTCTCAAGGAGACCATCACAGGCGATACACTTTGTGACGTTGATAAGCCGATCGTGCTCGAGTCGATTCACGCTCCAGCGCCGGTAATCAGCATCGCGATTGAGCCGAAGACAAAGGCTGACGAGCAGAAGATGGGACTCTCCCTCATGAAGCTCGCGAAGGAAGACCCATCCCTCAAGGTGAGCGTTGATAAAGAGTCGGGACAGACACTCATCTCAGGAATGGGAGAGCTCCACCTCGACATCATTAAGCAACGTCTCTTCCGAGAGTTCGGCGTAGATACAACGGTAGGTAAGCCACAGGTGGCGTACCGTGAGACTATCCTTAACAAGGCTGAGGCTGAAGTTAAGTACGCTAAGCAGACCGGTGGTCGTGGACAATTTGGGCACGTGTTGCTCAAGGTTGAGCCGCTCGAGCCAGGTTCTGGATTTGAGTTTGTTGATGAGATTAAGGGAGGCATTATCCCGAAAGAGTTCATCCCGGCTGTCGAAGATGGCGTTGAAGGCGCCCTCGAAGGTGGAATCCTTGCAGGATTCCCTGTAATCGACCTCCGAGTGACACTCTACTACGGAAGCTTCCACGAGGTTGACTCGAGCGAAATCGCGTTCAAGATTGCAGGCTCCATGTGCGTTAAGGAAGCTTGTCATAAGGCGAAGATTCAGCTGCTTGAGCCAGTCATGTCTGTGGAGGTCGTTTGCCCCGACGATTTCGTCAGCAATATCGTAGGTGACCTGAACCGACGACGGGCACGTATTCTTGGCATGGAGCCGAGAGCAGGTGCTCAGACGGTGAAGTGTGAGGTACCGCTGGCCGAGATGTTCGGCTACTCAACGGACCTTCGTTCAAACTCACAAGGGCGAGCCACCTTCACTATGGAGTACCACCACTACGCAGCCGTGCCGCAACACGTCGCGGAGAGCGTAGCCAAGAAGTAATTTTAATGGTGTCTTGTTTAACTTAACCGGAGAAAAAAATGTCAGCTAAGAAGTTTGATAGAACTAAAGCTCACGTGAACGTCGGAACGATCGGTCACGTAGACCACGGTAAGACGACGACCACAGCGGCTCTTGTATCCGTACAAGCTGCTAAGGGTCTCGCTACAGTGAAGTCCTACAAGGATATCGCTAAGGGTGGAACAGTTCGTGACGACAGCAAGACTGTAACGATCGCGTCAGCTCACGTAGAGTACGAGACAGCAACCCGCCACTACGCTCACGTAGACTGCCCGGGCCACGCTGACTACGTTAAGAACATGATTACGGGTGCCGCTCAGATGGACGGCGCTATCCTTGTGGTAAGCGCTTCTGACGGACCTATGCCGCAGACTCGCGAGCACATCCTTCTCGCTCGTCAGGTAGGAGTTCCAAAGATCGTCGTATTCCTTAACAAGGTAGATACAGTTGATGATCCTGAGCTTCTTGACCTCGTTGAGATGGAAGTTCGTGACCTCCTCTCTGAGTACGACTACCCAGGTGCTGATACACCAGTAGTACGTGGTTCAGCTCTCAAGGCGCTTCAGGGTGAGGCTTCCGACATCGGCGTAGGCGCTTTCGACAAGCTCCTCGCTACGATCGACGAGTACATCCCAGTTCCTCAGCGTGATATCGATAAGCCTTTCCTCATGCCAGTTGAGGACGTGTTCTCGATCGCTGGTCGTGGAACTGTAGCAACAGGCCGTATTGAGCGTGGTAAGATCAAGGTTGGTGAGGAAGTTGAGATCGTTGGTCTCCGCGACACCACTAAGACCGTAGTAACCGGCGTTGAGATGTTCAAGAAGCTTCTCGACGAGGGACATGCTGGTGACAACGTAGGATGCCTCCTTCGTGGTCTCAAGCGTGACGACGTAGAGCGTGGACAGATCCTCTGCGTTCCTGGTTCCGTTAAGCCCCACAAGAAGTTCAAGGCTGAGGCTTACATTCTCAAGAAGGAAGAGGGTGGACGTCATAAGCCATTCTTCTCCGGATACCGACCTCAGTTCTTCTTCCGAACAACTGACGTAACTGGTTCCATCAAGCTCCCAGAGGGTGTTGAGATGGCGATGCCGGGCGACCACATCAACGTTGATGTTGAGCTCTATCAGCCAATCGGTATCGAGAAGACTCTCCGTTTCGCTATCCGTGAGGGTGGTAAGACGGTAGGTTCTGGAGTTGTAACTGAGATCACTGAGTAGTCCTCACATCTCATTTCACTCAAAAGGGGCAGCGGGGCCTCAAAAAAGGGCCCCGTTGCTGTCTTTAAAAAGGTTTGAATCCAGGTTGTTCACGCGAAAAAGCTTCTAAACTTGAAAGTAAAGGATTGAGCCATGATTGGCGGGCAGTTAATTAGAATTCGACTTAAGGGTTACGACCACAAGCTGTTGGACTCAGCCGTGGGAGAGATCGTACAGACAGTACGCCGTACCGGTGGCCGTGTAGCAGGCCCGATTCCACTTCCGACTCGGATTGTGAAGTTTACGGTTAACCGTTCACCTTTCATCGACAAGAAGTCACGTGAGCAGTTCGAGATTCGCACTCACAAGCGACTTTTGGACATTTTAGAGCCAACTCAGCAGACAATCGATGAGTTGGGTAAGCTTGAACTCTCAACCGGAATCGACGTTGAGATTAAGCTTCAGTAGGCGATAGGCAGTTTTTATCGAGAGGATCTCTTCATGAGTACTTCAAAACACTACCCAGAAGGGCTTTTAGGCAAGAAGTTGGGAATGACGCAGGTGTTCACCCCCGAGGGCACGAGCATCCCAGTTACCATCATTCAGGCCGGGCCATGTTACGTTCTCGACGTTCGAGGACAGGAGAGTCACGGTTACAGTGCTGTGCAGTTCGGCTTCGAGCCAAAAAAGGCTCAACGCTGCATCAAGGCGGAGGCTGGACAGTTCAAGAAAGCTGGCCAGGGCTCTTTCTACCACGTCAAGGAAGTGCGCTGTGACGTGCAAACCCTTGGATGGGGCGAGGTTGGAAAGGAAATTAAGGTCGGCGATGTCTTCAAGGATGGAGAGACTGTCGACGTTTCCGGTGTTTCAATCGGTCGCGGATTCCAGGGAGTGGTTCGTCGCCACCACATGAAGGGTCAGCCAATGACTCGTGGTACGCACGAAGTTCGACGACACGTTGGAGCCGTTGGATGCCGTAAGTTCCCAGGACGAATCTTCAAGAATCAGCGCATGCCAGGACGCATGGGTGGTGAGAACGTTACTGTTCAAAACATCCAGGTGGTTGGTGTTCGCGCTGAGGAGAACATCCTTCTCGTTAAGGGTGGAATTCCAGGCGCTCGCGGAAGCCTCGTTGTAATCCGCAAGGCTAAGAAGCAGTAAAAGGCCCGGAGGTAAATTATGACTTCAGAAGTTCTAAATACAAAGTTGTATGACGCGTCCGGTAAGGAGAAGGGTTCAGTAGCTCTTCCAGCCGCGCTGGTCTCGTCAGTCGTTAAGTCAGAGCTCGTTCACTCTGCCATTCGTTGGCAGCGTGCTAAGCGTCGTGCTGGTACGCACGATGTGCTTACTCGTAGCGAGATCAAGGGTGGCGCTAAGAAGCCCTTCAAGCAGAAGGGAACCGGTAACGCTCGAGCAGGTAGCTCGGTATCACCTTTGATGGTGGGTGGAGCCGTTGTTCACGGACCAACTCCTCGTAGCTATGAATTCCGTCTTTCAAAGAAGATGAAGAAGGGCGCTCTTACCTCAGCTTTCGCTGTAAAGCTTGGCCAAGAGAGCATCCTCGTTGTTGAGGGAATGACGGGAGTAACCGGAAAGACCAGGGATGCGGCGGCTCTTCTTGAGAAGCTCGGCCTCTCTGGCGAGAAGGTTATGGTTATCGTTCCGAATGAGGCAACCGAGGAGCGTAATAAATTCGTTCTCAGCTTCAGGAATATTCCACGCTGTACCGTGGTTCCTGTAGCCGGAGTGAACGTATACGACCTGATCAACTCGAAGAAGGTAGTATGTGTCAGTGCAGCGCTTAACGAGCTTGAGGCTCGCGTAGGCAAGGCAGCTGAGTAGTTTCAGTAGGAAGGACGTATGGCTAAGAAAAAAGTAGCTACTGCACAGGCAAAGGTAAGCGACTACGGTATCTTGCTCTCCCCAGTGATCACTGAGAAGAGCGCATCCGTTGGCGTTCCAGGACGAACCGTTTCGTTCAAGGTTGATCCACGAGCTTCCAAGGAAGATATCCGTGGCGCCGTTGAGCGAGTGTTCTCCGTAAAGGTCGAGGGCGTTCGAACATGCCGATTTATCGGTAAGACGAAGCGCACCGCGAAGGGACTTGGAAAGAGAGCTGGTTTCAAGAAGGCGTATGTAACCCTCGTAGAGGGAAGCAAGATCGACCTTGTTGAGGGCTTATAATCAGATTGAGGTAGGAAATGGCTCTTAGAAATTTTAAACCATTCACACCGACTCGTCGTTACCTGACGGTTTCCGATTTCTCGGAGATCACGACGGACCGGCCTGAGAAGGGGTTGCTTGCGAAGTACACCAAGACCGGTGGCCGTAACAACTACGGACGTAATACGAACATCAACAAGGGTGGTGGACATAAGCGCCGCTACCGTCTTGTTGATTTCGCTCGTGACAAGATCGGTATCAAGGCTACCGTAAAGACTATTGAGTACGATCCTAATCGGTCTGCTCGTATAGCTCTGGTAGTATACTCGGACGGAGAGAAGCGGTATATTCTGGCTCCGCAAGGATTGGCGGTTGGACAGGTGATAAGCGCCGGTCCAGATGCTGAGATTAAGCCAGGTAACGCGTTGCCTCTTCGTGCTGTTCCGCTCGGGGAGAACATCCACAACATTGAGCTCAAGATCAGAGGCGGAGCGCAACTTGTTCGTTCGGCCGGTGCTGCCGCTCAGCTTGTGGCGAAGGAAGGTGAGTACGCGACCGTTAAGTTGCCTTCAGGTGAGACCCGCAAGGTTTCTCTTGAGTGCTACGCTTCAATCGGTTCCGTTAGTAACCCTGACCACCAGAACGTAATGATCGGTAAGGCCGGACGTAGCCGATGGCTCAATCGTCGCCCTCACAACCGAGGAGTTACCAAGAATCCAGTGGATCACCCAATGGGAGGAGGAGAAGGTAAATCGGCCGGAGGTCGTCATCCTTGTTCACCTAAGGGTCTCTTGGCTAAGGGTCTTAGGACTCGTAAGAACAAGCGCACGCAGAAGTTTATTGTACGACGACGTAGTAAGTAGTTTTAGGGGGCACTCATGGCTCGTTCGATTAAGAAAGGACCGTTCATAGATAAGAGCTTGTTGAAGTGGATTGAGAGGGCTAAGTCGGGTGCTCACAAAGGCCCGATCAAGACCTGGTCTCGTCGCTCAACGATCACTCCAGATATGATCGGTTTGACATTCGCTGTTCACAACGGACGCAAGTTCAACGCTGTGTTCGTGACGGAGAATATGGTTGGTCACAAGTTGGGTGAGTTCTCCGCGACGAGAACCTACCACGGACACTCTGCTAAGGCTGCTTCATAGTTGAGCCGTTAGATCAGGGATACAGGAAGTAAGGGTTGCGATATGACTAAGAAAGCACAAAAGCAAACAACGGCGGGCGGAGAAGTAACTCGCGCAACGTTAACGCAAATTCGGATGTCGCCTCGTAAGGCGCGTCTTGTGATCGATCTGATCCGCGGAAAGCAGGTTGAGCCCGCTCTCCAGATCCTTCAGTTCTCCACAAAGAAGGGCGCTAAGTTCGCGCACAAGTTGCTCCAGTCGGCTATCGCCAACGCTCGTGAGCATGCTCGAGCTGACGTTGACCGTTTGTGGATAACAGCTGGATGGGTAGACGAGGGACAAACCCTCAAGCGATTTATGCCAGCTGCTCACGGTCGCGCGACC
>Ga0214921_10009708_pt1 | contig 12105 bp, 12 predicted proteins | sample LL1505_MetaG_FD_177992 | JGI IMG/M metagenome (GOLD analysis project Ga0214921, IMG submission 177992) | Freshwater microbial communities from Lake Lanier, Atlanta, Georgia, United States - LL-1505 | ecosystem: Environmental > Aquatic > Freshwater > Lake | place: USA: Georgia | collected... | reverse complement strand
CTAAATCTTCAGTAGTAGATCAGGCAAATAAAATTGCAAAACAATCGGGGGCTGTGATTGAAGTGGTTACCGATCCAAAAGATGCTGTAACTGGTGCAAGTGTGGTTTACACCGATGTTTGGATGTCGATGGGTGATTCAGAATCAGATCGAGCAGAAAAGATCACCGCCCTTAACCCATTTGCAGTTACAAATGATTTAATGAAGTTAACTGCGAAGGATTCAATATTTATGCACTGCCTACCAGCCCACCGTGGTGAAGAGGTATCTGCTGATGTTATTGATGGCAGCAAATCTGTGGTTTGGCGTCAAGCCTTTCACCGCCGCACCACTATTCAAGCCCTGCTTTATCACCTAACTAAAGGTGATTTAAAGGGGAAAAAGTAAAGTGAAAGTTCGGTAAAGTAAGCGAATGCGAATTTGTGTCCCAAAGGAAATTAAATCTGCTGAAAAAAGAGTTGCCTTAGTTCCAGATATTATTTCAAAGTTAACAAAAGCAGGACTTGAAGTTGTAATTGAATCTGGCGCAGGAGTTGCTGCTGAATACTCTGATAAGCAATTTACCGATGCTGGGGCACAGATTAAATCTGGGGATGTATTAGCAAATAGTGATGTAGTGCTTTCAGTTCAGCCTTTAACTCCAGCACAGATGAAAAGCCTTAAAAAGGGTGCAATTACCATCTCATTTTTATCTCCAACAACAGCTGCTGATTCAATTGATGCAGCCGTATCTGCCGGGGTTACCGCACTCTCACTTGAAATGGTGCCAAGAATCTCCCGCGCTCAATCAATGGACGCACTTACTTCGCAAGCATTGTGTGCTGGCTATAAAGCATCTTTAGTTGCAGCTGAGTTATCACCAAAGTTTTTCCCACTTTTAATGACTGCAGCCGGAACTGTTACACCAGCAAAGGTTGTGGTGTTAGGCGCAGGTGTTGCAGGATTACAAGCAATTGCAACTGCAAAAAGATTAGGCGCCGTTGTTTCCGCCTACGATGTTCGCCCAGCCTCTGCTGATGAGGTTAAATCAATGGGCGCAAAATTTATTACCTTAGAGCTTGAAGCATTAGAGGGTGCTGGAGGTTATGCCAGAGAGATGACTGAAGAGCGTGCTGCTAAACAACGTGATCTACTTACGCCATATATTGCTTCCGCTGATGTTTTAATTACTACCGCCGCTGTTCCAGGTAGAACTGCGCCAAGATTAGTAACTGCCCAGATGGTTTCCCATATGACACCTGGTTCAGTTGTAGTAGATCTTGCTGCTGAAAGTGGCGGCAATGTTGAGGGCTCAGTTGCTGGTGAAATTACTACTACAAGTGGTGGAGTTAAGATTTGGGGCGGGAAAGATGTGCCAAGCCAATTAGCATTTCACGCTTCAATGTTGTTCTCACGAAATGTAGTAAATCTTCTATTGCTTATGAGTAAAACAGCAGATGGTAAACCAACTGGTGTGATTGAACCTGATTTTTCAGATGAGATTATTGATTCTGCAACTCTTACACATAATGGAGCAAAAAGAGAGAAGAGTAAGTGATGGTTAATGAAGTTATGAGTAATGAGATTGCCTTACTTGCGATATTTTTATTATCAATCTTTGTTGGTTTTGAGGTAGTTTCTAAAGTTTCAACTACTTTGCACACTCCTTTAATGAGTGGAGCTAATGCGATCCACGGCGTTATTCTAGTTGGCGCAATTGTGGTGGCAGATCATGCAAATACAAATCTAGAGTTAGGCCTTGCTCTTGCTGCTGTTATTTTGGCAACTATAAATATGGTTGGTGGATTTGTTGTAACTGATCGAATGCTGCAAATGTTTAAAGGAAAGCCAAAGGTTAAGAAGGATGCTGGAGATAGCAAATGAGTCGTAACCTCTATGATCTAATTGGCTTAGCCGCTGGTATCTGCTTTATCTTGGCATTAAAGGGATTGTCTTCACCGAAATCGGCACGTCGTGGAAATCTAATTGGTGCAGTTGGTGCAACAGTTGCCACAGTTATTGTTTTCTTCTACGCAAACGGTGGCAAAGCACTTAATCACTTAGGACTAATTCTTGCTGCAATTGCATTTGGCGTATTAGTTGGAGTACCGGCAGCCCGTAAGGTGCAGATGACTCAGATGCCACAGCTAGTAGCACTATTTAATGGTGTTGGAGGCGGTGCTGCAGCATTGGTCGCTATTGTTGAGTATTTAAAGCTTGGGCAGGGGGCAACAACTGCTGAAGTTATTGCAACAGTCTTTACAGTAATTGTTGGTTGTGTTTCATTCTCTGGCTCAATAATTACCTTTATGAAACTACAGGAGTTAATGACAACGCGGCCTGTGATATTTCCATTTGGTCGTCAATTAATTGCACTCACCTTAGTTGGTGTTCTGGCAAGTGGTGGCTGGGTTATCTCATCCGGTGGTTCAACACCACTATTGGTAAACGGCTTACTATCACTGCTCTTTGGAGTTTTATTTGTACTGCCTGTAGGGGGCGCTGATGTGCCAATTGTTATCTCTCTTCTTAACGCCTTTACCGGCTTAACAGTTGCAGCCTCAGGTTATGTTTTGCAAACTACTTTGTTAATTGTGGCTGGAACCTTAGTTGGTGCCTCTGGCACAATTCTTACTCGCCTTATGGCAGAGGCGATGGGAAGATCCTTATTTGGAACCTTATTTGGTGCCTTTACTGCCAAAGCACAAGCAAGTACTGGAGCAGTTGATGCTCGTCCAGTTAAATCAGGATCACCTGATGATGTTGCAATTCTTCTTAACTACGCACAACGTGTAGTTATTGTTCCAGGCTTTGGTCTTGCAGTTGCCCAAGCTCAGCACACCGTTAGAGAGTTAGCAGATCTACTTGCATCAAAAGGTATTGAGGTTGCATACGGTATTCATCCAGTTGCAGGTCGTATGCCAGGACATATGAATGTATTACTTGCTGAAGCAAATGTGCCATATGAACAATTAGTTGAGATGGAAGAGATAAATCCAACCTTTCCACAAACAGATGTTGTATTAGTTGTTGGCGCAAATGATGTGGTAAATCCGGCAGCAAAGACCACACCAGGTTGTCCGATCTATGGCATGCCAATTTTAGATGTTGCTCAAGCAGGTAATGTGATCTTCTTAAAACGCTCAATGCGCCCAGGCTTTGCAGGTATTGAAAATGAGCTCCTATATGAGGCAAAGACCACACTTTTATTTGGTGATGCAAAGGATTCGCTCACAAAGGTAGTTAGCGCACTTAAAGCTTTATAAGGAATATAAGTTCGCTAGAAGTAGTTATACAATTACTTAATTAAATTATTGGAGAAATGTGCCAGCGATAACCGTTAGAGATATCACTGTTCTGCCGCGGGTTGTTGCTGATGTTAATTTAAGGCCAAGACGAGTAAAAAGTATTACTACCGCCCCACAAGGACATGAGGGTGAAGGTTTTCCAGTTCGCCGAGCATTTGCTGGAGTTGATTTAGCGGATTTAGATCCATTTATTCACTTAGATCAAATGGGTGAGGTTGAGTACGCACCAGGAGAACCAAAGGGAACTCCTTGGCATCCACACCGTGGCTTTGAAACTGTTACCTACATTATTGATGGCATCTTTGATCACTATGACAACCATGGTGGCGGTGGAACTATCTCTGATGGTGACACTCAATGGATGACTGCTGGTGCTGGAATTTTGCACATTGAAACTCCCCCAGAGCATTTAGTTGTTAGTGGTGGTTTATTCCATGGCTTTCAGCTTTGGGTAAATTTACCAGCTGCAAAAAAATGGTCGCCACCTGCCTATCAAGATTTGCGTGCATCAGATGTTTCACTTCTTTCATCAAGTGATGGTGGCGCACTTCTTAGAGTAATTGCTGGTGAGGTTGCTGGTCATACTGGTCCGGGCTCTACTCAAACTCCAATCACTTTAGTTCATGCCACGTTACAACCTGGTTCTGAACTTCGCTTGCCATGGAATGCTTCATACAACGCACTTGCTTATGTGTTAAATGGTTTTGGCACAGTTGGTGATGAAAAACATCCAATTAAAACTGGTCAACTTGTTACCTATCGTGATGGTGATGTGATTGTTATTTCTGCAGATTTAAATCAAGAGTCACGTTCACCAGCTATGGATGTTTTAATCTTGGGTGGGTTACCAATTAAAGAACCAGTTGCCTGGATGGGTCCATTTGTTATGAACACAAAGACTGAAGTACTAAAAGCCTTTGATGATTTCCAAAAAGGTGTATTAGGAATTGTGCCACCGGATTGGAGCAAGAAAGTCAGACCAGTAAGCAGAGATGGTGTTGGTTATAAGTTAAGTGGAGATTTAAAGGGTGTTCATGGAACCCCGGAAGAGCTACAAGAGCGTTAAACAAAAGGGCCGAGAATTATCTCGACCCTTTTAGCATTATGTTAAGCCGTTGCCTTTTCCTTCTTTGAAATCTTTAGCCAGGAAATAAAGCCCCAGATCACAAATGGCAAATAGATTGCGTACAAAGTTCCAGTTGGGTAGTAACCGTTGCTAAATGCAAAAGGCACACCAACTAGATCAACTGCAACCCAAACCAACCAGAACTCAACATAACCTCGACTCATTCCAAAGGTTGCAAGTGCGGTTCCAGTAAATATCCAAGTATCAACTGCAAGCCAAGTACCAGTTTGACCAAGAGATTTAAAGATCTGATATGCCAGTGTGTAGAAAAGAATAATTACTGGCACCAAAATCATTTTTTCTTTAGTTGTTGTCCATCGTGGCACAACTGGTGGAGTTCCTGGAGCACCTGACTTGCGGTGTTGATTCCAGCGAATCCAGCCATAAATACTTACGATAATCAGCAACAGGTTACGACTTGCTTGACCGTAGAAATTCTTTTCTTGATCATCGGCGCCAAAGGAAAATACCGCACCAAGGAAAACAGTGAATAGAAGTGCATCACCAGTTATTCCAACCGGCCAGGCAATTACCTTGCGTTTTAAACCAAGAACTGCGCTAGATAAACCAAGAATTCCACCGATAATTTCACGATAGGTAATTGATTTACTTCCGAAGTTAATTTGTGCTTCAAATAACCATTGTAAAACAGACATGCGTTATCTCCTAGATGTTCCTTTATCCAGACTTTAACTGTCGGTCTCGGAGTTTCACCAAGTCAACCAAATGAATTTCATTTGGGTCGCGGACTTTTACCGCCGGTTCGGAATTACACCGACCCCCGGACACATCGGTAGCAATGTTACTTCAACTGCCAGCTACTTTTTATCGTTACCGATCTCTTTAATTAGATTAAAATCACTACTGCCAAGTTGGCCTTGGGAGGCATACAACTCTAATTTCGCCCTGGTATCTTCAATATCTAGATTTCTCATAGTTAATTGCCCGATTCGATCAGCTGGCCCAAAGGCTGCATCTTCGGTTTTCTCCATAGACAACTTCTCAGGTGAGTATGAAAGATTTCTACCTTTAGTATTAATAATTGAGTAGTCATCACCACGGCGTAATCTAATTGTCACAGAACCTGTAATTGCAGATGCAACCCAACTAGTTAATGATTGTCTAAGCATTAATGCTTGCGGATCAAACCAGCGTCCTTCGTATAACAATCTTCCTAACTTACGTCCCTGCTCATGATAAGAAGCAATTGTGTCCTCGTTGTGAATTGCACTGACTAATCGCTCATATGCAATAAATAAAAGCGCCATTCCTGGTGATTCATAGATACCGCGGCTTTTAGCCTCAATAATTCGATTCTCTATTTGATCACTCATGCCAAGCCCATGGCGGCCGCCAATTGCATTAACTTCTTTAATTAGCGCCACTGAATCTTTAATAACCTTGTCATTAATTGAAACTGGTCTGCCTTGAACAAACTCAATTGTTACATCCTCAGTATCAATTTTTACTGATTGATCCCAAAACTTAACTCCCATAATTGGTTCAACTATTTCAATATGTGAATCTAAGTTTTCAAGTGATTTAGCCTCATGGGTTGCCCCTAATATATTTGCATCGGTGCTATATGCCTTCTCAGTTGAATCTCGATATGGCAAGTTGTGATCTGCTAACCACTTTGACATCTCTTTACGCCCGCCTAGTTCATTTACAAAATCTTTATCAAGCCACGGTTTATAGATTTTAAGCTTTGGATTTGCTAGCAATCCGTAGCGATAAAAACGCTCAATGTCATTACCTTTATAGGTTGAACCATCACCCCAAATTAAAACATTATCTGCCATCATTGCTCTTACCAATAAAGTTCCAGTCACCGCTCTGCCCAGGGGTGTGGTATTAAAATAAGTTTTACCAGCAGTTGTAATATGAAATGCTCCGCAAGCAAGGGCGGCTAATCCCTCTTCAACTAAAGCAGTTTTGCAATCTACTAATCGGGCTATTTCTGCGCCATACTCTTTTGCTCGATTGGGAACAGTTTCAATATTTGGTTCATCATATTGACCAAGATCGGCGGTGTAGGTACAAGGAGTTGCACCTTTGCTTTTCATCCATGCAACTGCAACTGAGGTATCTAGTCCACCGCTAAATGCAATGCCAACTTTTTGACCAACTGGCAGCGATGAGATCACCTTAGACATAGCGCCATTCTAACCTTTCGAGTTAAAGCCCCGCTTGGTTTAAGCCATAGATAGAGGGCCAAATAGCAAAACTTATCGACACTGGCAGGATTAAAAAGACTACCGGGATAAGTAAGGTGATCTCGCTTTTGCCTGATTTCTTAAGTAATGCCAGATTGATCTGCTTATTTAAAGATTGAACCTGATTGTTTAACACATCCAATATCGGTGTTCCCCGTTGGATTGCAATTTGAATTGAGTTAGTAAGCCGCCGGAGGGCAGATGAACCGGTCGCTGCTGCTATGTATTCCAAAGTCTTGGTCAGGTTTTTTCCACTTTCATACTTTGAAAAACTTTGGTTAATCAAAGTTGGAATATAGCCAACTGAGCGTTGTGAAATATAGCGAAGTGCCATCATCGGGCTCTCACCTGCTGAAATCATGATTGAGAGCATCTGTAAGATATTTACTAGCTCTTCATTTATCTCACTCTCCTTTACATAACTTCCAGTAATCTTCCCAATTAATTGTTTAAGCCAACTGAGCTGTTTCGCATAATCAGAGACTGAAAGTAGATTAGCTACTTCAATTAGAATAATTCTGATCGAAAAAATAATTGCAGGCGACACTAAAATCAGAATATAAAGTTGTATTCGACTCATTTTGAACTAATCTGCATTGTAAATAACCGTTTAGCCTTAGGAAGTTTTGCAATCCTGCTCATCCAAAGATATGCAAGTAAAGTTGCAATCACACCAAAAATCATTAGCAATTGGCCAGTTGGCTGTAAGTAGGCAAGGCGAGCATTTTCTTGGGTGCGCAAAATTATGAAAAGTAGCCATGGGGCAAGTGCGGCTAAGTTTGCTGAGTTTTTAATCCAACCGAATCTAGTATTTATCTCAGCTCGTAATGCCAAATCTGCTGATACATACTCAGATATCTCTCTTAAAACTTTAATTGTGTTTTTACTTCCAAACTTAGTTGCAAAGTAGAGAGTCTCAAAGAGTTGATCGGTGATTGGATCAGAAAACGTCTCCTTTAAATCATTAATTGCAACTTCAAATTTTTCACCATCAATCATGCTATTGGAGAATTTATCAAACTCTTTTCGGATTGAAACTGGTCCAATGATGGCAAGATTTGAAAGACTTTGCGATATTGATGCACCAGATTGAAGGGATGCGATAAGTAGGTCTAGAACCTCAGGCCATGCCTGCGCCCGGCTGAGTGTAATTTTTCTCGCTTTATATGAAATGGTTGCTAGATAGATCGCAATTAAAGATAAGGTAAATAAGATAAGTAAGGTTATAGGTTGCATATTTAATTACTTCGTTTAGTTAACATATTTGATAAGGATGCAAGACCCTTTTCATATTTTTTGCCATTCCACTTAAATACTCTCTCCACTTCAATTACTCCCTCTTCACTACGCCCGGTAACAAAAGCAATCTCAACTACCCTTCGTGCACCGGCGCAATCAAGGCTGCACTGCACAACTAGGTCGATGCAATTTGCAATTGTTGGGGTAATAAAACTTTCCGATATATTTTCACCAGCTAATAGCGGCAGAAGCTGTAACTTACTTATTGCACTCCTAACTGAGTTTGCATGCAGCGTTGCCATTCCCGGCAGGCCAGAGTTGAGCGCAATTAAAAGATCTAGTGCTTCAGCCTCTCTAACCTCACCAACAATAATTCGACTAGGCCGCATCCGTAGGGATTCTTTAATTAATTTGCGAAGTGAAATTTCACCTTCACCCTCTAAATTTGCATTCCTAGTTTGAAGTGCAACCCAGTCAGGTGTTTTTGGTTTTAATTCAAAAACCTCTTCAATAGTAATTACTCGCTCACTTGGTGATATTTGTGAAATTAATGCATTTAAAAATGTTGTCTTTCCTGCTTGAGTTCCGCCACTTACCAATATATTAAAACCATTATTAATTGAGGTCTTTAGCAGATCTAATATCTCTTGATTTATTGAACCTAACTCCATTAAATCTGTCAACGAGCTCACTTGGTTTAAATGTTTACGAATATTTACCGCCCAATGCTTGGCAGTTACCTCAGGAATTGCTACATGTAATCTGCTGCCATCAGGCAATCTGGCATCTACAAATGGATTGCTTACATCAAGGCGCCTGCCACCCCAGATTAGTAATCTTTCAACCAAGTCGTGCACAACCTCTTTAGTTAAAACTAAATTGGTTAATTCACTCCTGCCATTACGAGCAACAAATACTCGGTTTGGAGTATTTATCCAGATCTCTTCAATTGAATCATCCTCGATTAGAGTTTGAAGGGGACCAAAACTTTGTAACCCAGTATTAATCTTTTCCACTGGATAATTATGGAAAATCTACCTATTTATATGTTTGGCTGTGTATATAACTAAATGTTTAAAGGAGAATACTTACAGTTATTTCGAAAAGTGAAGTTGATCTATCTGGGCATACCAATCTAGTTGGCTTTCACCATTAATATGATGTGAGATCGCAAGATCAAGGTGTCTAGGCAGCAATTCACCGGCTCGAGTTAATAACTGTATGCCTGCAGATTTATCTATGCCGGATAAAAAAATCCAAAAGCCAGTGGTTGAGACGCGACAAATGCAATCAGATTGCCTAAATATATTTTGTAGCTGAAAGTATGTTTTTACTAACTCACTTTCAACCTCAGTATTCATTTGAGCTATCTCAATTTGATTAATACTGGCTAAGTAATTTTTTAGATTTAATCTAACGCTGACAATCAATAGTTGCGTTTGGTTTCGGCGGGATAATTGCATATCCCGTTTAATAATTTGATCAAACCTACTTTGCGCTATCGCGCCAGTTAATAGATCAAACTCACCATTATTAGCAAAAAATATTTGTTCTGCTATCTCACCATGATCGGTCATTATGGGGGTAGAGGGTAGTATTTAAAGGTGAATCTGAAAAGTCTTTTTGCTACCGAGGTAAGTAGAAGGCGAGCAATTTTTCTGATTAGAGCCGAGTCTGGATTACTGCTTGCGCTAGTTATTTATTTAAGTATCGCCCCCCTTGTCTCAGATGTATCTGTTCCAGCAGCTTTAACTGCTGAGATTACTTTCGGATCACTTGGCGCTGTTGGACTCTGGTTTTGTGCTAATGGATTTAAGAATAAAAAATCTTATGGCCGTGCTCCAGCAGTATTGGCAAATTTAATTGCACTTGGAGTTGCTTACTACATGGTTTCTGGAAGTTTATTAATCGTTGGTATTCCGCTTGGAATACTTGCCTTAATTACTTTGCTATCTGCCGCATTCGGCTATAGCGAATAATTACCATTCAACTATTTGCCGATCCTCCCAAAGCAATCCAGTTTTATCTTTTTCAAAATCAAAATCCCTAAGGGCCAACCAAATTGCTGTTTCAGCACCTTCTTGCGCACTTCGTGGCGCATCTTCACCGCCCATATCGGTTCGGCAATGTCCAGGACAAATTGCATCAACTAAAAATCCTCGTGTACCTAATCCAGTTTCGTAGGAAAGATTTTTTACCAAGGCATTCACGCCAGCTTTACTAATTCGATAAGGGGCTAGTCCGCCATGTGTTCCAGGTCCACTCATTCTTCCTAAGCAAGCGGAGTAAACTATAACCCTGCCATTTCTTGCTTCTGCCATAGCTGGTGCTAATTCATTGACCGCTGTAAATACTGCATCTAAATTAATAGATAAGGTCCTGCGCCATTCCTCATCATTTGTTCGCAAAGTTTTTGACATTTTTTCACTCATTACGCCATGAGCTAAAACTAAAATATCTAGCTTTGAAAAACCATTACTTGTTGCATCTTGATTAATTTCACTTAAAACTTCGCGAAACTTTTTACTATCTGAAACATCAACGGCCCGGTAATTACATCCAAGTTTTTTTGCACTCTCAGCTGCTCGATCCTGGTCTTTACCAATTATGTATACCGATATGCCAGCTGCGATTAAACCTTTGGCGGTTTCAAATCCAAGGCCACGAGATCCCCCGGTCACTATTGCCCATTTTTTATCACCACTCATGGGCACAACCTTGCCGTGATTTGTGGGCGGTTACCAGCCTTAAATATGTGCTGGTGGCCACTTTCACTTACCTTATAACGCCTATTAGGGTTTAGCAGGCAGTGCGTGAGAGTTAAGATTAACCTGTTGCAACAATCTCGATTTAGTCGAAATAAGGAGAATAAGTGAGCGAAGCCGGAGCCAATACGCCCGCTAATCACTTCGGTGGCTCCTTCGGCCCTAATGAGTGGTTAGTGCAGGAAATGTATGAGAAGTACCAAAGTGATCCTGCTTCTGTTGATAAAGCTTGGTGGGACTTCTTCGCTGACTTCAAAGGAACACCATCACTAAATGGGTCGACAAACTCTGCGCCAAATAAACCAGGTGTTCCGCCAATACCTAAAGCACAGCAAACAAAAGTAGTAAGTAACCCACCAGTAGTAATTCCTGAACCAGCGGCACCAGTTACTTTGCAACCTAAGATCGAAAAAATTGAAACTCCAACTCAAGTTGCAACTTCAACTTTTAAGCCAGCCGATCCGATTGTTAAACCAATTCCAACCTTAGTAACACCATCTGCTGCATCTGTTGAACCACTTCGCGGGGTTGCAGCACGGGTTGTTCAATCAATGGAAGGTTCACTTTCTGTTCCAACTGCAACAAGTGTGAGAGTAGTTCCAGCAAAATTACTGATCGATAATCGAACAGTCATAAATAACCACTTAAAGCGTGGTCGCGGTGGCAAAGTTTCATTTACTCATTTAATTGGCTATGCAATGGTTAAAGCAGCTAGAGCAATGCCAGAAATGAATTCTTTCTTTACTGAGTTAGAGGGTAAGCCTGCGGTCGGGCATCCGGAGCATATTAATTTAGGCATTGCGATTGATTTAGCAAAGCCAGATGGTTCTAGACAATTATTAGTACCATCAATTAAAGGGTGTGAAGATTTAGATTTTGCCCAATTTTGGTCTGCCTATGAAGATATGGTGCGGAAGGCAAGAGGTGGTGCATTAACAGTTGAGGATTTTGCTGGAACTACACTTTCACTTACTAACCCAGGCACAATTGGCACAGTTCACTCAGTTCCAAGATTGGTACAAGGACAGGGTTTAATTCTTGGCGTTGGCGCACTTGATTATCCAGCTGAGTTTCATGGCACAAATGAGCAAACTCTTGCTGACTTAGCAATAAGTAAAGTAGTAACAATAACTAGCACTTATGACCATCGAATTATTCAAGGCGCCCAATCTGGTGATTTCCTGCGCCGAATTCATGAAATATTGCTTGGTGAAGAAAACTTCTACGATGAAATCTTTGAAGCACTTCGAATTCCCTATGTACCAATTCGCTGGGTTGTTGATATGCAATTTGGAAAAGATGATGATGTTAGTAAAACAGCACGAGTACAAAAGCTAATTGACGCTTACCGCACAACTGGTCATTTAATGGCAGATGTTGAGCCCCTTGCATATGTTCAAAGATCCCACCCAGATTTAGATGTTGTTACTCATGGCCTATCACTTTGGGATCTAGATCGAGAGTTTGCAACCG
>Ga0214921_10009705_pt1 | contig 12106 bp, 10 predicted proteins | sample LL1505_MetaG_FD_177992 | JGI IMG/M metagenome (GOLD analysis project Ga0214921, IMG submission 177992) | Freshwater microbial communities from Lake Lanier, Atlanta, Georgia, United States - LL-1505 | ecosystem: Environmental > Aquatic > Freshwater > Lake | place: USA: Georgia | collected... | reverse complement strand
AAGAAGGATTTGCTACTGAATCAGCTGCTGCCGCATCAAAATATGAATGGTTATCCAATGATGATTTATTTGATGATTTTTATGCGGGTATTTTTACAAAGCTAACTCAAAATGAAAATCTAATTCAAGCTGAAACCGCAGTTTGTTTAGAGGAATTTACAAAAAATACATCAAAAGACCAGCTTATAATATTAGACGCAGGATGTGGTATTGGAATAGGTACAGTTGCGCTAGCAAAACAGGGCGCTGGAATGACAGTTGGAATTGATAAGAGTCAGGCAATGATTAGATATGCTAAAGGTACAACTGTGCCAAATTCAACACTGAATGATTCACAGAAACAGGATATTGAATTTAGAACCTTTGACTTGGTAGGTCCTGGAGCGGCAGCAGCAGCCGAATTTACAAATGCAATGTTATTATATTTCACAATATATTATTTTAAAGACCTTGATAATCTCTTTCGTAATTTAGCTCTATGGGTAAAACCAGGAGGGTCTCTCGCAGTGGAAGTCGTAAATAAATACAAGTTTGAACCTGTTCTTGATTCAAGTAATCCATGGATTGGGTTTAGTCCGCAGAAGTATTCAAAGGAGCGTTTAACAAAGTCAAAGGTGGTATTTGATAAGTTTGATTATGAAGCCGAGTTTGATTTAGAGGATCCTAAGGCAGAATTCCGTGAAACATTCCGTTTTAAGGACGGTTCTGTACGCAGACAAAAACATACTTTATACATGGTAAATATTCCAGATATTGTTAAGACCGCGCAGAATAATGGATGGACTTATACAAAGTATGTTGATTTAATGCCTTTTTCTTTCCAATATGGTTATTTGCTATTTTTTAGTCGCAATGCTGAATAGTTTTATTTTATATTTTTTATAAATAGTATAATGAACTCTGTACCAATTTTTGATGTATTTCAAAAAGGTCTTATACGGGGTTCAGAAAGGTTGGCATATGATCCCTCTAAAGCCTACGCGTATGTTGAACATCCTGTGGAGGGGTGGCGAGTATATTTAAGATCATGTGTATTTCTTCATCCAACTGATGAGTCTTTTAATAATAAGCATTTTTTGGTAGTAAAACGCCGAGGAGCTTATAAGACAAGTGCAGCATGGGAGCCTCCAAAAGGCCAAATGGAAGGAAAGGACGCAAAGTCTAATATGTCTATACTAGAATTGTTAAAGGAAAATGTGCTAAGAGAAACTGAAGAAGAATCACATGTATCCGAAATAAAAAATTTAAAACATACTGGGCTAGTATTTCAATCTCAAGAAAGTAACTATTCCAATAATACATATTTTCAATACCACATATTCCAGGGTTTTATAACACCTGAGCAGATTCAACAATCATTCGATACATTTGAATGGATAAAAGAGCATCCAAAGGCATTCGCAAGATGGAAGAGAGATAGAAGAGAGAAAGACGCAGTGGCGTGGTTTAATCCTAAGATGACAAGACTAAATCCAAGATGGTGTCCTGATATAGTGGTATTATATTTGAGACACTATAAATTATGAAGGATTCAAACTAAATTTTATCAATCTTTGTTGAAAGCGGACCTATATCATCTATCTGTTTTTTAAGAAGTTCCTGATATTGTTGTTTGTAATTAAACGTACAACTATGTTCCTCGGCATGTAAATGTGTAATACAAAACAGTTTTTCACATTTACATTTATATTCCATTAAGAGTTTTTTGTTACATTTCTCACATCGCTGCTGTCGCTGTGCCATTGTATGGATTAGTTAAATACTTTTAGGGTATATTATATTATTATTAAAGAAATCAATTTTATAAATATAGCGGGCCTAAAATATAGCGGGCCTAAAATATAGCGGGCCTAAAATATTAGCAGATCTAAATAATAATGGTCTTCTGGAAAATATATCCTCTATTAAATGTTATTCAAACAAAATTCAATAGAGATATTTTTAAGTCGCAAATATTTGATAGAGATTTTATAAAATCACCGACTGGCTTAGACGCAATAGTTATTCGGCCCTGCCTTACTAATAGTCATTTAATATCAGAAATTAGACAATTTATAAAAAATAATTTTGGGTCTCCTCCAAAGACGCCTATTTTAGATATTCCAGAAAGTCAGTTACTTGGGGCTAATGATCATATAGTAATTGTCAGAGATATGAATGGACAAATTGCAGGATGTATTCGTTATCATTATCTGGGAGAGTTTGTAAAACAAAAAGAAGAAATATATTGTGTAGATTGTTTTACTGTTTATAAAAGTTGGCGCAGAAAAGGCGTAGGAGATTATCTTCTAACATTTCTACATAATTATGTAAATGAAAATAATATACCATATGCCATGTTTTTGAAAGAGGGACAAAACTTATCAATTGTTCATGCCCCTCTTTATACAGGTATATATGTATTTAGGGAACTTCAGTTAAGTAAATCAAAGAATATTAGGATTCTAACACCAGCATTAGCATATAAATTAATGGATATTAGCTCTGAACTAAACCAGATATTAATTATTCGTAATATTAATTCAACAAATCAGATTTGGAAGTTGTATGAAAAAGGCCTGTATAAAGTATTAGCATGTTTTCAAGACGCATATCAAAGTTTTGAAGCGAAGCGACCTGAAGCGAAGCGACCTGAAGCGAAGCGACCTGAAGCGAATGAGCAAATCAAGAAGATATGTTGGGCTACTGGATGGATAGAGAGTCCAAATATGACAGATGAGTATCGTGAAGAAGCTTCAAGAGAATTATCTGATTCAATGTATCAAGATTTTGATTATGTATGGATGAATAAAAAATGGATTGGCAATAATAGAACAAGCGAATGGAAAATCGATGGGCTATTTCATTGGTATTCTTATCAATGGACTTCAAGTATTAATATTAATAATTCATACTGTATTCTAGCTTAAATTAGATTCATGTTGCTGCGGCGCCTGGCATACGCATTCGTGTAGGGTGTGCAGTTGTTCCTTGCGCAGCTTTTCCTTGTGTAGGTGTTGCTTGTGTAGTTGTTGCTTGTGCAGTTGTTGCTTGCACAGGTGTTTTAGGTATTGATTCAATAACAGTTTTAACACCTTTAAGGTATGTTTCTTCACAATTAGAATAATAGTTAACAAGTAACTCACGTGCTATAAAATTAATACGTTTAATTTCAGGAAATCCTTTTTTGATAATATTATCACTTAAAGAGAAAGTATAACGCCCAGAAGATTTATCATTTTTAATATTAAATAATAATCTAATTATTTTAGCACATTCTGCCGCATGTTTAATTTGGATTTGATATAATTTATTTACGAAAGCATATACATTACTAACATTATTAGCAGGTACTATTAAGTTTCCAGAAATTTTTCCACAAATTAAACTATCTTTTCTATTAATGATAGCTCCAAGCCCTTTATTCTCAATATTATCCTGTTTTTCCTTATTAGGTATAGTACCCTCAAATAATCTATTCATTGTTGACATAAATTCCATATATAATTGGAAAGATGATTTTTTATCAGGTCCTAATCCAGGATTTCTATCAATAACTATTTGTGGAGTTACTTTACTAATAGTATCATAAAATAATTGAGATAATGCTGCTAATCCTGGACTATCACTGAGCGGTTTTCCAGGTTCAGGAATACCACTACGTGAAACTATTGTTTTAGTTCCAGATGTTGTTGTATCTGTATATTCAAGAAATTTTGCCTTACAAATATATGATTCTGTATCTCCCTTTTCTAGTGGTTGAGTTTTAAGAAGCTGCATCGCACGTGCTAGGCAGTGACCAAGTGGTTTAGTTTTAGTAAGATTCTGAACAGTTCTGGCTAAACTAAGCTCCTTGGCAGTGCCTGTTTCTGATATTATAACACCAGAAGATGTAGTAGTGGTAGATGTTTCATTTAGAGTATTTATTTTAAGAAATTCTACAACTTTAGATAATATTTCGGTAAAATATTCTGATATACTTTTATCAGACCCTATTATGGTATAAATATATGTTTTAGCACCAGCTGGCCTTTCTCCCCGAATAGTTATATTTTTATTTGGGATAATATCACTAGATAAATCAATGCTTTCAGGACTAACAGCATTTTTTTTGTTGTAGTATTTAAATTTTCCAAAGGTAAATTTAATATTACCACCAATACCTTCTACTCTAGCATATACTTCTAGCTGTGAATAACGATTACCACCTATATAAGCAATGAAAAAAATGCCTTTTTGTAATTTAGTTTCTGAAATTATATTTGAAACAATAGGACGCCCAAATTCATCTTTTTCTTCAATTTTTGGATAAAAATAAATCTTGCCACTATTATTTCCTTCACCAGTATATGTAGATAAATAACCTTTTTGTGGGTCTTTTTCATCATATAAGAATGACCTTAAAAAATTAAAATTATTTAATGCTGCTGCGGGTGGTCCTATAGTTGCCCCTCCCCTACTCATATATGAGCCATATCCAGGTGTAACTAAACCCCTTTTAATAGTATCTACAGATAGTGAAGTTATACCACTATCGGATATAACATTCGCATCATCGATAACAGTTAATGCAAGCGCACCATAAATTTGGAAAATACGAGTATAGAAATATGCCAGAGTTAAACATAATGTCTGCTTTTCTGCATCATCGTCTTTAATAAGATCCTTAATAGGTCTAAAAGCAATAACACCCTTTTTATCTTTAATAGGAGCTATTTGCAGTTCATAAAAATGCTTATAAAGAGTATTTGCTAAAAAAATAACATATTTTTTACACTCTGTTGGATTAGATAATGCTAAAAAGTCCCGTATGCTTATTTCTTTTAACATATACTTTAGCAATTCATCCATCATACCTCGTGTATCACTGGTTAAATTAAATACCTTTTGTCTTAATGAAGTACTCGGTACTGATTGACTGATACCCATTCCTATTATATTCAATTCTTTATTTTTATATTTTTATATTTTTATATTTTTTACAAGTTTATAAAACAGTTTCTAAAACATCTGAATAGCTCTCAAGTCGCTTTAGACACTTTTGTAGAGTAGCTACAGAAATTTCACTAGCTTCAGCAATTTTTGAAACAGGAATATTAAGAATTTCACAACGCTTGATAACAAATGCTACACATCCCGCAGCCAGCGATGGTGGCATATTTTCCTGACTTAGCCCCTGCTCTTCCGATTTCTCAGCGACTCTCTTACACAAAGTATAAAGATGGTCCATTTGATTGCGCGGGATAGGCAGACGTGAGAGAGGTAGCTGAATGTATTCAGTGGCACGGGTGCTTGCTTGACTGGGTTTATTGGTTGAATTATTATTGAGCAGGCCTTTCTGGCGGGCAAGGGCCATAACTTCCTGCATTTGTTTTAGTGCTTTGGTAAAAGTGGCCGAATTCAGACCGAAAATGTCAGCAATTTCTTTAGGTTTTCTGGGCGAACCCGATTGCTTCAACCCCATATACAAACAGGCCGAAAGCAGCGCGTCACGACTTAGTCCCTGACGACCTCCAATTCCTTGTAGAGTTGTATAAAGGCTCTTTGCCTCTTCAATAATGGATTGATTAATGCCAGAATTTAGACCAATAAGAGATAAACGTTCGCAGGTTTGGATAAATGAGCGTTCCTTATATGGTACAGTATTCCAGGAATGATATTTGCGAACACGATACATTGTTTTGGCGGTACCATATCCATTTAAGATAACAGTGCCTAGTGAAGCCTCGGGTAGTCGAGGGTCTTGTGGGGCACCTACACGTGTAGGGTCTCCTCCACGGTCTTCTTGAGAGAAGTAACGGTACTCAGCGGTATTATCAAATGGGCGGGCTACAACAAAGCCACATTCTTTACATGTAATTAAATCATCACGGTCTAGACAATCTGTATTTAAACAGTGTGGGCAGCTATCGACATCGACCGTTAATTTCTTGGATACATCCTCCTCCCAGCTTTCAAAGGATTCAAGTTCTTTGATAGGTGCGAGGTTATTACGAAGTTTAAACAATGATTCCATATTTGCTACCCTGATTGTGTCGGAAACAAACTTTTCAAATTTTGAACACACACTTCAATTTTAGACCGATGAACATTTCAAACCGGCCTAAGTCATACCTAATGAAGCCATTTTTCTACATTTAAAGCGGCCATACATCCTGAGCCAGCAGCTGTAATTGCCTGCCTGTAATATGGGTCCTGAACATCACCAGCTGCCCAAATCCCCTCCACATTTGTTTCTTTCTTTTCATTTGTAATAATATATCCAGATTTATCAGTTTCAATAAGACCCTTAACAAATTGGGAATTAGGTACATGTCCTATTGCTACAAATAGACCTTTGACTTCTAACTCAGTTTCTGCATTCTCAGAAATTGTATTTTTAAGAACAAGTTTTTCAATATGTTGGCCACCTTTTATCTCAACAACCTCATTATTCCAGATAGGAACTATTTTAGGATTCTTAAGTACTCTATCCGCCATAATCTTACTTGCTCGAAGTGTATCCCTACGATGAATTAGATATACTCTAGAGGCTGTATGAGAAAGATGTAGTGCTTCTTCACATGCAGAATCGCCGCCTCCTACAACTGCAACTGGGACATTTCTGTAACAAGGAAGACCACCATCACAGACGGCGCAGGTACTAATTCCTTTATGCCAGAAAGTATCATATCCAGGGACGTAGAGCCTACTAGGTGTAGAACCAGTTGAAATAATTATAGCTTTTGTATGATATTCTGTTTGTGGTGTTTGAATAGTGAAAGTCCCATCATCATTTTTAGTAATTTTACTAGCAGTTTCTGAAATGACAGTAGTTCCAAATCGCACACTCTGCTGCTTAAATTTCTCAGTTAATTCATAACCATCTACTCCTTCTGGAAATCCAGGATAGTTTTCAACAGTTTTAGTTGTAGTAAGTAGGCCACCAGATACTATATCACCGCTACTATCTCCTTCTAGCATTAGCGGATTAAGATTGGACCTTGCTAGGTATAGAGCAGCAGTGTGACCAGCAGGACCTGAACCAATAATTATAACATTATATAGCATTTATAAATTAAACGCAGTTATTATTTAGGTTCTTATGATATAAGAATATGACTAATATAATTCAATAAAATACTATATACTAAATAGGGAAATGAGTTATAACTCAAATTCAACTAATAATTTAACAAATGCCGCAAATAATTCAGTAGTACCTGAACCGAATGGTACAAAGCCACAACAAGGTTCAGAAAAAAGAACATCAATCCTTCCGAGTATGATTCCTGATGGAATTGGATTCTTTGGATCTTCATATAAACCGGCAGATGCCATGGTAACACCATCTCAAATTGGTGTAGAGGTTGGTGATTCAATGGATTCAGTTATTAACGCAGTAAAAGGGGTTGGATTCTATTCTGACCAAATTGGATTTGGAGCTCCATCGACTGGTCTAACAAATGGTATGCCTTTACAGCCTCTTGGAGTTAATTATTTTATTAAAACAGGTGTTAGGTGCTCAAATGGTGCTGATATGTGGCAGTATATGCAAGGAATAACACAGGGTGATGCATTAGGTGAAAAAATGAAAACGGTAATGGCAGATATGGGTTTACCACCATTAAAAGGTTTGGCACCAGGAATGATTGAAGATGCAGAAAACGCATTAAATCCAAGTCCATTAATTAATTCATTATTTGGGTCTGGTTATCCACAATGTAAGCAGGTAACATTGCCCATTGGTGATGCATATGGTAGAATTGCGGACCCTGATACAGGAGAGGATTGGATAGGAGATAAACAAGGAGTTGTTTCTAATGGAAATGGATATACGCAAACTAGATGGGTTCAAGATACTGATCGCGCAGGAAATCCTGTTAATCTTACGAGAGATCAATGGGTTTCACAATCTAAAACATTTAATCCAGATGGAAGTCAAATTAAGACTAATGAAGGTTTTAAGAATATGCTAACACATCCGTCAACTATTATTGTAGTAGGAGTATTATGTCTATTGGCATTAGGATTAGTAAAGAAATAATCTTTATATTATATTATATTATATTATATTAATCGTCCATTATAATTTATTTTATAGATTATAATAGATGGCTGCATTACCACCACATATGGTATTTTCATATTGGATTTTATTATGGTTTATACTATATTATTTTAAATTAACATCTTTTAGTCCAAAATTTGCTATAACAGTAGGAATATTAGAAAATATAGTACTATTTATTTTTATGGTATTATGGGGAACTAGTACAAGAACAATAATTTGGTTTGCAATTATAAATACATTAATTAAAATTCTACCTTTTTATTATTTAAGAAATGAATCATATAATTTAAAGGATATATATGCTACAATTGGTCTATTTTTAGTATTTATTATATGGCTTCATATAAATAAACAAAGTCTAATAGGAAATGCCAAATTATTGTATGATTCATTCATATATGGAAAGGATAATACACCCTTTATGAGTTTATTAAATAAAATAGAGAATAATTTTAAAATATATGAAGTTATTTAGACTAAAATTTGATTATAACATTTTCCAAATCTAAATAGTGAATACAATGCCAGACTATGATAAAAAATATAATTTTAGTGCTTTATATATTTGTGGATTAATCTTTGTGTATAATGTGTGGTCTCAATATGGTTATGAATATATACATGTTATGCTTAGACAAATATATATACTCAATTATACATCACTTATTATAATAATAAATATAATTGGATTGTATTTATTATTAAAAAATATAGCATTTGAAGTAAATATAATCTTATCTGTAAAATACTAATTATTATTTTTTATAGCATATTATCTATTTAACCGCTTTAAATGCATAAAACGCGCTAACTCCACCAAGTAACTGCGCAAATACATATTTAAATAGGTCAATAGGTTTTAGTGACCCATTCATGTACATTGATAGGGATACAGCCGGATTTACATGTCCTCCACTAATAGAACCTACTAAGAAGACAACTACAGCTAGCGCACCACCAATAACTAGAGGATTACCACCACTGGCAAAAATGCTAAGAATTAGAAAGAATGTGCCAATATATTCTGCAACATAGGAGATAAAAGAGACTTTCATTTCTATATGATGCCAAGATTATATTATCATATAGGATATGATTTGTCGGAAGAATATAGATTTTCATAATTATAACAAAAATATATTATATTTTGTTATAATTATTTACTTAGATTGAATACCATTACAGATTAGTTTCTGTTGTGTAATAAGTCGAGAACTCAAGTTCATTGTTTCAAGTTCCTGTAGTAATAGTTTAGTTGCATATGGAATATTGATATGACTAAAGTTTGTTGTATTTCCACAACCACGACATGCCCAAATTGACTGCTCGGGATTAGCAATAGCCAAAAGCCCACAGTTTTTACAAGAGTAACATGAGAACATGTCTGAGCATTCCATTAGACGCTCCTTTGTAAATTCAGCCATACCGTGTGCTACTACGCAATCACGCTCCATTTCTCCAAAGCGTAATCCACCATCTCTTGCTCTTCCCTCAGCCGGTTGCCGAGTGAGCATAACCAAAGGTCCTGATGCACGACTGTGCTGTTTATCCGCAGCACAGTGACGCAGCCTCTGATAATAGCATGGACCGACAAAGATACTGGTCTCCATCATACGCCCAGTATATCCATTATACATAATTTCATTGCCGTGTGGCTCCATACCATACTTGTCACGTAGAATAGCAGCTAAGTCTTCTACAGTTGTGGCATTGAAAGGAGAACCATCACCCAGGCATCCAGTCATACATCCAATTTTACTTAGAAGTGTTTCCATGAGTTGCGCGATAGTCATCCTAGAGGGTATGCAATGTGGGTTAATAATAATGTCTGGAATAATGCCAGATGCGGTTTGGGGCATATCTTCAGGGTTGAGAATCATACCCATTGTACCCTTCTGACCGTGGCGCGAAGAGAATTTATCCCCAATCTCAGGAATGCGGTCCTTCCGCACACGAATCTTTACAAATGAATATCCCTCACCATTTCGATTCTTATATACTTTATCAACATATCCACTCTCATTATTACGCGGCATTTTTGATACATCCCGTTGCTTCTTGGCACCTGCTGGAAGAACCGCCCCAGTAGCTACACGTAGTGGAACTACTTTACCAATTAGAACATCATCTGGTGTTACAAATTGGTCTTTGGGAACAAATCCATCTTCGGCCAGTTTCTCATAATGCGCATTCTTCATATGCTTAGTTTCAATCGAGTCAGGATTACAGAACTTCTCCTCTTCTCCGCTACTTTGATTCTTACGCTCTTCGTCCTTGTAGGTACGATAGAAGATTGAGCGATAACGACCACGGTCCAATGCTCCGCGGTTAATCATGTTGGAGTCTTCCTGATTATAGCCAGTATAGGTCATAATTGCGACAACAATATTTTGACCGGCTGGGAGATTTTGTGCGCCATAGAACTTGCTCATGTAGGGTGAAACCATAGGAATTTCGGGATAGCATAGGATATGACTCATTGCATCAAAACGCTCACGAAAGTTAAGAGAATATATACCCATTGCCTGCTTACCCATAGCGCATTGGTATGCATTTCGAGGCGATTGATTATGATCAGGGAAAGGGATACCACTTGCTGCTGTCCCAAAGATAACCGATGGGTGAATTTCACAATGCGTATATGAAGAATCCTTCACACATGATTCATAATCCATGGCAATATATGAGCCTTCTGACTCGCCCGCATCAAGATATTCAAACAAGTGCTTCTCAGTCGGCGTTTCCCAAAAGAGCAGTTGATTCCACTCTTTGATATCAAGAATTTGTTGTTTTAGTACTCCAGTTTTATCTGTAGCAATCTCACGAATAGCAGGGGCATAATATACAGGTCGAATAACACGGCCTGCCTCAGTAGTAATCCATAGTTCTTTATATGAATTCTTCCAAATAATACCAGTATGAATATGAATTTTACCAGACCGTTTGGCATTACGTAAGGCACCAACAACTTCAACGGCATCTTCATTTGGCAGAATACCAATCCATGAACCATTCAGGAAAACTCTTGTATTATCATGCTTTTGCTGAATTGTAGCAGTACGCAATGAGACAAGTTTATCTAGATTTTGAATAAAGGCATAAACCGTGATTGGTGAGCCAAAGATACTTATCGCAGTAGTCGATGCCATATTTTTAATAACACCCACACCATGACCTTCTGGAGTCTCACAGGGACATACATATCCCCATTGTGAGTTATGTTGCTTACGAGGTGCGATTAGCTTGCCCGTTTTCTCAATTGGTGTAGAGATTCGTCGTAAATGCGAAATTGCAGAAGTATAATTTAGCCGATTAAGTACCTGAGATACACCAATTTTTGAGGGGCCACCAATTTTGCCACTACCAAAGCTACCAGTAGCAAGAGATGATTTTAGACAAACATCCAGAATAGTAGACTTGATAATCTTGTTAATATTGTTAATATTAACAATTTCAGTCCAATTTCCAGTTGCCTTCCATGATCCACCATGAATTTCTTTAGAAAGCGCTGCCTTCATATCTTTAACCATGCGATTGTTATAAGTTTTGCGGAAAAGATCGGCAAGTAGGAAGCCAGGAATATCAACACGCTTATTTGAATAGCCATCTCGGTCGTCCGTTGGAAGACGCTTTGAAGACGTCCATAGCACCTTTCGAGTCATGTGCGCCAGGAAACATGCTTTTTCATAATTCATATCACTTCCGCCAATGTGAGGGAAGAGTTCTTCGCTAAGACTGTCATGAACAGTGCTTTGCTTTTGAGACTTGATTGACCATGTATTAGTGTGCTCAGCCAGCCACAATAAGGCTTGCTCCTGAGTTGTAATTGAACTTGCCTCAAGAATAGATTCAGTAATGATGTGGTCATAGGTCGGGTCATTATCATATCCAACAATTAGTTCATAAATATCCTTGTCTGCTAGTACTCCGAGAGCTCGGAAAAGAATAATGAGCGGAATATCCGTCTTGATTCGGGGTACAGTAGCGCGAAGCATAGTAATGAGCTGATTCTTGGGATGATAAACAATTTTAACAGTGTTTGATTTGGGGACCTGGTCATTATCGGGCCCAATA